>WNFG01005547.1_pt1 | contig 18552 bp, 14 predicted proteins | sample 5400431 | NCBI WGS metagenome assembly WNFG01 (sample SAMN13153346, study PRJNA577476) | soil metagenome | isolation source: 120 cm saprolite under Douglas fir tree site 2 hole 3 replicate 2 | place: USA:California | collected 2015-04-18 | reverse complement strand
CGACGAAGGTGGCGGTGGCCCCCGATACGCCCACGATCAGCTGCCCGGTCAGGTACTGGGCCAGGTCCACAATGTGGGCGCCCAGATCACCCAGCGCCCCCGAGCCCGCGCGTTCCCGCCGCAGCCGCCAGGTCAGCGGGAACGACGGGTCGGCCAGCCAGTCCTGGAGGTAGCTGGCGCGGACATGACGGACAGTGCCGATCCGGCCGCCGGCGACCAGTTGCCGGGCCAGGGCGAGCGCCGGGACACGGCGGTAGTTGAAGCCGACCATCGAGCGGATCCCGCGCGCGGCGGCCCGCGTGGCCGCCTCCGCCATGGCCTCGGCCTCGGCCACCGTGTTGGCGAGCGGTTTCTCGCAGAGCACGTGCCGGCCGGCGTCGAGGGCGGCGATGGCGATCTCGGCGTGCAGGTCGCCTGGCGTGCACACATCGACAAGCTGCACGTCGTCGCGGCCGATGAGGGCGTGCCAGTCGGTCTCCGCCGCCATCCAGCCGTAGCGGTCGGCCGCGGCGCGCACCGCCGCGGCGTCCCGGCCGCACAGCGCCGCCATCCTGGGCGTGAGCGGCAGGTCGAACGCGCGAGCCGCGGTGCGCCACGCCTGCGAGTGGGCCGCGCCCATGAATGCGTACCCGACCATGCCCACACCCAGGGCCGGCTGCGCCGCGACCTGATCCACGTTCCCTCCAGCCGATCGTTCAGGCCATGGTGCGGGCCCGCGGATCCCAGTCTGCCTCCAGCGCGGCCGGGGCGGTGAAGGTGGTCCGCACCGGTTCGAACGTGCCGGCGCGGATGGAGCGCTCGATGGCTTCCATGATCTCCAGGACATGCAGCGCGATCTCGCCGGACGCACGATGCGAGGCCCCGCTGCGCAAAGCGCGGGCCATATCGAGAACGCCGAGACCACGTCCAGCCGTGGTCCCGGCCGCCGGTACCGATGTCCAGTCGTCGGCTCCGGTGGCGCGAACGCGGACCTCGCCGTCGAAGCGATTGGGGTCGGGCAGGGCGAGCGTCGCCTCGGTGCCGGTGATCTCGATGAAGCCGTGCCGCCGCAGCGGCGAATCCCAGCTCAGCACGAGCGAGGCGGCCCGGCTTCCCGCGTAGCCGATCAGGGCGGCGACATGGGTGGAAACGTCGACATCGACCGCGGTTCCGGCCCGCGGCCCGCTGTCGATGACCCGGCGGTCGCGATCGCGGCGGCCGACGGCCGCGATATGCTCAGCCGGGCCGAACACCGTGGCCAGCGTCGACAGGTAGTACGGCCCCATATCGAAAAGCGGGCCCGCACCGCGCCGGAAGAGGAACTGGGGGTCCGGATGCCAGCGTTCTGGTCCCGGGTCCTGCATCAGCGCCAGCGCGGTCTGCGGCACGCCGATGGCCCCCGCCTCGATGAGCCCCCGCGCGGTCTGCAGCCCGGCGCCCAGGACGGTATCGGGGGCGCAGCCGACGCGTACGCCGGCCTCATCGGCCTCGGCGAGCAGGCAGCGCCCCGAGGCGGTGTCGAGGGCGAGGGGCTTCTCGATCCAGACGCTCTTGCCCGCGGCTATCGCGGCCGCGGCCGTCTCGGTATGCGCGGCGGGAACGGTGAGGTTGACGACGAGTTCCACGCCTGGGTGCTCAAGCGCCTGGGTCGTGCTGCCCGCCGCGGGCACGCCGTACTTGGCGGCCTGTGCCTTGGCCCGTTCGATGTCGAGGTCCGCGCAGAACAGCACCCGCAGGTCGGGGAACGACGTCAGGTTGCGCAGGTACTCGTTGCTGATGGTGCCGCAGCCAACAACGGCCACGCCGACTGGCCCGCCCACGGCCGTCATCACCCGCCGCTGTGCGGCTGGGCCGGCTGGGCCAGGCCGCGAGCGGCCAGCCAGGCCAGGCTCTCCCCGACGGCCGCCATCATGTCGGTCTCGCAATGGTCCAGTTCCACGACATGCCACTCGGCCGACGAGCCCGCGGCCAGGATCTCGGCGACCGGCATGCGCCCGGCACCGACCGCGGTCATCGGGTCGTCCTTGGTCACCGGGCCGTCCTTCACGTGCAGGTAACGCACGCGATCGCCCAGTCGGCCCAGCAATGCGGGGACGTCCTGACCGCCGACCGCGGCCCAGTAGGTGTCGACTTCGAGCAGCACCCCGTCATCCAGCGCGTCGGCGAGCACCTCGAGTGCGGGCCGGCCGTCCACGATCGAGGCGAGCTCGAATTCGTGGTTGTGATAGCCGAGGCGCAGGTCCTCGTCGGCGGTCCGGGCCGCGATTTCGTTCAGCTCAATCGCCAGTGCCTGAACGCTCGCGCGGTCGGCGAACCTGGCGGGCGGCATGTGCGGGACGATGACGGTGCCCGCGCCGAGCGTCTTGGCCGCCCGCAGCACCGCCGCGGCCCGCTCGCCGGACGGCGTCGCGTGGATGCTGCATGTGATCAGCCCGGCGGCGTCAAGGTCGGCGCGCAGCCCGGCCGGGTCGTTGAGCGCCTGGAACGCTTCCACTGCCCCGTAACCGAAACCGGCGATCCGCGCCAGGACGCCCTTCCGGTCGGCCGTCATCTGCTCACGGACCGTGTACAGCTGCAGGGCGGGTGGGTTGGTGGTAGTCACGCTTCCTCGGATTCCTCGCCCAGACGGGCTGGCCGACCGTCGTTAAGTTTTCGAAAACTATTCGCCTATACACAGGCTAAATTGGCCGTGGCGCTCTGGTCAAGAGCTCGGAATCGCTTACGATTGGTCACGTGACAGGACCGGTTGGCAACGGTCCGGGTCCCGTGAAACTTTCGAAAAGGAGTCGTCGTGGCGACCGACGCCCGCCGCAACACCCTGGTCGGCATCGCCGCCGAGGCCGGGGTGTCGGTCTCGGCCGTGTCCAAGGTCCTCAACGGGCGGACGGACGTCGCCGCGGACACCCGCGCGCGCATCGCCGGGCTGCTGCGGCGGCACGGATACCACGTCGCGTCACGGCTTGGTTTCGGGGTCGTGGATCTGCTCATCGGGCACCTGCACAGCCCCTGGGCGGAGGAGCTGATACGGGGGACCGTCGAGGCGGCCGTCGAGGCCGAGGCCAGTGTGATCGTGACCATCGTGGATTCGGCCGGTGAGTTCACCCGCTGGCTTGACCGGGCGGCGGCCCGGGGCACCGGCGGCGCGCTCTGCGTCCTGCACCTGCCGCGCAGCCATGAGCTGCAGCGGCTGGCCGCGGCGCAGATCCCGCTGATCGTGATCGACCCGCCTGAGGAGCCCGGCGAAGGCATCCGGTCGGTCGGAACGACCAACTGGCAGGGCGGCATGACGGCGGCGCGCCATCTCGTCGAACTTGGTCACCGCCGTATCGGCGTCATCGGCGGCCCGGAGGACCTGTGGTCGAGCCGGGCCCGGCTGGCCGGTTACCGCGCTGCGCTCCTAGCGGCCGGGCTGCCCGTGGACGAGGCGCTGGTCCGCCGCGACGAGTTCACGGTGTCGGGGGGCAAGATGCAGGCCCGGCAGTTGCTGGCCCTGGGCGAGCCGCCCACCGCGATCGTCGCCGGGAACGACAACCAGGCGTTCGGCGTGCTCCAGGCGCTCGGCGAGCGCGGGCTGCGTGCGCCGGACGACATGAGCGTGATCGGTTTCGACGATGTCCCCGTGGCGACGTGGGCGACACCGGCCCTGACGACGGTCCGCCAGCCGCTCGCGGCCATGGCGGCGACCGCCTTCCGCATGCTGCGGTCGGACGCCACGGCCGGCGCCGCGGAGCCGCACCATATCGAACTGGCCACCACGCTGGTGATCCGGGACAGCACTGGCCCCCCGCGCGGGTGAGCCGGATGCGGATGGTGTGGAGCGTGGGCGGACACTGGATTCATGCGTTACCTGAGCATTGACACCCGGTTCGGCCGCTGACGTGACGATTCACCCGGCCCGGCTCAGCTGACCTGCCGGATGTCGAACTTGGTGATGACTCCGTGATCGACGGTGTAGTTGCCCTGATAGGTATTGACCGCCCCATTCGTCTGCAAGGCGGCGATGCGGGCCGTTACCACGCCGCCGGACACCGACAATATGGTCAGCTTGTCCCGCTCGGTCGTGCCGAAGCCGCGGATGAAGCCCGCGTACGTCGATCCGCTGTTCTTCCCGCCGAGCCGCCATGCCCTGGCGTAGTCATGGTTATTGATCGCCGAGATGTACATCCGGACGGTGGTGGCTGGGGTGGCAGCCGGGATGACAGCCTGCGCCGCGACCCGCGGCGGCGCGGGATGCGGGCCGGAGCCGTGACGAAGCAGTGCGAACGCGCCACCGGCGAGCACGAGCACCGCGATGCACGCCGCGGCGATGGCCAGGCGCTTGCGTGATGGCCGTTTCGCGGGCAGGTAGTCGAACGGGGGTTCGGGCGACGGCCTGGTGAATCCTGGGACCACGCCGGGCAACTCCGCGACAGTGGCACTTCTCGGCGTCGTGTCCCGCCCGGCCGGCCGTCCGGTGGCTCCGCCTGCCGTGTCGGCGGCCCGGAGCCCGCAGGCCCCCTGTAGCGACGAGGCGAAGTCAAGGCACCTGTCGTACCGGTCGTCCGGGGACTTGGCCAGCGCCTTGGCCATGACGTGGTCGACGGCGGGCGGCAGGTCGGGACGCCGGCTGGTCAGGAGCGGCGGGGGTGCCGACAACTGGGCCCACAAGACCGCCATGCTCTGATCTCGTTTGAATGGCGGCACCCCAGCGAGCATCTCGAACGCGGCGCAGGCCAGCGCATAGACGTCGGTGCGCCCATCCACCGGGCGCCCCTCGACCTGCTCGGGGGCCAGGTAGTCCAGGGTGCCGACCAACTGCCCGGTGCTCGTAAGGCTGGAAGTGGAGTCGGACTGCTTGCTGACCCCGAAGTCAGACAGGTAGACATGATCAGCCGTGCCGCGTTTGGCCACATCGCTGATCAGCATGTTGGCCGGCTTGACGTCGCGGTGCACCAGCCCGCAGGCATGCGCCGCGTCCAGCGCGGACGCCACCTGCGCGACGATGCCGGTGGCGCGGGCCGCCGGCAGCGTGCCCTCCCGGTCGAGCAGGCTGCGCACGTCCTGCCCGCTGACGAAACGCATCGCGATAAAGAGGACCCCTTCAGCCTCGCCTGCCTCGAAGATCGGGATGATGTTCGGATGGTCGACGGCTGCGGCGGCCCGCGATTCCCTGATGAACCGCTGCCGGAAGACCTGGTCAAGAGCGAGGTCAGGGGCCAGGATCTTCAGGGCCACCCACCGGTCGAGCCGGATGTCACGGGCGCGGTAGACGACCGCCATTCCGCCGCGGCCGATCTGCTCGACTATCCGGTAACTAGCTACCTGCGAGCCGGGACCGAAATTGCCGAACGCCGAACGAAACTCCTCACCCACCATGCCTCCAGCGTTCGCCCCGGCACCCGTCGGCAACCCAGCGGGCACGCAACAGGAAAACTATGTCAGAGCCATCCAAGCCGGGTCGCTGATCGGCTGCGGGACGGGCGTGCGGTCCGGGCAGTGCGGATCAGGCACTGCGGATCAAGCAGTGCGGATCAAGCAGTGCGGATCAAGCAGTGCGGATCAAGCAGTGCCGATCAGGCAGCGCGGATCAGGCAGCGCCGGAAGCCGGGTGACCGGGACACGGATGCCGGGTGACCGGCACAAGGTCGCGGGCCGTCCTCCTAGACTGTCCCGTGCCGCCCGGGCACGGTCTGTCCACGAGGAACTGAGGCACGGCATGGCTGGCTCGAACCCGGCTCCGTCGGCGTGGGCACCGCTGCGCATCACAGCATTCCGGGAGCTGTGGCTCGCCGCTCTGGTCAGCAACGTGGGCACCTGGATGCAGACGGTCGGTGCCCAGTGGCTGCTGGTTCATCAGGCGCACGCGGCGATCCTGGTGCCGCTGGTGCAGACCGCGGGCATGCTTCCTTACGTCCTGTTCGGCCTTGTGGGCGGGGTGCTCGCGGACACGTTCGACCGGCGGCGGCTGCTCATCGCGGTGCAGGGCGGCATGGTCGTGGCTGGCGCGGCGCTGACCGTCCTGACGGCCGTGCACCAGATGCCGCCCGCGCTCCTGCTGATGTTCACGTTCGTGCTCGGCTCCGGGTTGGTCCTGACCGTGCCCGCCTACCAGTCGCTCGTGCCCGACCTCGTCCCCCGCGCGCAGGTGCGGGCCGCATCGACGCTGACCTCGATCAGCGTCAACCTGGCGCGGGCCGTTGGCCCGGCCGTCGCCGGACTGCTGATCGCCCGGACCGGGGTGGCCGCGGTGTTCGCGATCAACACGGCGACGTTCCTGTTTTACGCGGTTGTGGTGATGGCGTGGCATCCGCAGCCGGGAGCCTCTCCGGAATATGCGGAGCGTTTCGTCTCCGCGCTGCGGGCCGGGGGCCGATATGTGCGCAATGCGCCGGTGGTGCGGCGGGTCCTGCTGCGGGCGGCTCTCTTCCTGGTACCAGGCAGCTCGCTATGGGCGCTGCTCGCCCTGATCGCCAGCCGCCGGCTCGGACTGGGGCCGGGCGGCTACGGCCTGCTGCTGGGCGCATTGGGAGCCGGCGCCGTCGGCGGCGCGTTCGTCCTGCCGCAGGCGCGGGCCAGGCTCTCAAGCAATGCCCTGATCACTGCCGCGAGCGTCGTCTACGCGGCGGCACTGGTGGCGGTGGCGCTGCTCCGCAACGTTGCGGTGACCCTCGTCGTGCTGCTCCCCGCGGGCATGGCCTGGATCGCCGTGCTGGCGAGCCTCAATGCGGCGCTCCAGCTCTTCCTGCCCGCGTGGGTCCGGGCGCGCGGTCTTTCTGTTTACCAGATGGTCCTCTTCGGCGCGCAGGCAGCAGGAGCCGCGGGATGGGGTGTCGTCGCCGGAGCTGCCGGGCTGGTGCCGGCCTTCCTGGCCGCCGCGGCCACGATGGCCGCAGGCGCGGCAACCATCCGGTTCTGGCCATTCCTCGATACCGAGGACATGGACCGCCGCCCGGTCGCATACTGGCCCGAGCCTCAGCTGGTCGTGGACGCCGATCCGCGGAGCGGGCCCGTCGTGGTGCAGACCACCTACACGGTGTCGGCCGAAAACGAGCAGCCTTTCCTGCAGGCCATGGCGCAGGTACGCCGGTCCAGGCTGCGAACCGGCGCTACCAGGTGGGGCCTTTTCCGGGACGGCGAGAACCCGCGGGTGTTCGTGGAGTTGTTCGTGGTCCCGTCCTGGGATGAGCACCTGCGGCAGCACAGGGACCGCCTGACAGGGACGGACCGCCAATACGAGGACGCGGCCAAGGCGCTGTCCGACCCGCCGGCCCGGGCCGCTCACTTCCTCGCCGCCGACGTCCCGGGCTAGGCCGTGCCCCTTAAATCTTCGCGGCGCGGATCGGCTCGCCCGGACGGCAACCCGCGTCGGGCCCGGAGGAGCCTGAGGCCCACCGAGCTAGGCGGTCGCTGATCACCAGGGTGCTGGCGGATCAGGGCCTGAAAGACCACCAGCGGTGGGCATCGTTTGCGTATGACCGCCGCCTGGGGTAGCCCTAGCGCATGGACAATTCCGGGCAGGGACCAGTAATGCCAGCCGAGGGAACCACGCAAGCGCTGCCCGGGGAGGTTGCCGAGCTGGTCGGGGAGCTGAGCGAGACAGCGAGCCCGTCACGCCGCCGCAAGCTCACGGGGGCAGTCACCCGGCTCGCGCGCCGCAGCGGGCGGGCCACCAGGTACGGAGTGCTGTCTGGCGGCCGGTGGCTGACGGCCCAGGTGCTCGCGATGGCGCCCCGGCTGCCGGTGCGGGACCAGCAGACGCTCCGCGCCCAGTTTCCGGGGCTCAGTCCCGAGGAGCTTGCCGACATGCTGATACAGGGCTCGACCCGCGCTTCAGCCGCCATCGGTGCTGCGGCCGGCGCGGCCATGGTGCTGCCGCTGCCCGCCGCGCCCGTGGAGGTGGCGGTCGAGACCCTGGCCCTCGTCGGCATCGAGATCAAGCTGGTGGCCGAACTGCACGAGGTGTACGGCATGCGCGCGTCCGGTTCGGCAACCGAGCCGGCGCGGCGTTTCCTTCGTGCCCGGCGGGCTGGCCCTGGCGGTCGGCTCGCCACTGCGCAGGCGGCTCCAGCGCCGGCTCATGGCCCGGGCCGGGCGCAGCGCTTTCTCATTCGGGCCGCTGTTCACCGGCGCGGTCGTGGGCGCCGCGCTCAACCGTCGTGAGACCAGCCGCCTCGGCAGCGACGTGCGTGATGACCTCCGGCAGCGTTCGCCCTACGCGACGCACTGGCCTGGCTGAGCAGGCCGGCCGCGGAACGTTGTGATAGGCCTGAGTCATGGCTGCGCCGCGCGTGCTTTTCATCGGCGGCACGGGCGTGATCAGCGCAGCGTGCGCCTGGCAGGCAGTCGAGGCCGGCTTTGACCTGTCCGTGATGAAAAGCTCCGCCACGATCAGCAACAGTGCCGCAGTCGCAGGACTGACGCCGTCCGGGCCGGGCGCTCAAGGCGCCTGGCGCGGCAACGCGTGAGACGATACCGCGACATCCAACCCCGAAGGTGGCGCGAACATGTGGAACTGGCTTGAGCGCCGCGAGTTGCAGCGTCTGTCCCGCCACATGGGCGACCAGGATCCCGGGCGGCTCCCGCGGCCCGACCTGCCGGCCGGCAGCGACCTGCTGCCGCAGATCAAGCACATCGTGGTGCTGATGATGGAGAACCACTCATACGACAACTACCTCGGCATGCTGGCAGGCCGGGGCGAGGGATTCCCGCTCGGCCCGGACGGGGAACCGGATGTGTCTAATCCAGGTGCCGACGGGGAATCTGTTCGGGCGCATCACCTGGCCTCCACGGTCCAGCAGCCCGAGGTGCCGTCACAAAGCTGGCATGCGAGCCATCTCCAGTGGGGTGAGGGCAAGTGCGACGGGTTCGTGAGCAGCACCCAGGCTCTGCTGCCGGGCAAGGACGCCACCGTTGGCATGGGCTACTGGTCCGACCGCGACCTGCCGTTCTACTACGGCCTGGCCAGAGCATTCCGCTCGCGGACCACTGGTTCAGCTCGTGCCTGGGGCCCACGTTCCCCAACCGCCGGTTCCTGATCGCCGGGACCGCCCACGGGCTGATCGACGACCTGGCCTTCGACCTGGCCGACTATCCGCCGACCGGGACCATCTTCGACCTGCTGACCAGGTATGGCATCTCGTGGACCAACTACCACCCGGTGGCCGGGGACCGGCCCACGCTCACGGGCCGGTACGCGCTCAGGGGCGTCCTGCGGCATCGGCGCCGGATGGCCCGGCGCCGGCTGATGTCCCTGGGCAGGTGGCTCCCGCCACTACAGCGCGCGATGCACAAAGACATGCAGTTCACCGCCGACATCTTCCCACTCGACGTGGCCCGGTTCCTGCTGCATGTCCGCGGCACGGACCAGTTCTTCGCCGACGCCGACAACGGAACGCTGCCCGCGTTCAGCATTGTCGATCCTGACTTCAACGCCTTCTCAGAAGAGAACCCGCAGGACATCCGGAAAGGCGAGAGCTTCGCGGCGGAGGTGATCAACCGGGTCATGCACGGCAAGGGGTGGCCGCACACCATGCTGATCTGGGTGTACGACGAGCACGGTGGCTACTACGACCACGTCCCGCCGCCGGCCGCGGTCCCGCCCGACGGCGTCGAGGGCCGCAGCATGCTGACCAGGCGGTCGTGACTACGAGCATGCATGCTGCCGTTCTTCCGCGATTACGTCGCCAACGTCGAGAAGCTTGATGCCGGGCCGCGCCGCTATGACCAGTACGGGTTCCGCGTCCCCGCGGTGATCGTGTCGCCTTATGCACGGCCCGATTACGTGTGCACCCAGGTGCTCGATCACACTTCTGTGCTCAAGCTGGTCGAACAGAAGTGGAACCTGCCGCCGCTGACCGCCAGGGACGCCGCAGCGGCCAGGCCGCTCGACGCGCTGGATCTAGCCGGCCCGCCAGCCTTCCTGAAGCCGCCATCGCTGCCCGAGCCCAGCCTGCCGTGGGGCTCCTGGTGACCTCGCCGACCAGCAGTCAGCTGCCGCCGACGCCCTGCGCGGCGGTCCGAGTGCGCCGCTGATTACCGAGAGGACAGAACCTCGGCGATCTTCGCGGCGGCACCGGACGGATCCTCGGTGTCGTGTAGGAGTTCCCCCCAGGACCAGCGGTAATACCAGCGAAGGCGGCCGCTGCCGTCCGTGCCGGGGGTGCAGTCGATGCTCTCCGCGAGCATTGATGCGCCTGGAGTGAAGATGTGCAGCGCGGCCGGGTATGTGGTTTTTACGGTTGCGTGCAGACCCCTGGTATCTAGCGCGGTCGCGAGCCGGTGCAAATGGTAACTACGTGCATGATCCCGCCTGCCGTTCAGCATGTCCCCTGCCCTTAGCGTCGGTCGGCACATTGTCCCGGCGCACTGGTCGGGTTTGTCAAGCCTGGCGCGGCCGGTAGCCCCCATATCCGTCCGGGCCGTATGGGTCCGTGCCGTACCCGTCGGGGTATCCGACACCGTTGTGGGCGCCGTCCGGGTCACCGGCCGGCTCAGGGTAACCAGTCGGCTGCGGATAACCAGCCTGATAGCTGGCGTCCGCGGAGGGGAGCCCGGCAGCGTAACCGGCGGCGTCGGGGTAGCCAGACCCGCCTGTGTAGAGATACTGGCTGGCCGGGTCGGTCGGGAAATCGGCCGCGGCCGGCGGCGGCGCCGAGTGCCAGCCATCGCTATGGCCCGGCAGGCCCGCCATGGCAGGGTCAGATCCCGCAGGCTGCCTGATTGGCGGCTCCGGGTAGCCTCCGCTGGCAGCAGGTGGGTAGCCCCCGTAGCCGACGTCGGCCCGCGTCCGGTCCTGGGGGTATCCGGCAGCGGGATCGCCCGTGTGGGCGGTTGGGGCGCTGTCCACGTAGCTTCCGTAGGGATTCCCGGCAGGCGCGCGCGACGGCGCCGATGGCGCGGCCGGACGGGGCGCCCGCGGCGCCGCCGGACGGGGCGCCGGTCGCTGCTCGCTCGGCCATGCAGCCGGGTAGGCGGCCTGCGGATTGGTGTGCTCACCGTCGCTGGCCTGGTAACCCTGCGCGCCGCTGCCGTTGCTGTATCCAGCGTTGGGGTAACCGCCGTTGTTGTAACCGCCGTTGGCATAGCCACCGGACGGATGGCCACCGGACGGATGGCCACCGGACGGATGGCCACCGGACGGATGGCCACCGGACGGATGGCCACCGGTGGGGTAGTCGCCGGTGGGGTAGTCGCCGGTGGGGTAGTCGCCGGTGGGGTAGTCGCCGGTGCTGCCGCGCGGGCGGTCCCGGCCGCCACTCCGGTAGGACCTGCTGTCCTGGGCCGGTGCTCCTTGCCGGGAGAAGGAGGGGCTGGTCAGCGGATCGTCATCGCGAGGGGCCGGCTCAGGCCGCCGCGCCGCGGGCGCATTCGCCAGGCTGGTAAGCATCGCCAGGCTGGGCTCACCAGCTTCCCGCGGCAATGAAGGCGCCGGGGCTGGGGCAGGCCGCTGGCGGCCTCTGACCGGGAGGGCCTCGGTGGCGGCCTCCTGCTGCCTGTCCCGGCGTCGTGGCGCGACGGACGCCCGGTCCGGCGTGGGCTTGGCCTGCGCGGGCGCGGGTGGTGCAGGTGGCGGTGGGGCCGGGCGGGATGGCTTCGCGGCGGTGGGCCGTGCCTGTGCGGGCTTTGCCTGGGGCGGGGTGGACGGCGCGGGAGCTGCCTTGGCTGCGACCGGCTGCGCGGCGCGGGCCGTGGTGGCCAGCGGCTTGTCGGCGGACAGCTCCGCCCAGTACTGCTCGTCGGACAGCTTGTCCCATTCGGTGCTGGGCCAGTCGTCATCGTCCCCGCGCTTGCTGCGCGACTGCTTGGACCGGCTCTTGGCTGGGGTATGGGGCTTGGCTGCCTTGCGGGACGTCTCGGGGGGGATGTTCCCGCGGATCCGCGGGAACACGTCCGAGTCGGTGAGCGCCGGGTCGTCATCGCGCTCGGGGGTGAAATCATGTTCATCGGGCAGGGACTGATCGTCGTCCATCACCGCGGAGGGCCCGGTGTCGTAGAGCTGCCCACCTGGACCGGTGCCGTATTGCGCCGTGTCGTATCCGGCGTTGTCGTAGCCGCCTGTGTCGTATCCATTCGGCTGGCGGCGGGCACCCGGCCCGCGGGCCGGCGGCGCGGCCGGAGGCGTCCTGCTGGTCCTGGGAGCCGGGTAATCTGCCGCGGCCGGGGCGTCTGCGTACCGTCCTGCCGGGCGGGCAGGATAACCGCGGTCACCGCCTTGATCGCGCTGGCCGCGCCCGGGACGCCGGTCGGCATACGCCGACTCGGCACTGTCGTAGCCGCGCTGCCGGTCGTCTGGCCGCCGTGACGGCTCAGGGTGCCCGGGGCGCCGTGGCGCCCTCAGTTCCTCGGCGGGTCTGCGCTCCCGGGCGGAACTGCGCCAGTGCCCGTCCCGGCCCGCGGAGCGGACCCGGTCGCGGACGGTCCACCGGCCGCCAGGCTCGTCCTGATCATCGTCCTGCCCGCGCCGAAAAGTGAGAAATGCGGCGACCAGGATCACGAGGATCACGGCGACGATGCCGACCAGGAGCAGAGTCATCGCACCACCCAACTAGCCATGGCCACGTGGGCGGCGCCAGCGAGGCACACGCGGCCATGGCGCGGGCCTTCCCCTGTGTCGCTAGCGCCCTTGAATCCATCCAGGGCTGAGCTACTTGATCCGTTAGTCTGGCGGACCGGTATGGATGCTGTCATGCGTTTAGAGAATTTTTTGCCGAATCCGTTTACACGCCGTGACAGGCCGATTACGGGTTGGCTGTCGCGAGGAGCGTGCCGCGCGCGATCGCTGCCTGTGCGATCGCAGTCCATGCAGATTTCGCACTGGTCCCGCCGGGCAGCTGCAGCCCGCCGCCAAGTGCGTAAACCGTGAACCGGTATTTGTGCGAACTATTGTGCGGGCATGGGGGATCATAACCCACAGTTCCCTTGCTGTTGCCAGCCTGGCGCGCGCCCGGCGGCAGCTGCCCGTCCAGAATTCCGGTCGTCTGCGGGCCGATATCGAACACGATCCAGTAGATATAGGGAGTGATAGGAGCTGCGGAATCGTCTACGACAAGAGCGAGCGATTTTGTACCCTGCGGAGCGCCGGACCAGTTAATGGCCGGGCTGATCCCGGCGCCATGACAGGTGTATCTCGGCGCTATCACGCCGCGGCTGAACACCTGGCTGCTCACGGTCATCACGAGCGGGACGCCTTCCTGGACCGTCTTGGGCCCGCCCACCAGCCCGCACCCGCAGGCCAGGCTGGCCGTGGCCACCGCCGTCGCGGCAGCCCTTCCGGGTCGGCCGAGCGCTCCTGCCAACCGGCCCACGTGTTTCACCCTTCGTCTGTCGCTCGACGCTTCCTCGCTGGCCGATCGTACGCGGCTGGGACGCCGGCCGGCGCCGCGAATCCAAACGTCCCGCGCCCCGCGAGTCATCGCGGGCGATGTGCTGAGCGCCAGGATCGGGCGCATAGCCGACGCGAATGCAGAAAGAACGCACCGCGCCATGTCCGGGGCTGCAGAGCCGGCCGTCCGCACTTGTCACTGGCCTGCGGCCGAATCGGCAGAAGGCGCCGGCCGAGATGTCCCTGCTGCGCGACAGGCCGCGGCGGGCGGCGAAGTGAAGCAGCACCCGAGCGATCCGTGGCCCGGCCAAACGCGGAGCACGCCAGCATCACGGAACGTGATCGGCCGCCGGATCGGGCCGCCCGGTCAGCGGCCGCCTTTCGGCCCGGGTCGCGCAGGTCATACAACGCGCCAGGGCGCGTCAAAGAGCGTGGTCTGTCCGTAGAGCCTTCTTTGGCGCAAAGGCCCATGACCGATCGCTAGTCGGGTTGCCTGGAGTTGCCGAACATGATCTCGTCCCAGGAGGGCACGGAAGACCGCCTGGACCGCCCGCCGGCCGCCTTCCTGACCGGTCGCTCCCGGGCCGGGGGAGGCGACTGCGCGGCGCTGTCCTCTTCGATGGCGGTCTCGCGGCCGACGGAGCCCTGCTGCGGCATGTCCCGGCTGCTGGCGCGCGCCTGAGCCTCCCGGCTGCCCGGGCGTGCCTGGGCTTCCCGGCTGCCCGGGCGTGCCTGGGCTTCCCGGCCGTCGGCGCGTGCCTGGGCTTCCCGGCTGGCGGAGCGCGGCGGCGCTTCCATGCTGCCCGCGGCTGCCTGCGCCGCGGCGTGGGCGTGGCGGCGCTCCTGCTCCGGTTCCGGCTGAGCGTGTGAGCCGGGGCCCGCGACCACTGTCGGCGGCCCGAGCGGGGCCAGCCTCGTGGCGATGGGCGTGACCGTGGCCCGGGGCGCCGCGCTGGGGGCGCGCAGCGGCGGTGGCAGGTCGGCCTCGGGAAGTGACAACCGGGCGGCGTCGTCATCGGCGGGCGTGACATGCCTGCGCCGTGGGTCGAAGACCCACTCGGCCATGTGTGGTCGGCCGCCCGCGGTGAACATGAGCTGCACCTCCCAATTTCCATCCGCCCGCTTCCGCGAGTCCCACAGCGCATCCTCCGGGGTCGACCCGAATGTGACGAGGCGCTCGGCGACGATGTCGCCGAGCCTCGGCCCGGGCCCGGAGTCTCCTGGCTGGCGGATCGTTGCTCGTTGCGCCTCCTGCGCGCGGTACGCCCGTTCCGCGAGCACCGGGCCTTCGAACCGGCGCACGCGCTCGATCGGCACGCCGGCGGCGTCCGCGATCTCGTCCGCAGTCTCTCCGGCACGGATCCGGTCCTGGATCTCCTTGGGTCGCAAGGGACTCTCCACTTCGATCTCGTACTGAGCGAGCCGGGAGAACTGCCCGCGCGCCACGATCCGCAGCCGGTCGTCGATCGGCAGTGAAAAGCGCCCACCGCGTCCTGGTACCGCGAGAACGGCATAGCTGCCATCCTCACTCACCGCGACGAGGCGCAGTTCCTGCATCGGCGTCCCTTCTGCGCCGCCGACACTGTCGGCGGCGTGATGCCGCGCGAGGGCGTAGCTCGGACTTCCCCCCTCAGGCGAGTCTGTCTGGTCAGGACCACTTCTGGCCAGCACCGTGCCGGCATGTCCCGCAGAACTCCGCACACTATTGCCGCCGGACAGGCCTGGCGGACGGAACGGGGATAGTCGGGGCCCCGGATCCGGGGCATACCTCACCTTCATGATCACGGTGCACTTTCAGTCGCCACGACCGAAAATGCACCGTGATCATGAAAACGACCGACGGCCAGCACGCGCCCGGTCAGGGCTCGCTGGCGCCGATCGGTAGATCGGCAGCGCCGGCCGCGGTCCCGCCCGCCGCTACTGCGCCGCCCGCCCCGGCCGTCTGACCCGGCCCGGCCTGATCCGGCTCCCCGGTCCCGGCCCGGCTCATCCGGGACGGCCACCAGTTCCACCGGCCGAGCAGGACGACCGTGGACGGCACGAGCAGGGTCCGCACCAGGAAGGTGTCCATCAGGATGCCGAGCGCGAGGCCCAGCGCGATGTCGCGGAACTGGCTGCCCCCCGATCCGCTGCCGGCCACGATGCCGAACACGACGAATGTGCCCGCCAGCACCAGCCCCGCCGAGGTAATCGTCGTCCCGGTCACGCTCAGCGCCCGGGTCACTGCCTCGCGCAGCGGGAGTTTCTGTGCCTCCTCCCGGATCCGCGTCATCATCAGGATGTTGTAGTCCTCGCCCAGAGCCAGCAGGAAAATGAACATCAGGAACGGCATGAAGAACACCAGGCCGCCGCTGTTGCCGAGCTTGATGAACAGCAGGACCGAGAGGCCGAGGGCGGCGAGGTAGGAGATCCCGACCGAGGCGATCAGGTACAGCGGGGCCACCAGGCTGCGCAGCACGATCGCCAGCAAGAGGCCAATCACCAGGATCGCGATCGGGATCACTCGCTTGAGGTCGCTGTTGGAGATGCTGCTGATGTCGTAGATGGCGGGTGCCTCGCCGCCGACCGCCGAGTCGGCGGCGCCGATCGACTTGGCGACCGTAGTGGTCGTGGCGCGCACGGACGGCACCGCGTTCATCGCGGATGTGGAGCCGGGGTCACCCGCCTTCAGGCTGGTGGAGTACTGCACGGTCCGGCCGTCGGGGGTGACGTAGTTCCCGGTCGCGCGGTAGGCCACGTAGTCGGCGACCGGGACTGCGATGCCGGGCGGCGGCACGGGCGGCAGCGCCTTGGCCGGGCCAAGCTGGTTGTGCAGCGCGGTGTACTGGGCCGGTGTCAGCACCGCGCCGGTGGGATTCAGCGGCCCGGTCACCTGTGTGAAGAGCCCGCTGGCCCGGAGCTGGCTGGTCGCTGTGGCGAGCGGCCCCGGGTCCTGCCATACCGGGGTGCTGAACCGGAATATCAGGGTGGTCGGGTTCGCCGACGACTGCGGGAAGTATTTGGTGAGCAGCGTCTGTCCCGTGGCCGAGTCGCTGCCGGCGGGCGGGGCCGTGTTGCCGCCGAACCCAGCCGCCGTGTAGCCGAAGACCGCGACGGACAGCCCGCCGAAGACGGCGACTCCCGCGAGGAGCGTCGGCGCCGGGTGCCGCACGATGTTCCCGGCCACCCGGCCCCAGACGCCGGACTTGCCGCTTCCCTGGATGTTCCACGGCAGCAGCTTCGGCCTGCCGAAGACCCGGCGGAACAGGGAGCGCTTCATGGCCAGCAGTGAGAGGCGGATGGACAGCAGCGCGGGCAGCAGGGTCAGCCCGGCGATGAGGATGACGCCGATGGCGATCGCGAACGGGATCCCGAGGTCGGAGTAGAAGGAGAAGGTGGCGAGCAGCAGCGTGAGCACGGCGGCGATCACGGTGGCGGCAGAGAAGGTGATGGACTCACCGACCTTGGTCACCGACCTGACTATGGCGTTCCTGGCCGGGGGCCTGGGGTGGATCAAGTCGGCAAGCAGGCTGCCGGCCAGGCCACGGGAACCGGGATAGTTCTCCCCGGCCGCGCCGTGCTGCTCGGCGCGCAGTTCCTCACGAACCCGGAAGACCAGGAACAGCCCGTAGTCGGTGCCGGCCCCCAATACCAGCACGATCAGCAGGAACTGGGCGAGCGGGGACACCTGGAGCCCGTGCTTCGCCGCCTCGGCGACCAGGGGGCCCGAGATGAGAACCGAGATAAAGGCCGGAGCAACAGTCGTCAGCGCCAGCGTGAACGACCGGAAGATCAGTACCAACAGGCCAAGGATGAACACCACGGACAGTAGCTGCAATTTGTTGCCGGTGTTGCCGGATGCCTTCTGCTGGTCCACCTGGGCCGCGATATCGCCCGCCAGGTGTGCTTGCAACCCGGCGGGCAGGCCGGCCTGCGTGATCTTCGTGCGCAGGCCGTTTACCAGGTCGGTCGCGTAGTTCTGGTTTCCGCCGCCCTGCTGCGCCAGCACCACGAGTTGCTCGGCGTGCCCGTCGGGGGATCGCCCCGCGTCCAGGACCCTGCTGACCCCGGCTACCGACTTCAGCTTGCCCTGGAGGGCGGTCAGCGCCGTGATGTCGGCCGGGGTCAGCAGGGACCCGGTGCGGGCGGCCACGACGGGAATCGGCACCAGGGCGGCCGTGCCGAACGGGGCAGCGAGGTCGGCTGCATGTGAACTCGGCGCGCTGGCCGGCAGGAACTTGGTGTTGTTGTTCTGGGTCACGCTGGAAAGGGACGGGAGCAGCGACATCGCGGCGATCGCGCCGACCACCCAGGCTGCCAGTACTAGCCAACGGAACCGTACGGCGAACGACCCGATCGCCCGGAAGATAGCGTCAATATGCACTCGCGCAAGGATACGCCAAGCGCCCTGTGGGGTCGCTGAGAATTCGCACTGGGTGCGGCAACGCGGATCGGCCCAGACCGCGCACCGGCGGACTATCATCCCGGAGCGACGAAGAAGCTGGCAGGCATTGCGGAGATGACTGGCAGGCATTGCGGAGATGAACAGCCAGCAGCGAAAGAACAAGCCACAGAGCATCGGGAGCGATGACTACGCAGCAGCAGGCCCACGGCACTTCCGCTCCCGCGGACGCCTCCTCGCACGGGCTGCGGATCAGCGTCGTGCTCCCGGTCTCAGGAGTCGAGGACTACCTGGCCGGCTGCCTGGACTCGGTGCTCGGCCAGCCACTGGCTGGCGTCGAGGTGATCGCGGTGGATGACGCCTCGGCGGATCGCTGCGGGGAGATCCTCGACGCGCGTGCCGAGGAAGACACCAGGCTGCGAGTGATCCACTTGACGGAGAGCGTCGGGCCCGGGCCGGCCCGGAATCTGGGGCTCGCGCAAGCCACCGGTGAGTACGTCTGGTTCGTCGATCCCGACGACCTGCTCACCTCCGGGTCGCTGGAGGCCGTCGGGCAAGCGCTCGCGCGGACTCGCGCTGACGTGCTGCTCATCGACTACCGGAGCCTGCACGCGTCAGGCCGGACAGAGCGGAGCCCGGGGGGCAGCCTGCGGTCCGGGCCCGCCGTGGCGGACGGTCACCCGCGGGACGGTCACGAGCCGGGCGATCACCTGCTGGGGGATCATGCGACGGGCGGTCAGCAGCCCGGGGATCATGAGCCGGGCGGTCACGAGCCGGGCGGTCACGAGCCCGGCGATCATGCGACAGGCGATCATGCGACAGGCGATCATGCGACAGGCGATCATGCGACAGGCGATCATGCGACAGGCGATCATGCGACAGGCGATCGTGC
>WNFG01004286.1_pt1 | contig 18562 bp, 16 predicted proteins | sample 5400431 | NCBI WGS metagenome assembly WNFG01 (sample SAMN13153346, study PRJNA577476) | soil metagenome | isolation source: 120 cm saprolite under Douglas fir tree site 2 hole 3 replicate 2 | place: USA:California | collected 2015-04-18 | reverse complement strand
CGAACTCACTGAGCGCCGCAAAAGGCGGAGCGGTCGGCGGTCTGGCGGCCCTGCTGAAGATAGCGTTGAAAAATGAAATCGAAGCCGCGGAGATTGCCGCGTCCTGGGTGCCCACTACGCCGGAAATCGACGCCAAGCTAGCGCTCGCGCGGCATGCGGGCGACGAGGCGCGCCATTACCAGTTGCTCGCCGAAAAAGTGCGCGCCCTGGGCGTTTCGCTCGAGGGTTTCGATCCGCTGGCGCCGCCGAGCCCTGTTCTTGCCTATTTGCGCACCTTAGACACGGCGGTCGAGCGCGTCGCCGCGGCCCTGGTGGCTCGCGAAGCCATGGGCGCCCGGCGCAACGCGCAGTTTCTGAAATTCCTCGAGGCCGCGGGGCAAAAAGAGATTGCGCGGCTTTACCGCGACGTGATCAACCCGGATGAGGAGCGCCATCATCAAGCTGGCTGCGCGGTGCTGGCGCAGCTTGCTAGTACTCCGGCAGCGCAAGACTCGGCGAGGCGCGCGGCCGCCCGGCTGCTTGAGATTGGCGACCAAGCGCGCAGCGCCGCGATGGAAAAGACAGGCGCGCCGGTGATTCCAGGATGCTAAGCAGAAGCAAGGAACCATGGAGCAACGCAAAGGAAAAAGGAAGGGAGTATCGGTGATCGTTCTCTGCGGGCTCTGTGAACAGTTGAAGCGTGCAGTGTTTCGAGAAAGGATTCTCTCTGTGGGCTCTGCGTCTCTGTGGCAAATGGGTCATCCGAGGTAAGCGATGGAGGTAAACAAGATTGCGGTAATTGGCGCGGGCACGATGGGCCGCGGAATTGCTTACGCTGCTGCGCTGGGTGGCTACTGCACGATTTTGGAGGATGTATCCGCTCCGGTGCTGCAGCAGGGATTGGCATACGTTCGCGAGACGCTCGAGGAGGGCATCGCCCGCGGCAAAGTCACCCCGCTGCAGAAGGAGCAGGCCCTCGCGTGTCTGGGAAGCGCCGGTTCGGTTGAGGAGGCATGCCGCGAGGCCGACTTGGTGATCGAGGCCGCGCCGGAGGAGATGGAGCTCAAAGTCGACATTTTTTGTATTCTGGACAAATTCGCGAAGCCGGGCGCAATTTTCGCCAGCAATACCTCCTCGCTTTCGATCACCGAGATTGCCGCGGTCACCTGCCGCGCGGAGAAGTGTGTGGGCATGCACTTTTTTAATCCAGTGCCCAAGATGAAGCTGCTGGAAATTGTGCGCGCGCTGGAGACCTCGGAGGACACCCTGGCCACCTGCCGCGAGGTAGGCCGCCGCATGGGCAAGGAAGTGGTCGTGGTGCGCGAATCTCCCGGCTTCGTCACCAGCCGCATCAACGCCCTGATCGGCAACGAGGCTTTCCACATGCTCCAGGAGGGCATCGCCTCGGCTGAGGACATCGACAAGGCGATGAGGCTGGGTCTGAACCATCCGATGGGTCCGTTTGAGCTGGTGGATCTGGTTGGGCTCGACGTTCGCCTGAGCATCCTCGAGTATCTGCACAACACACTTGGCGAGAAGTACCGCCCGAGCCCGCTGCTCCGGCAGTACGTCAAGGCGGGAAGACTCGGCCGCAAGGCAGGTCGCGGCGTGTACGAGTATCCCGACGCCAAAGCCAAAGGGCAGGCGTAACCGGCAGCCGCATCGCGCCACCCTCTGCTATCATTGCTGTGGCCATGAGCATAGCTGACCAAATCGTGCTCCAGCAGAGCGACCTAACCGAGATGGACGTGGACGCCATCGTCAACGCCGCGAACAACGACTTGCAATTGGGCGGCGGCGTAGCCGGGGCGATCCGGCGCAAAGGTGGCGAATCCATTCAGCGCGAATGTGACGCAATCGGCAGCATACCTGTGGGCGGCGCCGCAATCACCTCGGGCGGGAAGCTCAAGGCGCGCCACGTCATCCACGCGGCGAGCATGGAGTTGGGGGGACAGACCACGGCGCGCGCGTTGCGCGGCTCAACCGCCCATTCGCTGCGCATCGCTGCCGAGAAAGGCCTGGCAACTATCGCCTTTCCCGCCGTCGGCACGGGCATCGCCGGGTTTCCGATACAGGAGTGCGCCGAGTTTATGCTGCGGGAAGTGGTCGAGCATCTGAAACGGCCGACGTCGCTCAAAAAGGTTTATTTCGTGCTCTTCGACAAGCCGGCGCTCGAAGTCTTCGAGCGTGTCTGGAAAGAAATGAAGACCCAGGGCAAGCTCGATGCTGCAGCCGACGTCGCAGGCCGCTGATGACCGCACGCATCCTGTTTGTCTGCACCGGAAATTCCGTGCGAAGCCAGATGGCTGAAGGCCTGGCACGGGCGCTCGCAGCTCCCGGTGTCGAAGTGGCGAGCGCGGGAACGCATCCGGCCGGGGTCAATCCGCTTGCGCTCGAGGCTATGCGCGACCGCGGGATCGACATCTCTGCGCAGCGGTCCAAGCGCGTGGAGGATTTGCCGGGGGAATTCGATTACGTGATCACACTCTGCGATGATGCTGCGCAGAACTGTCCGACGCTGCCGGCGCGTCGCGCGCGATTGCATTGGTCAGTGGTTGACCCAGGCTCGGCCCCAGGCGACGAGCACACGCGCCGTCAGTTCTTCCGCCAAATCCGCGATGACATTGAGCGTCGCCTGCGCGAGTGGCTAGGCCGGGAAGGTTTGTTGGGCAACGCCCGGTGAGCGAGCTGGTCGAAAAGGTCCGCCGGGAACTGGCGCGCTACGAGCATCCCTTGTTCGTCTTCGACGCGCGCCCGGCCGCCGATGGCGTCGAAGTGGAGATTCGCTTCAAGCCGCCGGAGGTCGAGGTGCACACCTATTTGTTTCTTCTCCGCCCGCGGGAGATCGAGCACCAACAGTTCCCGTGGACCTTTCAGAAGCAGCTCTACGACTGCCTGCACGACTACATCATCGAAATGTTCACGGCCAACCCCCAGCAGAAGGCGTGAAAAAAGGCATGAGGAGCCGTCCGGCCACGCGCACGCCGCTGGGGCAGTTACTCGCTCAGCGGATTCGCGAGAGCGGCCCCCTGACCTTTGCCGAGTTCATGCGCGAGTGCCTCTACAACCCCGAGCACGGCTACTACAGCCGCGCCGAGGGGCGGCGCTTTGCCGATTTTTATACCAGCGTGGACGTCCACCCCATTTTTGGCCGGCTGCTGGCGCGACAGCTTGCCCAGATGTGGGAGCGCCTCGGAAAGCCCCAGCCGTTCTGGGCGGTGGAAGCCGGCGCGGGCGCCGGGCGGCTCGCCAAGCACGTCCTGGACTTCGCGGCGCGGGAGCTGCGCGGCTTCTACACTTCCCTGCGCTACATTGCGGTGGAAACTTCTGCGGCCCGCCGCGCGGCCCAGGCGGCTACGCTCGGTCCGCATCTCGAAGCCGGCCGGGCCTGCTCTGCAGCGGAGCTGCCCGCGGAGATCCCCGCGGGCTGCATCTTCTCGAATGAGCTGCTGGACGCGCTCCCGGTGCATCGTGTGGTACACGCGCAGGGAGAACTCTGCGAGCTCTACGTGGGCCTGGACGGTGAGGAATTCTGCGAGCAGCCCGGCCCACCCTCGACGCCGGCCCTTGCGGAGTATTTCCATGCGCAGGGCATCGGTCTGGTCGAAGGGCAGCAGGCTGAAGCAGGGCTTGCCGCCTGTGACTGGATCGAGAACGCAGGGCGCAGGCTGGGCCGCGGCTTCCTCCTCACCGTGGACTACGGCCACGAAGCCCGCGAGCTTTACAATGAGCGCCACATGCGGGGCACGCTGCTGGCGTACGAGCAGCATCGCGCCAGCGAGGATTTCTTTCGCGCGCCGGGCGAGCAGGACTTGACTGCGCACGTCAACTTTACCGCGCTGGATCTGTGGGGGCGCCGCGCGGGGCTCGAGCGAACGGGGCTGGTTTCACAGGCATGGTTCCTGCTGGCGCTTGGCCAGGGAAACGAGTTCGCTGACCTCTACGACGAGGGACAGAGCGAGGCAGAGCGTGTCCGCGCACGCCTTCTTCTGAAGAACTTGATCTATCCTGAAGGGATGGGCGAAACCTTCCAGGTGTTCATCCAGCACAAGCACGTCGAAAGCCCTCGCCTCTCTGGGCTTGAACCTTTCTAATCGAGAACCAATCTGGCTTGACGTCTTATTGTGAAAATAGGTTTTAAATAATGCGCGTTTAAAGAAACTTTAAACGTAGCCGCTTGTTGAAAACGCCCTCCGAGGAGCCAGAGGCGACGAGGAATCTGTTCTTTTTTCGCCTTTTGTGAAAAAAGCAGATTCCTCACTATGCGCGGAATGACAATCGAAATCTTTGGTTGCGCAAGCCAGCGCTTGGCTATGGGTTGCCCGAGCGCGTTCCAGAGTCTTCCTTATAGGGTTTGGCGAGATACTGATCGGCTTCGGCCTGCGCGCCGCCGGTGTCGTCATTGGTTTCTTTGGCTTTGCGGTATTCGTTGACGGCGCGCTCGCGCTGCCCGGTGAGGTCGAAGATCTTGCCGAGATAAATGTGGGCCCAGGCCTCCACCCATTTATAACTTGGGTCGAGGTCGCCCTCGGTGGCTTCGCGGAAGGCGTTGGCGGCGGCCTGGTAGTTCTTCTGGTAGAAGAAGGCCTCGCCCATGCGGAAGTCGGCGAGCGAATTGTTCTTCTGGACGTCCAGCGCGCGCTGGTACTGCTGGATAGCCTCGTAGTATCGCCCCTGTTCGGCTAGCTCTTCGCCGCGGGCAATCGAGGCTCGCACGCGGAGCTTGGAGCTCGACTTCAACAGATTGTTGTTGGGGTCGAGGATAATGCCGCCGGGTTTGGGCCGGCCAAACGTTTCGAGGACGAAGTCGGAGGTGGTTCCAATGACGTCAATGTTTTTGAACTCCGGATTGCCTTCGGTCAGCACCTTCACCTCGATGGGCATGCGAAACGTTTCCAGGTCCTGCTTCACCTTGCCGACCACCTTGAAGCCCTTCTGCGTGCGAAGCACGATGTATTCGATCTTGAACTGAGGCACTCCGGTCGAGTTCAGCCACTGCGCGAAAAACGGGGTCAGGTTCGGCGCGGGTTGCGCGGGACTCCCCGCTTTCGGCTGCGCTTTTTCCTGGGCCAGCTTCGTGAAATCCTCGATGCGCGCTGCCTTTCCCGCGAATTTGGAGTAAAAGTCGCGCAGCAGCGCGTGGAAAGCATCATCGCCCATTTGCGCGCGGAGCATGTGGAAAACCATGGCGCCTTTGTTGACTATCACTGATAAATACTCGCTGGTGAACGGCTGCAGCCGCGCCGCCTGCGCGATGGGTACGGAGTCCTCGTACATCAGCGCGCCGATGGCGAAGTCCTCGAGCGCGCGGTTGAAGCCTTCCTTCCCGGCCGTCTGCTCGACGTACAGCCCTTCGGAGTAGCGCGCCAGGCCGTCGGTCACCCACTCGTCGGAGGCCGAGGCCGGCAGCACCTCGTTTCCCCACCACTGTTTCGCGGCAAGTTGTGCCAGTAGCCGGGGGTTGCCCTTGGCGTCCCAGTGGCGTTGGCTGACCAGCAAGAGTCCCGGTGCGGAATAGCCTTGCACTGAGCCGTCGGGGATTTGCGCCACGGCAAGGTTCGGCTGCGGCAGTGGGCCGAACTCGTCGGAGAAATAATTCACGATGCGAGCCACCGCTTCGCCGTACGCCCCGGCCGTCTTCAATGACCCTGTGCGCGCATAGACCGAAATGCTCAGGCCCTCCGCCGAGATGGGAGCCAATTGGATGTTGCCGGCCACGAAGGTACCCGCGGCTGCGGGGCGCTCAGAGCGAAAGGTGTACAGAATGTGGGCGCCAGCCGAAGCCGCACCCGGCTGTGATCTTCCCGCCGCCTGCGGACCAACTCTGGCAGGCACCACGCTCGGCGCCGCGGCTTTACCGGTGCCCACCACGGCGAAGTTCTCGGGCACTTCCAGGTTAAACACCGCCGTATGGCGGCTCGCGGGATAGCCGGTCAGCGGGAACCAGCGCGCCGGCAACAAAAGGTAAGCGCCTTCCTCGCTGATTGAGGCCAGGCGCACTCCCTTAACCGGGCTGTTCTCTTCGTTCGACAGCGGACCAGCGTAGTCAAACGTGAGCGTGATGTTCTGCCCAACGCTGGCGGGTTGCGGCAGGGTCACGCGCACGGCAAGCGGGGACGCGTCATCGCGCTCGAAGCTTACTGGCTTCCCGTCGCCTCCGAGCACCCCATTGACCTTAAGGTTAGGGTGCAGTTCCACCTCGACTGTCCGCGAAGCATCGAGAGCCTGAAACTCCACCTTGGCCCGCGCGGCGAGCTTCTGCTCGGCTGGAATAAGCGTCGCGCTGACGTCGTAATGCACCGCGCGGAAAGCGAGTTTGCGAGGCGTTTGCGCCCGGGCTGCGCCATTAGCCAGCAAGAGCAAAACGGTGAGTGCCGCGTATCGGGCCTTTTTCATTTGCAGAGTCGCATCATCCTGTCTGCGCCTTTCAGTGCGCCTCTCTAGGATACCAGACTCCCTGCGCGGAATTCACAGCATGCCCGCAACGATATCCGCAGCGCGTTCGATGGCGTTGCCCGGTCCTAGTTTTGACCGCACCTCGCACAGGTCACGTTTCATTTTTTCGCGCTCCTCGGGTGAGTCGAGCAGGCGGCGCGCCTCCTCTGCCACGCTCGGGCACAACCCGCCGGCCCGCGATCAGATTCGGCATGGCGAAGAATGGCGTGCGCACCAGGTGCCGCGCCACCCATGCCGTGGCGGCCGACAGGCGGTAAACCACCACCATCGGCGCGCCCAGCAGCGCAGCCTCGACGGTGGCCGTACCGCTCGAGACGATCGCCACGTCGGCCGCCGTGAGGGCGTCGTAGGTGGCGTCTTCGACCAGGCGCACGCCCCGGTCGGAACGTACATACACCGCGATTTGCTCGGATTTGAGCCCCGGCGCTACCGCCAGCACAAACTGAAGACGCCCCGGATTATCCCGCTCGAGCAAGAGACATGCCTCCAGGATTGGCGGCAGATTGTGCGCGATCTCGCCGGGGCGGCTGCCGGGCAGCAGGGCCACGACCCGCCGGTGGCCGTCCAGGCCATGTTTCCTGGCAAACCGTTCGCGCTTCTCGTCCAGCTCCGCCACCGACATCACCGGCCGCAACTGGTCTGCCAGCGGATGACCGATGAAGCTCACCGTAACGCCGGCGTCGCGATAGAACTTCTCCTCGAAGGGGAAAATGCAGAGTGCGTGCTCGAACCGCCGCTTGACCAAGCGCACTCGCCACGGCCGCCACGCCCAGAACTGGGGGCAGATGAAATACACATTGCGCACGCCTTGCCATCGCAGCTTGCGCGCCAACCTCAGGTGGAATCCTGGAAAATCCGTCAGGATGGCTAGCGCTGGCTTGCGTCGCGCAGCCTCTGCTACCAAGCGCCGCATCACCCGGCGAAGGGCCGGCAGCCGGTGCAGTACCTCGCTGATCCCCAAAACGGCGACCTCGGAACAGTTGGCCACCAGTTCCACGCCGGCCTCGCCCATCCGCGGCCCACCCAGGCCGAACAGGTGGATATCGGCCCGCTTAAGCAGCGCCGTTGCCAGCCGCGCGGCGTGCATCTCGCCCGACGCCTCTCCTGCGGAGATCAGGATTTGCGGCGGTGTCATGGGTCGCGACTGCCGGTGAGATACTTGCGAGCCAGGCGGCGGCCCGCGCGCCACGCGTCAGATCTAGTCATCAGCCGGAAGGGATGTGCTCGCGGTTGCGTCAGCGACCGGTAGCTGGAACCGCAACTCCTGATCTTTGTACTGGAGCTGGTAGAGCCGGTAGTAGATGCCGCGCTGGGCCAGCAACTCCTGGTGCGAGCCCTGCTCGCGCAGCCTCCCCTTGTGGAAAACTAGGATGCGGTCAGCGTGCTGGATGGTGCTCAATCGATGGGCAATCACCAATGCCGTGCGGCCCGCGAGCAGCCGGTCCAGGGCCTCGCGGATCAGCAACTCGGTCTTCGTATCAACGCTCGAAGTAGCTTCGTCAAGGATCAAGAAGCGCGGGTTGTGCGCCAGCGCGCGCGCAAAGCTGATCAGTTGCCGCTGGCCTACCGAAAACGTCGCGCCGCGCTCGGTCACCGGAACAGTCACGCCGCCCGCCAGTGATTGGACGAACTCGCCCAGGCCCACCTCGGCGACCGCGCTCTCGACCGCCGCTCGGTCGATCCCCTCGGTGCCCAGGCAGACGTTGGATTCGAGCGTGCCGCTGAATAGGAATGGGTCCTGCAGCACGATGCCGAAGTGCTGCCGCAGCTCCTGCAGGTTGAATTTGCGGATGTCGATGCCGTCCAGCAGGATTTGGCCGCGCTGGATGTCGTAGAAACGCAGGAGCAACTGGATGACCGTGGTCTTGCCCGCGCCGGTGTGGCCGACGATGGCCACGGTCTGCCCCGGCTCCACGCGGAAGGACACGTTGCGCAGCACCCAATCCTCGTCGGTGGGATTGTCGCCGCCGCGATAGGCGAACCAGACGTCGCGGAATTCAACCTCGCCGCGCGGCTGCCGCAGCGCAAGCGCCTCGGCGGGCGAGGTGATCGTCACCGGCTCGTCGAGCAGCTTGAAGATGCGCTCGGAGCTGGCCATCGCCGACTGCAGCACATTGAACTTCTCGCTGAGATCTTGAATGGGCCGGAAGAACCGCTGCGCGTACTGCATGAAAGCGACCAAGACGCCGATCTCGACGCTGCCCGCCAGCACCCGCAGGCCGCCGAACCAGAACAGTAGCGCCACCGATGCGACCCCGAGGAATTCCACCACCGGATAAAACAGCGCGAAGGCCAGGATGGCGTCCTTAAAGGCCAGCATGTGGTTGCGGTTCAGTTTCTCAAATTGCTGGCCAGCCTTGCGCTCGCGGTTGAACAGTTGCACCACCGCCATGCCGCTGATGTGCTCCTGCAGGAAGGCGTTGATGCGCGCGATGGCAGTGCGGATGCGGCGGTTGGCGTCGCGCACCTTATCGCGGAATAGCCACGTCACCAGCAGGATGAACGGCAGCACCGCAAAAGTGGCCAGCGCCAGCCGCCAGTTCATGGCCAGCAGGATGCCGACAAAGAGCAGCAGGAGAAAGAAGTCGTTGAGCATGCCCACAACGCCGGCGGCGAACAGGTCGTTGAGCGCGTCAACGTCGCTGGTTACCCGGGTGAGCAGCCGCCCGACAGGACTGCGGTCGTAAAAGCTCATCGGCAGCCGCTGCAGGTGGGCAAAGATTTCCTTCCTCAGGTCGTACATCGTCTCCTGGCCCACGCGCTGCATCACGCGCACCTGCAAGTACTGCAGCGCAAAGCTGGCCACCAGAGTGGCCAGGAAGATGGCCGTCACCCACTCGATCCCGCGGTACGCGGCGGAGTATCCGATGGCGCCTCGGGTCGCCGGCACCAGGTAGGAGTCCACCGCGATCTTGAACAAGTAGGGACCCACTGCCTCGAGCGGGGCGACGCCGAGCGTGAGCGCCAGCGCGAACAGCACCTGCCACTTATAGGGCCGGAAGTAGTGCAGCAGCCGGCGGGCCAGGCGCGCGTCGTACGCCTTGCCCAGGGCTTCTTCTTCGTGGTGATCGCTCATGCGCGTTCGAGCTCTTCCTCGAGCAGCTGTTTCTGGTATAGGTCGTAGTAGTAGCCGCCGTGCTGCAACAGCTCGTCATGCGTGCCGCGCTCTACGATGCGGCCCTCGCGCAGCACGACAATCTGGTCGGCGTGGCGGACAGTCGAACAGCGGTGCGAGATCAGGATGGTGGTGCGGGCCCGCATCACGTCTTTCAGCCGCCGCAGAATCTTCTCCTCGGTATCGGTATCCACGCTGGAGAGCGCATCATCGAGGATCAGAATTCGCGGCGAGCGGATCACCGCGCGCGCCAGCGCCGTGCGCTGCTTCTGGCCGCCGGAAAGCGTGATACCGCGCTCGCCCACCACCGTTTCCAACTGCTTGGGAAAACTCTGGATGTCGCTCCACAGGCTGGCGATCTGCGCGGCCTCGCCGACGCTCTCGGATGCCCCATCATCGATCCCGAAGGCGATGTTCTCCTTCACCGTGTCGCTGAAAAGGAAAGTGTCCTGCGGCACGAACCCGATGGCCCGGCGCAATTGCTCGAGCGGCCATTCCCGAATGGACTGCCCATCCAGCAGCAATGTGCCCTCTGGCGCTTCCCAGAGCCGCGCGACCAGCGCCGCCAGCGTGGTCTTCCCGCTGCCGGTCGGGCCGACAATGGCCAGCGTCGAACCAGCCGGCACGCGGAGATCAATGTCGCGTAATACCGGCGCGCCCGCCGCTTCCGGGCGGTCTTTGGCGTTGCCATTCCGCGTCGTTGGATAGGCAAACGTCAGCCCGCGGAATTCGATTTCGCCGCGAATCGCGGTGCCCTTGGGTTGAGGACCATCGGTTCTGGCCGGGCGTGCGCTGGCGTCATTGATCGATGGCTGGGCTGTCAGGATGTAGTTCAAGCGTCCCATCGAGGCGGCACCGCGCTGAAAAATATTGGTCACCCAGCCCAGCGCAACCATCGGCCAGGTCAGCAGACTCAGGTAAGCATAAAACGCCATGAGCGCGCCCAAGGAAATGCGGCCCAGCAGCACTAGGCGTCCGCCCTGCCACAGCACGATGAGGAAGGTAGCGCCGAGCAGTGCCGTGAGCGAAGGCATGAACATGCTCCAGGTGCGGATCAGCCGGATGTTCCGCGCGACATACTCGCGGTTGGGCGCGTCAAAGGCGCGAATCTCCGCCTCTTCCTGCCGGTAGGCTCGCACCACGCGCACCCCGGTCAGATTCTCCTGTACGCGGGCCGAGAGGCTGGCCAGGGCCGCCTGAATGGTTTCGTACAGGTCGTGAATCACCTTTCCGAAGTGGCTCACGGCGACGACCACTACGGGCACGGGCAGCAGCACCCACAGAGTAAGGATCAGCGAAAGCTTCAGCATCAGCGCAATCGCTAGGACCATGGTTACCAGCGTCGTGGCGCTGTACATGATCCCCGGCCCCAACACCATGCGCACCGCGTTCAAGTCATTGGTGCAGCGCGACATCAACTCACCGGTGCGGTTGCGCACGTAAAACTCAGGTTCCATTTGGACCAGTTTCGCCAGAAGATCGTTGCGGAGGTCATACTCGATGTCGCGCGAAACTCCGATCAGGATCCACCGCGTCGAGAATGACAGCACACCTTTCAGGGCCACGATGCCCACCAGCGCCAGGCAGTACACCAGCAGCGTTTGCCGGCTCGACGCGTGGTAGAAAGGAATCAGCAGGCTGAGCATGGGCCGGGCGATTCCTGATGAGCCGGCGAGTGGCGCGGGCCGGCCCGAGAGCGAATCGATGAGCGTGCCGATCACCAGCGGCAGCAGGTTACCCACCACCCCCATGGCCCCCAGCACCAACAGCCCGAGCGTTACCCGGCCCCTGTACCGGCTGATGTACGGCAGCAGGCCGAGAAGGTTTTTCCACGCCGAGACGCGGGATGCTATCGGACGCTTTGTGGCTACGGTTTGTGCGGCGGTGCTCATTTCAGGTGCGAGTAAAACCTATCGAGCGTTGGGACTTCGCTCACAAAACGCTCAAGATTCCGGTCGAGCGACTGGTACCGCTTCACCTTTGGATTCCAGCGCACGCCAATCGTCGGGATGTGCCCGGCGCCAGGCGACTCGAGCGGGGTGAAGTAGAGTTGCAAACCCCTTTCTGCGTTCTGCTGGTATTGCAGGCGCCAGCCCGTCACAGGGGTAATGGGCGTCCCGCCTAGGAACCCGCTGGGATTTTTCAGATGCTCGTCGCAGCGGAATACCTCCATCCACTTACCGCCGTTGTTTTCCGCCAGCGCCGCGCGCGTCACGAGGATGCCCGGGTCTGCGCTGGCCGGCGTCTTGGCCAGCCGGTTGATGGCCAGCACCTGCTGCCGCCCCGTGTGTGCCAGGTCGCCGAAGACAAGCACCTCCGCCTCCGAGCCCAGCATGCTTTGCGCCACGCTGGTGATCTCCGGCGGCGCGGCGGGCACACCCAGACTGGGTGGCGCTGCGGCTAGCTGGGGGGGAGGAGCGGGCTGGCTGCACGCCACCAGCAGCGCTAGCGTACAGAAGAACAATGTCACAGCAATCGTGCGCATCAATTCTGTATTTCCTAGGCTATCTAGCTATCCCCTATTTGGCAAGCCCGCGGGCCAGACTGATTCCGGCAGGACTTGGGGCTGGGAGACCTGTGTGGAAACTTAAGTTTTTCGTCAGGGCACGCCTGAGACCGCTTCTAAAGATTGGGGAACGCCAGCGTGATTTCGACCACGCGGCCTGTGGCCCGGTCGCAGGAGACCTCCAACACCTGTGGTACATCGGAGCCAGCCCAGTCAAACGCGTAAGAAAGCAATTCTAGCTCCCGATCACCCTTCACGGAAGGCCCGCTCGAGCTCGGCTCACCATAGAGGTCAATGACGCGATCTCGCGGGTCGCCCAGCTTCAACCCACGCCCGGTGAACCAGAATTTATGGTGCGCAATCTGCGCCGCTTTTTCGGAGCACTCCTCAACCCGCAGCGCTAGCGAGGTAACCGTCACACTGCGGATGACACCCTTTGCGTCGACTTCCAGCCTCAGCGCTTTGCCGTTGCAGGCGTCCCACCATTCTTTGACGTTGGCCTCCTCCCGGCCCAATTTGGCTTCCCGGTATTTTGCCTTGTAGCGCTTTTCCGCAGCGGCCAGCGTCTCCCGGCCGGGACGCAAGCCCGCAAGCGTGACCTCGTTGACGCGCTTTAAGGCCGCCGGCTCCTGTGGCTGTGCGCTGGGCGGCGGTGTAGTCGCAATCAGACACGCTCCGAGCGCGCTAGTGGACAGCCAATATTTCATCGATTCGCGATTCAAAGTTTTCCTCGCCTTCTGACCACAGCCGGTAGCGTTCAAGCGGCACCGCCTCTTCCGCCGCTCGCATCCAGTCCATCAACTCTTTGATGTTTTCTCGGGTTTTCAGGTGATATTCGCGCAGATTTTCGGGCTGCGACATTCGCGCCAGAAACTCTGCCTCCACCGGGTGCGCCGCCATGCCGGGCCCGGGAGAGCCCGCGGCGCGCCAGCCGAGCAATCCGGCGTGCCCGGTGAACAGGTGCTCGAAACCCACGTCAGCTTGAAAATGCCCGACGTCGGCGTAGATGCCGCCGTCATACTCTTCGCCGTGACAGAGCAGAGCAAGCCTTTGTGGCCGCCGTTGCCAGCGCCCGCGCTCCGCGTCGTACACCCACAAGTCCCAGTGCGTCCGAACTTCATACTCGGAATCGGCGTGCAAACATTCGGCAGCCAATTCGATTAGCTCAGCGGCGCTGAGTTCCTGGCCGCGCAGGTCGCGCTCGAGCAGTGGTGTCTCGGTCGGATCTACCGCGCGGATCACCAACTCGGTGAACCCCGGCCGCTCGGCGGAGAGCGGAACCGTCGTGAGCAGTTGTTGGAACTGCTCGAGCATGGTGGCTTCGGAGAAGCCCTTCGACCAGAGGCTCACGTAGGCGCGATTGGCCATGGCCCGGCATTATACAGTGAGAGCTGCCGCGCCTGCGATGCGCGGGGCGGGGACTCCACGCTCCGGGGGAAGACGGGTAATGCTGCCAAGGCTGCGTCGCCGGGCGGCTACTTCTTCTCGGTCGGCGCGGCGCTGCCGGGGAGGCCGGTGGAAACATCGAGCAGCCGCTGGCGCAGGGTCTCGCCGACGCCGGCAAAAACTTGCGCGGCGATCTCGCGGAGCCGCTGTTCGGCGGAGGTGGCCAGAGTGCCGATTACATCCTGTGACTGCTGGCTCAGTCTGGTGACGGTAGTGACCAGCCAGGAGTTCGAGACGTTTTCCAGCCGTTTCTTGTAGGTTTCGATCGACTCGCCGCCCAGGCGCGCGAGGGCGTCCTGCAACTGCCGCTCCTGCGCTTCACGTTCGGCGTGCCACGCATCCTTCACCGACGCGGATTGGGCCTCGAGCTCTTGCCGCGCCGCAGCCACGCCCTTCTGAATTTCCTGGGTCATGCCCTTATGGAAATCGGCAAAGAACTGCCGGGCATCGGCGTCGATCCTTGAGCGCGTCTGCGCTAAGTGAGCTTCCAGGCGGCCCGCAGTTTGATCAAGCGCGCCGGAGAGCGAAGTGTTGAATTGCTCCAATTGGCGCTGGGCGACGCGATGAGCCTCGTCGGCGAGCGTGGACGCGCTGGTTTCAGCAGCCTGGGCGAACAGGCCGCGGGCGCGCTGGACTGCGTCCTTGACGGCCTCGTCCATCTGGCCCTGGGTGTGTTCGACGAAGCTGCGGCTGTAGTGATCAAGCTCTGAGGCAAACAGCCCGGAAATTTCGCCCGCCTTCTCGCGCAGTTGGTTGGAGGCCTGCTCGAGCCCCTTTTCCAGTGCCGCTTGCATCTGCGTCTGAACTTTCTTTTCGTACCATTCCGAGGATTTGTAGAGTGCCTCGAAGGTCGAGTGGGTGGTTTCAGTGGCCTTGGCCTCCAGCTCGGCAAGCCATTTCTGTGTCGCGGCTCGTCCCATCTCTTGGAAATCGTGCTCGAAGCGGCTCACCGATTCCGCGAGGCGCGCGATAGATTCCTGCGTGACATGCTCAGTGGAGGCAGCCAGGCGCTGCTGCAGCGTGTGCAGCACCTCCTCGGCCTGTGCCGCGCCTGCGGTCAGCTTTGCGAGGACTTCGCTAGCGCCCTTCATGCGCGGGGCAAGCCGCTGCTCGAGTTGCGCGGCCAAGCGAGCCAGCGACTGCTGCCCGGCCTCTTCCAGCACCGGCTGCAGCCGTTCGGCCATGCCGGCGATGGCGCTTTCGGCGCGGCGGTTGAGTTCTACGCTCTCCTTGGCAAGGATTTCTTCAAAGCGCTCCTGCAGCTTTCCGGCGGTGGCCTGGCCCATCATGTCCAGGCGCGAGGAGAACTCCTCCATGCGGTCGGCGGCCTGCTGAATCTCGACAAGCGCGGATTTAGCGCGTGCAGTCTGAGCCTCGAGCGCCGCGCGCTGGGTACCCAGGGTGCTTTCCGCCTCCGCAGTTGCCCGCTCGAACGATTCGCGAAGCGCCGCCACGCGCAGGGTCAGATCCTGTTCGAGTTTGCTGCTGGCAGTTTGCGAATGCCGCGCCAGCCGATCGGCCGCCTTGCGCGATGCGCTCTCCAGCGAGGCTTCAAGCCGTTCATTCCAGCGTGTCCCAGCCGCGGCCAGGTCGGCGTCCAGCCGCGCGCGCCAGGTGGTTTGCGCTGCTGCGGCGGCGGCGCTGAGTTCGCCGTTCAGGTGTTGCGCCGCTTTCGCCAGTTCTTCCAACTGCGCCTTGGCCTCCTTGGCCCGGGCCCCCACCATCTCTTGCCAACGCCGGCTCGCGGCCTCAGCAGCCTCATCGAGTTGTTGGCGAAACCGGGCGACACCCGTTTCAGCACCTTTGATCGTAGCGGTGGTTTCGCCGCGAAGCCTGTTCAGTTTCTCGCTCGCTTGGTCGAGCAGGGTCTTCACTTGCTTTTCAAAACTGCTCAGATGGGCGCGGTCGATCTCGGCGGGTGGTTTGGCCGGTTGCGGGGCCGTTTCCACGGCTCGGCGCTGGAGTTCTGCGCTCTTCTCACGGAGCGCTTCCTCGCCGGCCTGTTTCGCTTCCTCGATTTTCGCGAGGGCGTCCCGCACCGCCTGCTTCGTGTAGGCGGCCGCGGCGGCCTCCACGGCTTTTTCCGCCGCTTCTTTCATCTGGTCTTGTAACGTAGCCAGCAGCGGCTGGGTCTCCGCCGCCACGGCCGTGGCCGTGGCTTCGCGCGCGGCGCTCTGCACCTGCTGCTTGGCTTCCGCCACCAGCCGCGCCACTTGGCGACCGAGGTTGAGCGAGGCGTCTGCGGTGCCCGGACTAGGCAGCACGCGGACATTGTCTTCAGGAGGCGGCGCAGCCGGCAGCACCCATTCCTCCTTCGCCGTCTCTGCTTCTGCCGGCAGCTCTGCAGCCGGTGGGGGAATCTCCGAAATGGGGACCTCCGGGAAGGGGAACCAATCTTCCGGCGGAAAAGCGATGCCCCAGACATTTCCGGGGACTTCCAGCTCCACCCCGACCTGAAAGAGTTCACGCACCGTTCGCGGCCGCTGGATCCAGCTCACTTTGGCGCGAACGCTCCGTGGCTCCCGGCCGGTCTCTGGATGGGGAATCTCCAGGGTCACCCACATATTCTTCAGGACGTAATGCTTGGACTGGTAGCGGCAGCCGTGGCAGTTGATGATGAGGGTCGAGGTACGTTCTTGGAAGGGCCGGCCCAGCGCATCGACGCCGGCAACGGTTAGCGGAACGGCCTGGACAATACGCGTGGTTCGTCGCTTAGAAGCTTCCGGATCAGTGTTCGCTGCGAACTCCGTCAAGCCATCCCCCACGCCAATCGTCAAGACTAGCATCGCCGCCGGAACGCGTCGAGCGCCGGGGCGTTATCGTGCCAAACAGTTACTCCAATTCCGGGCGCATCCTACCGAGAGGCTGGGTCCCGAGGCTTGGCGACACCGTGCCGGCCGAACAGATGGTCTTTGATTTCCTTGGCCACCCATATCGGCCCAACTAGAAAATAAATCGGTCCCTGGAAGAAAGCGGGCTTGTTCCCTTCGATGCGGTGGCCAACGGATAGCATCCCCCAGCCGGCGACAAACATGGCGAGGCCGATCCGCCACCAGGTGAGGAGGAGAAGGATTATCCCGGCAAAAATGATGGGAATGCCTGCACCATGCAGAACTCTGTTCCACACAGTGGAGTGCTCGTGGTCGTACTGGGCCATGTAATCATCGAATGTCGGCATCAGAAGCCTCCGTGACCCAATGACCTCCGTCTTTCACTTCCGGCTGTTCACGGCGCGGCCACTGACCTAGCGGCCGGAAACGATGTAATCTCCGCTGGTCACTGCCCAAACTTGCGCTGGCGGCCAGAATTTGCTCAGCAAGAGTCAGCATGTTTTGCAGCGAACGGCAACCGAGCGGGGACGAAGCCTATATATACCGCCGCCATCCCAGGCGCGCAAGAGAGAAATGGCACCATCGAAGACGGTCGGAGGGAAGCATATCGCGGACGCCGTGTGCCAGGCGAAAGGATTGGGAAGAGCCATGGGGGCACAAACTAGATGTCGCGGCGGCCCTCCATGGCTTTGAGCATTGTCACTTCATCGGCGAATTCCAGGTCCGAGCCCACCGGGATGCCGACACCGATGCGCGTAACGCGGACGCCCAGCGGCTTCAGCAGCTTCGAGAGGTACACGGCGGTGGCCTCGCCTTCGGCCGTGGGGTTGGTGGCGATGATGATCTCCTCCACCGCGCCATTTTTCAGCCGCTCGATCAGGCTCTTGATCTTCAGTTGCTCGGGCCCTACCCCTTGCAGCGGCGCCAGCGCGCCGCCCAGCACGTGATACAGCCCGCTGTAGTGCCGGGTCTTCTCTACAGCCAGGATGTTGTTGGGCTCTTCCACCACGCAGATGGTTTTGCGGTTGCGCGCGGGGTTGGTGCAATAGAGACAGGGATCGGTGTCGGTGATGTTGTTGCACACCGAGCATTCGCGGATCTTTTCCTTGGCATCGCGAATGGCCTCAGCCAGCGCCAGCGCTCCCTCGGGCGATACGCGCAGCAGGTGGTACGCCAGCCGCTGCGCGGTCTTCTGCCCGATGCCGGGGAGGTGTTTGAGCTCGTCGATCAGACGCGCAATCGGTGCGGCGAAATCAGGCATGGCCTAAAGGCATAAATGTTACGGAGCCAGAAAATTCCAGAGTCGAAAGGCGGGACGAAACTTGCTGCGGGCGACTTCGCCCTGCAAGCCGAACGAGAAGGGTGATGTACAAGTTCAGAACAGCCCGGGGATTTTCAGGCCGGCGATCCCGGTCAGCCCGCCGGTGAGATTCTTCATCTGGCTGGCCAGCTCTTCGTCCACCCGCCGGCTGGCCTCGTTCACCGCGGCGAGGACTAAAGCCTGCAACATCTCCTGGTCTTTGCCGGCGAAGACTTCAGGGTCGATGCGCACTTCGGTCACCTGTTTCTGCCCGTTCATCTTCACGGTGACCATGCCGCCGCCGGCCGAGGCCTCGACGTGCACCGCTTCCACCTGCTTCTGCAGGCTTTCCTGCATTTGCCGGAATTGCGAAAGGATTTGCTGCAGCGCCTTGACTTCCATGGTTAGTCCTCGCTCCGACGCTTCACCTCGGAGATTCGCCCGCCGAACCGTTCGAGCATCGCGCGCACGATGGGATCCTCCTCAAACCGCGCGCGCAACTCCGGCGAACTCCGCATCGCTTTGCCGGCGACACCCATCGCCGGAACTGCTTCCAGTCTAACACAGACGCGCAGCGGCTGGCCCACAACCTGACTGGAGATTGTGCGCAACTTCTCCATTGGATCTCGCGCCTGCAGCATTTCCGCAAGCGCGCGGCTCTCGGTGGGGAAAATCAGCCGCATCTCACTGCCCTCGAGTTCCCAGCGCGTCACGTGCTCGACCAGCTCGCCCAAGAATTTCTGCTGCGAGAGGATCGCCGCCTTGATGGCTCGCACCTGCGCTTCCTCGAGGCCGCTGAACGCGCCCGCTGCCGCAGCCACTATGCTGGGCGGCGAAGCCGGCACCGGAACGCGCGCCGATGTCTCGGTGCGCGCCGGCGCAGAATCCACCGGAGCGGTTTCCATCTTGGCCGCCGGCGCGGCGGGGTG
>WNFG01001682.1_pt1 | contig 18574 bp, 22 predicted proteins | sample 5400431 | NCBI WGS metagenome assembly WNFG01 (sample SAMN13153346, study PRJNA577476) | soil metagenome | isolation source: 120 cm saprolite under Douglas fir tree site 2 hole 3 replicate 2 | place: USA:California | collected 2015-04-18 | reverse complement strand
GGCCGCCTCCCTTGGCCACGCCGATGATCGGGACATCGAGGTGACCGCGTCTCACCATCGACAGGAGAGCAGGAAAGATCTTCTTGCGCGCCAGATCGCCGGTGGCGCCGAACAGCACGAGCGCATCGGACTGGACGACTGGATCCTGATTCATCGGCCCACGACCTCGCGGTCGATGCGCAGGAGGTCCAGCATCGCCCCGACCGCCGGATCGGCATACGCCCCATAGGCGTCGGTCAGGATCCCTCGCGTTCCACCTCGCCCCTCGATGGCATAGACCACCGCCATGTCATCCGGGTCCGAGACGCCTTCGAAGCGATAGTAATCGCGGATGACGACATCGCCGGGGGGAAAGGGCTTCCCGGCGTCGAGGGCGAGCAACGTGCGTCCGCTCACCTTGAAGTGATCCGTGAAGCCCCGGCGCCTCAGGTCCTCGATCGTGCTGGTGACCGTCCCCCACTCCATGCCCTCAGGATACCGGAGGGGGATGAGAGCGGCGTTACGCGGGCCACCGGCGCGCCCAGCGGTCGGCATAGGCGACCTCGGCGACCGGGCGGCGGACGACCGGGCCGAACGCGTCGAGCGGGTAGCCGATCGGCATCAGCGCGAAGGTCTGCACGTCGTCCGGCACCCCGAGCACCGCCTTCACCTCATCCTCGCAGCGGATGTGGTTGGTGGTGATCGTGGTGCCGAGCCCGAACGCGCGGCACGCGAGGACGACGTTCTGGACTGCAGGGTAGATGCTGGCGCCGCGGATGCGCTCGACGTAGCGCTGCTCCTCGAGATGGCGCGCGCGAACGTCGGGCGGCAGCGCCTCCGGGGGCGGGACCTTCGGCTGGGTCTGGCAGGGCACCAGGATCACCGGGGCCTCCGCCAGGTGGTCCCACAGAAACGAGCCCGAGGACATCAGGCGGCGAAACTGCTCCTCGGTCAGGTGCGGAGGCCGGCCGCGCGCCGCGTACATCGCGCTCGCGATGTCGGAGGCCTTGCGGTAGATGATCCCCAGCTTGCGCCGTTGCTCCGCGTCTCGAACGACGAGGAAGACCCAGTTCTGCGCGTTCCCGGCCGACGGCGCCTGGATCGCGGCGTCGAGGATCTCGGTGATGACCGCCTCGGGCACCGGATCGGGCCTGAAGCGCCGTACCGCGCGAGCGCTGTGGATCGCCTCGAGCACGCCGAGCTCGGTCACGCCGGCATCTTACAGTAAGATGCCGACCGGGAGGGACCTGACCGATGAAACGGAGCGTCGACCGCATCCTGACCACCCACACCGGCAGCCTCCCCCGGCCACCCGACCTGATCCGCACCATGTTCGCCCGCGAAGAAGGGGTCCCGGTGGACGGCCCCGCGCTGGGAGCCCGCATCCGCGGCGCGGTGGCGGAGGTCGTCCGCAAGCAGGTCGACGCGGGCATCGCGATCGTCAACGACGGGGAGGTGAGCAAGCCGAGCTATGCCACCTACGTCAAGGACCGCCTGACCGGATTCGGTGGCACGAGCCAGGCGCTCCTGTACCAGGACCTGGTGGACTTCCCCGAGATGGCCAAGCGGGTATTCGGCGATCCCGGCCGGTCGAGACGGAAGACGCCGGCCTGTACCGGCCCCATCACCGTGCGCGACCCCGGCGCGGCCCAGGCCGACGTGGACAACCTCAAGGCGGCCGTCGCCGCGGTCGCGGTGGATGACGTGTTCGTCAGCGCGGCCTCGCCCGGCGTCATCTCCCTTTTCTTCAGGGACGACCACTACGGCAGCCACGAGGCCTATCTCTTCGCCATCGCGGACGCGATGCGGCACGAGTACGAGACGGTGGCGCGAGGCGGCTTCATCCTGCAGCTCGACTGCCCCGACCTGGCCATGGGCCGGCACATCCAGTTCGCCGGGCTCGGTCTCGAGGAGTTCCGCAAGATGGCGCGCCTGCACCTGGCTGCGCTCGATCACGCGGTATCCGGCATCCCGCCCGAGCAGCTGCGGATGCACCTCTGCTGGGGCAACTACGAGGGGCCGCACCACTACGACGTGCCGCTCGCCGATCTCCTCGACCTCGTGTTCGCGGCCCGTCCGCAGGCGGTGTCGTTCGAGGCGGCAAACCCCCGTCACGGGCACGAGTGGAAGGTCTTCGAGCGGGTGAAGCTGCCGCCGGGCAAGATCATCATCCCCGGGGTGCTCGATTCCACGACCAACTTCATCGAGCACCCCGAGCTGGTGGCCGAGCGGATCGGGCGCTACGCGCGCCTGGTCGGCCGCGAGAACGTCATTGCCGGAACCGACTGCGGCTTCGGCACCTGGGTGGGCCAGGCCGCGGTCGACCCCGACATCGCCTGGGCGAAGCTCGCCAGCCTGGCCGAGGGCGCCCGGCTGGCGTCTCGCGAGCTCTGGTAGCGCCGGCGGGCTTCAGTAGCGGGCCGCCACCACCGGGGCCGAGCGGAACTGCACGCTGATCCGCAAGCCAGCGTGGGCCACCTTCGGCAGGGCGTGCTCCCAGGTGCGCTGGCAGGTGCCACCCATCACCAGGAGATCGCCCGCGCCCAGATCGAGCGCGCGTGAGCGTCCGCCGCCGGTGGGACGGAGCAGGAAGCGGCGGCGCGTGCCGAGCGCGACGATCGCCACGATCGCGTCGTCGCGCGCCGGCCCCAGCCGGTCACCGTGGAAGGCGACGCTGTCCTGGCCACTGCGGTAGGCGGCGAGCGACACCCGCGGCAGCGGGCGCCCGTAGTGGGCGGCCAGCGCTTCGCGCATCTCCGGCAGCAGCGGGTGGCCGAGCCCGTCATCCGGCCAGGCGGCCACGAGCCTCGGCACGTCGACCACGCGGTCGTACATGCGACGGCGCTGGGCCTGCCAGCGGGTCGTGGTCCACAGCGCCTCCAGCACCGCCTCGTGGCCCTTCACCCACTCCGGCAGGTGATCGATCCAGGCACCCGCGCCCAGGTCCGTGCGCTGCACGCCGGCCAGGGTCGGGTCGCAGGCGGGCGCCGCGCCGAAGAGGCTCGGCTGGTAGAGCGTGGAGGACCCGGGGCCCGCGACCATCTTCTCCATCGTCTCACGCCGAGGAAGGGGTAGGATGTCGGGAGGCTCCCCATGTTCTGGCTCGTCGCGGCCGTGCTCCTCGGTGCTCTCGTCGGCGCGCCCCCGCCCGTCGCGGCCGCCGAGTCGGCGGTCGTCGTTCCCGCCCCCGCGATGAACGACGCCAAGGCGGCGGGCCCTCTCCAGACCGCCGTGCTCGCGGGCGGCTGCTTCTGGGGCGTGCAAGGCGTGTACGAGCACGTGCGCGGCGTGCGGCAGGTCGTCTCGGGCTACGCGGGCGGCGACAAGGCGACCGCGACCTACGAGGCGGTCAGCGCGGGCCGGACCGGCCACGCGGAATCGGTCCAGATCCGCTTCGACCCGAAGGAGATCTCCTATGGAGAGATCCTCCAGATCTTCTTCTCGGTGGTGCACGATCCCACCCAGCTCGATCGCCAGGGTCCGGACTCCGGGCCCCAGTACCGCTCGAACATCTTCTATACCGGCGAATCCCAGCGGAACATCGCGCAGGCCTACGTCGCGCAGCTCGGCCAGGCCAAGGTGTTCGGCCGCGCCATCGTCACCCGGATCGATCCCCTGAAGGCGTTCTACGCGGCGGAGGAGTACCACCAGGACTTCCTGCAGCGTAACCCGCGTCACCCCTACATCGTGATCAACGATCTGCCCAAGATCGACAGCCTCCGGACGGTCTTTCCCGCGTACTACCGGGAGCCGCCCATCACCGTGAAGGGCAACTAGGAGTCCGGCGCGCGATGCAGTTCCAGCTCCGGAAGATCGGCCACGTCGTCCTCAACGTCACCGACCTCGCCCGCGCGGTGAGCTTCTACACGGACGTCCTCGGCCTCGAGGTCAGCGACCGCTACCCCGATTCGATGGTGCCCGGTGGAATGGTCTTCCTCCGGGTGAACACCGACCACCACGGGGTCGCCCTCGTCGGGGGCGCGCCGGGCGGCGAGCACACCAGCCTCAACCACTTCGCCTTCGAGGTGGGCTCGCTCGACGAGGTCTTCCGGGCCCGCGCGTGGCTGCGCGAGCGAGGGGTGCCGATCCACTTCGAGGGCCGGCGCCGCGCCGGCTGCCAGATCGCCATCGAGTTCCGGGACCCCGACGGCAACAACCTCGAGATCTACTGGAACATCGACCAGGTCGGCACCGAGGGAGCCGTTCGCGCCGCCCACGAATGGCGGCCGGCGAAGACCCTCGAGGAGGCGGTGGCCAACCCGGTCAAGGGCCAGACCCTCCCCCGCCGCGGCTGAGCGCTCTAGGTCCGGCCGGCGAGGCTCGCCACGATGGTGGCCAGCTCGGTGGGATCCACCCGCCGCACGTCTACAGGCTCACGTGGCGCCGGATGGTTCCGCAGAGCGCGATCGGGTCCAGGGGCTTCTCCACGAGCTCCACGAACCCCTCGGCGAGCAGCTCCTCGCGACGGCCACGATAGGCGGTGATCGCGATGGCGGGAATGCGAAGCCCCTTCGTCGCGGCCACCGTCTTCACCTCGCGGATCAGCTCGAGGCCGTCGTCGGGCATCGCGATGTCGCTCACCAGGATGTGCGGGCGAAGGGTCGCGAGGACGCGCTTGGCTTCCTCCGCCGACGCGGCGGTGGTCACGAGCGCCCCGCAGTACTCCAGCGCCACCCGGAGCATCTCGCGCGAATCGTCGGTGTCCTCGACGACCAGGACATGTACACCGGCAAGGTCATTGAGTGCCATCGCGTCGCCCCCTGGGTCCGATCGCAATCGAATCAGACAATAAGTAAGTTACCACGCACTCTATCGACCGGCGACCCGGCGCAGATGGTCGATCGCCTCGCGGGCCTCGTCGACCAGGACCCGGACCAGCTCCGCGGCCGGGAGCGGGCGGGCGAGCGAGCCCGCCTGCCCGGACCACGCCGAGAACAGGTCGGCCGAGCCGGCGCGCGCGCTGGCCTGGCGCAGTGGCGCGGTGAGCTTGCCGTGGGCCGGGAACGGAAGAAGGGGCCACCCTTCACGCTCGGCCGCCTCGGTGAATCGGTTGCGCACCCCGCGCGCCGGCTTGCCCGAGAAGGCCCGCGTCATGGTCGTCTCGTCGCCGTCCATGTCGACGATGGCCTTCTTGTGAGTCGCGGGCGCGCCGCTCTCCGGGCACACGACGAAGGCGGTGCCGAGCTGGGCCGCCTGGGCTCCCAGGGCCAGCACCGCGGCGATGCCCGCCCCGTCCATGATGCCGCCCGCGGCCACCACCGGCACCCGCACCGCGCGGACGATCTGCCGGACGAGAGCCAGCGTCCCCGTCATGGCGTGCTCCCACGGCCCCAGGAAGGTGCCGCGGTGTCCCCCGGCCTCGCCACCCTGCGCGATGATGAAATCCGCCCCGAGGCCTTCCAGGTGACGCGCCTCGCGCACCGAGGTGGCCGCGCTGCCGAGACGGATGCCGAGGCCGCGGATGCGGGCGAGCACGGCGGGCGACAGCTCGCCCAGGTGGATAGTGCACACCGCGGGCCGTAGGTCGCACACCGCCTCGAGCTGGGTGGCGAGGTCCGGCGCGTACGGTGGGGGCACGCGCTCCGGCACCGCGAGGCCGTGCTCCTCGAAGAGCGGCCGGACTGCGGCGATGGCCGCCCGCTGCTGCTCGAGCGGAGCCTCCGCCACGACGGGGGCCACGAAGAGGTTCAGGTTGAAAGGCCGGGCGGTGCGCGTCCGCACTCCGTTCGCGTCCGAGCGAATAGTCTCCGCGGCGGTGTAGGCGTGGCCGAACGAGCCGAGGGCTCCCGCCGCGCTCACCGCGGCGACCAGCTCCGGCGTGGTGGGTCCGCCCGCCATGGGGGCCTGGATGATCGGGTACTCGATTCCGACCAGATCGCAGAGAGGAGTGTGCAGCGTCGCCATGTTCCGTCCTCCTTCGTGCCGCGCGGGCGGCGTCTCAGGGACGCGGATCGTCCACCGGGATGTAGACCACCGGCGCGGTGTGCTTCTTGTACGCCTTGCGTTCCCCGTTCTCGAGGCACCGGAATGCCTCGGCCGACAGCGACACCGTTCGGGCGGGAAGGGTCGCCGCGACGTTGACCTCGCTCCCGACCACGTCGAAATGCTCGTCCCGGCCGAACGGGCCCATGGCGGCCCGACCGAAGTGCGCCTTGACGACCACGCGGGAGTCCCAGCCCCGCGCGGCCCACCACGCGTCGATGTCACGCTTGAGCCCGGGCAGCGCCGCGACCCCGGCCCCCGCGCGCTCCTCCGGCCAGACCGCGAGAAACGCGTCGCCCATGAACTTGACGACGCGTCCATCCGCGATCGAGACGAGGCCCTCCGCGTGCCGGTAGTACCCGTCGAGCAGCTCGGCGAGCGTGCCGGCCGGAGTGCTGCGAGAGTTGACCATGAACCGGGTGAGGTCCGCGAAGACGATGAGCAGGGCCCGCTCGGTGCGAGCGGGCGCGACCGCAGGAGGGTTCGACATGGTCACCTCCGTCATGTTCGGCGTGTTTTGCCGGTCCCATGCCCGGCCGGGGGACGAAGTGGCGCCGGCCCTTGCGTCCGGCAGTCGACCGCAGTCTAGAAGAGATCCGGGCCGGATTTCAAGTAGACCCGGCCGAACGCCGGATCGAGCGTCGCCGGCTCCGCGGCTTCGGGAAGCTGCCCCGGAGCCCCTTCGACTGGATCTGGAACAGCGTCTCGACCGCGGGAAGGCCGGGAAGGCGATGCCGCCCCAGACTGCGGAAGCGCACGCCGGTCGGCGCCGACGTCCCGACCGCGACCCTGGTCCGGGCGGACACCACGATCTGCCCGCCGTGAGCCGTCGAGCAGACGCGAGCCGTGGTGTGAACCGCCAGCCCGATGTACCCGACCTCGGTGAGCGTGGGGCGTCCGCTGTGAATCCCCACCCGGACCCGGACGTCGAGATCGTCGGGCCACCGGCGCTTGCCGAGGGCACGCTGGACCGCCACCGCCGCCTCGACCGCTGGGCGCGCCTGCTCGAAGACCGCGAAGTACTCGTCGGCGCGGGCGTCGATTTCCCGGCCGCCGGCTCGCAGCACCGCGGTGCGGAGGATGCCTCGGACGTCGTTCAACAGGTCGCCGTAGCGGTCGCCCAGCCGTCGCAGGAGGCGGGTGGAACCCTCGATATCGGTCATCAACAGGGTGACGAACCCGGTGGGGAGCGCCGCGGCATCGGTCGACGTGGCCTGGATCTGGCCGTGCAGGAGCTCCTTCTCGACCACGAAGCGCACGGCGGCCAGCACGGTCTCGGCCACACCCGGGTCGTCCAGGAGCGTCGGGTCGTGCACGAGCGCCGTCATCGGCCGACCTCGGCGCTCGAGGAACGTCACGCCCCGCCGGTCTCCCTCGGCGGGAAGCGGGGCGGGCTTGCCGGTGCCGTCCAGGTACGCGCCGGACGCCTCGGACCAGTGCAGGACCGCGAGAGTCGGATCGCGCAGGACGCTTCGCAGGCGCTGCTCGAGCTCACCGGGCGCCCCGTGGCGGCCCAGCTCGATCACGAGTCGCCCCGCCGTCGCGTTGCTGCGCTCCGATTGCAGCTGGCCGGTGATGAAGCCGACCGGCACGATACCGTACTTCTTCGCCGCGTTCAGGAGCCGCGTGCGTGTGCGCTCCCGGGCCGCGTCGTTCTCGAAGCCGACCCGGCTGAACCGAGCCAGGGCGTTCCGGACGTGCGATTCGTCGTGGATCGGCAGCCGCCGGCGGCCGCGCGAGTCGACGTAGGCGAAGGCGCTGGCCGGCATCCGGGCTCGCTTGCTGGCCGCGAGGCGAGACATGCCGCAACGATAACGCGCTTCGCCCCCGGACGGGAGAGGCGAAGCGAGCTCCGAGATACGGCCCCTGCCGTTGCCGGCAAGGGCCGCCTGGGCCGTCCGAAGCGGGTCTAGAAGTCCCCGTGAGGCATCGGCGGGGCCGCCGCCGGCTTGTCCTCCGGCAGGTCGGTGATCAGCGCCTCCGTCGTCAGCAGCAGCGAGGCCACCGACGCCGCGTTCTGCAGCGCCACCCGCTCCACCTTGGTGGGGTCGATGATGCCCGCTTGCATCATGTCCACGAACTCGAGCGACTCCGCGTCGAAGCCGCGGGTCATCCCCTTCTCGGCCTTGACCTTCTCCACGATCACGCTGCCCTCGAGCCCCGCGTTCTCCACGATCTGGCGAATGGGCTCCTCGAGCGCGCGCTTGACGATCATGGCGCCGACCTTCTCGTCGCCTTCCAGCTTCAACCCGTCGACAACCCTCGCGGCCCGCAGCAGGGCGACCCCACCGCCGGGCACGATCCCCTCCTCTACCGCGGCGCGGGTCGCGTTGAGCGCATCTTCCACGCGGGCTTTCTTCTCCTTCATCGCGGTCTCGGTCGCCGCCCCCACCTTGACGATGGCGACGCCGCCCGCCAGCTTGGCCAGCCGCTCCTGCAGCTTCTCCCGGTCGTAGTCCGAGGTGGTCTCCTCGATCTGGGCCCGGATCTGCTTAATCCGACCCTCGATCGTCGACGTCTTGCCGGCGCCATCGATGATCGTGGTGTTGTCCTTGTCCACCACCACCTTCTTGGCCTTACCCAGGTTCTCCAGCGTGATGTTCTCGAGCTTGATGCCGAGGTCCTCGGTGACGGCCTTGCCACCGGTCAGGGTCGCGATGTCCTCCAGCATGGCCTTCCGTCGGTCGCCAAAGCCGGGCGCCTTGACCGCGGCGCAGTGCAGTGTGCCACGGAGCTTGTTGACGACGAGCGTGGCCAAGGCCTCCCCCTCCACGTCCTCGGCGACGATCAGGAAGGGCTTCCCTACGCGGGCCACCTGCTCGAGCAGCGGCAGCATGTCCTTCATCACGCTCAGCTTCTTCTCATAGATCAGGATCAGCGCGTCCTCGAGCACGACCTCCATGCGTTCCGGGTCGGTGACGAAGTACGGCGAGAGATACCCGCGGTCGAACTGCATGCCCTCGACCACGTCGAGGGCGGTCTCGGCGGACTTGGACTCCTCGACGGTGATGACCCCGTCCTTGCCCACCTTCTCCATCGCCTCGGCGATCAGGCTACCGATCGTCTTGTCGTTGTTGGAGGCGATGGTGGCGACCTGCTCGATCTCCTTCCTATCCTTGGTGGATTTGGACATGCTCTTCAGCTCGGTGACTACCGCGTCCACCGCGGAGTCGATCCCGCGCTTGAGTCCCATGGGATTGGCCCCGGCGGTGACGTTCTTGAGCCCGTCGCGGATCATGGCGTGGGCCAGCACGGTCGCGGTCGTCGTCCCGTCACCGGCAATGTCCGAGGTCTTGGAGGCGACCTCCTTGAGCATCTGAGCCCCCATGTCCTCGTAGTTGTCCTTCAGCTCGATCTCCTTGGCGACCGTCACCCCGTCCTTGGTGATGGTCGGGCTGCCGAACCTCTTGGCGATCACCACGTTGCGACCCTTCGGCCCCATCGTGGCCCTCACGGCCGACGCCATGACGGTGACGCCGCGGAGCAGGGCGGCCCTGCCCGCGTCACTGAATAGAATCTGCTTCGGCATCTGCTTCTCCTTCTCGATCGTAGGATCGAATGGACCGGCCCGGCGGGCGCGGTCGGGTTGGTTGCGTGCCTTACCTACTCGATGATCGCGAGAACGTCCTCTTCCTTCATGATCAGGTAGTCCTGGCCGTCGACCTTCACCTCGGACCCCGAGTACTTGCCGAAGAGAATGCGATCGTGGGCCTTCACATCCAGGGCGACCTTCTTGCCGTCCTCGTTCACCTTCCCGTTGCCCACCGCGATGATCTTGCCCTCCAGGGGCTTCTCCTTCGCGGTATCGGGAATGATGATGCCCCCCTTCTTGACTGCCTTCTCCTCTTCGCGCTCGACGAGGATGCGGTCGTGTAATGGACGAATCTTCATGGTCTCGCCTCCTGATGGTAAAGGTGGAACTTGGTGGCTGATCCCGATCGGCGGGTGCCTTCTGATAGGTGACCAAACCGCGTGCGATACCGGCTACTCGAGAGGAGAAAGCCTAGGCGCTGGCCCGACGGCACGCGGCGCAGGTTACCCTTGCCGACCTACTTATATAAGATATATCTCAACAGGTCAAGTGCAATCGCCCACCCGGTGGCGGGGCCAGGCGTGACGCGCGGCCGGTCAGGCGACCAGGCGCCCCGGTCGGCCGCGCAGGTCGCGCCGCGCCAGCATCCGGCGGTGCTCGAGGAGGAGACGCACCGTCTCCTGGAGCACCGTGGCCACCGGCACGGCGATGATCATGCCGAGCACCCCGAGCGCGTGGTTGCCGACCACCACCGAGCCGAGCAGCAGCGCCGGGTGGAGGTGAACGCTCCGCCCGATGGTGAAGGGCTGGATGATCGTGTCGTCGAGCACCTTGATGACGAGGAACAGCATCACCACGCGCCCGACGCCGGCCAGCCCCTGCCCCGGCGTCAGCACCACCACGAGGCCGGCGGCCGCGGCCGAGAGCAGCGGCCCCACGAACGGCACGACGTTGGCGAGGCCGGCGAACGCTCCGAGCAGGAGCGGATACGGGACGCGCGCCGCCCACAAGCCCAGGGCGGCCAGCGCGCCCACCACAAGGCCGTCCAGGACCAGGCCCCGGATGTAGCGCCCGATCACTCCGTTGAGCTCGCGCCACACCGCCACCGACGTCTCCACGTGCTGCGCAGGCAGCCGGTCCATGACCAGGGCGATGAGCCGGTGCATGTCGCGCAACAGGAAGAAGGCGAAGAACGGCACGAGAATCACCAGCAGGAAGAGGTGCCCCATGTGCTCGAAGAGATCGCCCGGCTCGCCGGGGCCCCGGTTCAGGACGAATCTCTGGACCCAGTCCCCGCCCTCGGGCAAGAGGCGCCGGAGCGCCGGCGCCGTCTCGGCAAGCTCGCGCACCGCGGCGTTGAGGCCGACGTCGATCTGCCGCGCCAGCCCGGGTAGCCGGTCGACCAGCGCCGCGGTCTCCGCGACCATACCCGGCCCCAGCAGGAATCCGGCGACGACCAGCACGGTGATGATGACGGCGAACAGCGCGCCCACCGCCACGCTCCGCCGGATGGCCAGGGCGTCGGCCCACGCGACCGCCGGGCTCAGGAGATAGGCGAGCGCGGCCGCGAGGAACACGGGCAGAGCCAGGCCACGCGCCAGCCAGGCCAGCGCGATGACGCCTCCCCACGCGAGGAGCCGGCCGGCCTTCACAGCGGACCGGCGGTCTCCGAGCCGGGGCCCGGCCCGCCCATGACCCCCGGCTGGCGCCGCGCGTAGATGGCAAGCCTCCGGGAGAGGTTGCGCATCATCACGACCGCGATCCGGGCGTGGCCTTCCATGAGGGCGTCGAAGTCGCTCTTGTAGAGGATGAGCAGCCGCCCCGGCGTGGCGACTCGCGCGGTGGCCGAGCGCGGGAAGTCGTCGATGAGGGCGAGCTCTCCGAAGGCATCGCCGGGACCGAGGGTGTTCAGGACGTACGAGCCCTGCGGCGTCGCCCGGGTGATCTCCACCGCTCCCTCGACCACGACGAACAGCGCCCGGCCCGGGTCACCCTCCTCGAAGACGACCTCGCCGGGGTGATAGGCCTTCTCGAAGAACCGCGTCGACAGCCGGGCCAGCAGGCGGCGTGGCAGGCCGGTGAAGAGCGGAGAGCGCGACAGGAAGGGCGCCCGGCGGACCTGCTCGGGGTCCGTCGCCCAGGCCAGCCACCGTGGCAGGGGCTGTTCGAACATTGCGCGCACTATAGCAGAAGGCGATGCGCATGGCCCCGAGTCGGGAGTGGCGGCCGGGCCGCGTGTCGACGCGCAACGGAGGTGTAGCGTCTCGCCCGGCGCGCTCATGCTACGCTCCGCCCCCCCATGGTCTCCGCGCCGATGCTCCCGGCGAGCCTCGCCGCCGGCCTCGAGAGCCGACGCTTCGTCGCGGCGGCGCTGGGCGCCGCGCTGGTCCTCCGGCTCTTCTGGGTCGCGCTCGTTCCCGTCTCCCCGACCAGCGACTGCGCGTGGTACTTCGTCGGGCGGATCTCGCTCGCGCTCCTCGCGGTCTATCCGAACTACATCGCCCACACCGCTCTGACGTCCTCGGAGAGCCTCTTCACCGCCGCGCTTCTGCTCGCCGTATTCGCGCAGATCGAGGCCCTCGATCGGGGTTCGCCGAGCGTCACGGCCCTGGCCGGCCTCGCCTTCGGGGTCGCTGCCCTGATCAAGCCTCAGGCGGCCCCGGTTCCCGTGCTGGTCTGGGCGCTCGGTCGCGCGTGGATGCCGGTCCCGCGCCCTCGCCGGCTGGTGATGCTCGGCATCCTGTGTGTGGCGATGGCGGTGCCGCTGTCCGCGTGGACGGTCAGGAACTACCGGGTGTTCGGCACCGTGTTCTTCGTGTCCACCAACAGCGGCGTGAACCTCCTGATCGGCAACAATCCGGCCGCCACCGGGAAGTATCTACCCCTGGAGCTCTTCCCGGATGATTCGGGACCCGAGCGTGAGCCGTACCTGGACCGGGAGGCGCTGCGGCTCGCGCTGGAATTCATGACTCGGCATCCGATGGCCGCGCTGCAGATCTGGCCCCGGAAGCTGTGGCATCTCTATGGTCGAGACGGGGACGGCTTCGATTGGACCATGGCCGGCATCGGCACCGACGACCGACTCCGGACGCTCGTCTGGCGCGTCGCGCAGATCAACAAGGTCTACTACCTGGTGCTCGTGCTCATATCTGGCGTGGGATTCCTCCACTTCGCATCGACCCGCCGGAGGGCGGACGCGGTCTCCGCGGCGGGGATGCTCCCGTTCTGGCTGACCGCGCTGTTCACCGGCGTGTACCTGATCTGCTTTGCCGATCCCCGGTTCCATTTCCCGCTGATGCCGTGGGTGGTCATGTACGGTGCCTGGCTCATCAGCCTCGGCTTGTCCGGTCCGCCGGTCTCTGGTAGCATCGGCGGCTCCTATGGCCCTATGGGTTCTGATGGGTGTCGCGGCACTCGTCTTCAGCGTTCTGGCCGGTGTGATGGAGGGACGGGGGGCCCGGCGGGCTCAGCAGAAGCTACTGGCGAGAACGTCCACCGTGCTTCACCCCCTGCCCTTACACGGTTACCGACGCCTCCGCTCCTCGGTCCCGAGCCGCGTCCTCCATCACAGCGGGCTGTTCATCGGGTTTCTGGCGATTGCGTACGCCGTGACACTCCTGCTGAGACTCCTCTGGCGCGTCCTGGCCCACTGGTTCTAGGGTCGATCTAGCCGGGGGCTACCCTCGCACGAGGCGACCCGTCGGCGTAAAGTAGGCGGAGCCCCAATTCTGCCAACGCGTCAGCCAACGCGTCAGGAGGCCCGCCATACCTGCATCCGCCGCGCCGAACACCGTCGTCGCCCAGCTCGTCGAGGCCATGCGCGCGCTGGCCGGCTCCCATCCGGGTTTCCGTCCGGCCCACGCGAAGGGCATCGTCGGCAGGGCGGGTCGGTGTCGACCATCATCCGCTTCTCCAACGCCAGCGGAAATCCGGGCGTGCACGACGGCGTCCCCGGCGTGAGGGCCCTCTCGGTGAAGTTCCAGCTCCCGGGCGGCGCCACCGCCGACGTCCTCGCCAACTCCGTCGAGGGATTCGTGGCGCGGACCCCCGAGGAGTTTCTCGCGTTCCTGCGGGCGCAGCTACCGGATCCGGCCACCGGAAAGCCGGCTCCCGACGCCCTGCCCGCGTTTCTCGGGAATCATCCAGCGGCCCAGGCCTTCATCGGACGGCTGATGCAGAAGCCGGTGCCGGCCAGCTACGCCCGGACGAGCTACCACGCCGAGCACGCGTTCCTGTTCACCGCCGCGGATGCCTCGCGCCGCTTCGGCCGCTATCACTTCGTGCCGGAGGCGGGCGAGGCTTCTCTGTCCCCCGACGACGCCGGCCGGCGGAGCCCGAACTTCCTGCGTGAGGAGCTGGAGAACCGGCTGCAGAAGGGTCCGGCCGTGTTCCGGCTCTTCCTGCAGGTCGCCGCGGAGGGGGATCCGACCGATGATCCGACCGCCCTGTGGCCGGCGGACCGGCCCCGGGTCGAGCTGGGCCGTCTCGAGGTGACCGGCATCTCGCCGACCGGCGCGGCGGAGGAGCGCCGGCTGATCTTCGACCCGACCAATCGCACCGACGGCATCGACCTCTCGGCCGATCCGATCTTGCTGGCCCGGTCCGCCGCCTACGCCATCTCCTACGACCTCCGCCGCAAGGGAGCCTGAGCGAGCCTCATGACCCTCGCGCTCGGCGCGTACTTCTTCCTCATGGCGTTCGTCCTCGCGCACCTGGAGATCCAGATCGAGGGTCCCCACGGATGGGCGGAGAAGCTGCCGACCTGGCGGTGGGACGGGCCCGGCGTCCGGCGGTGGTTCGGAAAGCCGATAACCGGATACCATCTCTGCTTGATCACGTTCATCCTGCTCTTCCTCCACGTGCCTCAGTTCTATGGTGCCTCCTGGGCACGCGAAGCGGACCTCCTCGCGATGTTCTTCTTCCTCTCCGTGACCTGGGACGTTCTCTGGTTCGCGTGCAACCGCCATTTCGGCATGGGCCGGTTCCGGAAGGGACAGGTGTGGTGGTTCCCGGCCTGGTCCCTCGGGGTGCCTCGGCCGTACCTGCTCACGCTCGCGCTCTCCCTCGTCGCCGCCCTCGCGCCCGCTCTCGGGACGGGGGCCTGGATGGATCGCGCCCACTCCTGGGCCCTCGTGTTCATCGAGCTGGTCTCGCTGACGATTGTCGCGATCGCGGTCGCGCGTCTGCGACGCCGCTACCGTCACCGCCGCGTCGCGGCTCAGGCTGCGCATCGCTGACGCCGCCTTCCGCCGGGATCGGTGAACCGCCTCGGACCCCGGCCTCGCCTTGGCGCTTGCGGACCGGCCCTTCGTCGTGGGGGCTCGCCGCCTCGTTGCCGTCCTTGAAAAAGACGCCGTGACGCCACGGCCCCATCGCCGGCATGATCTCCTCCAGTCCCGCCTGCAGCGCCCTCACCGCATCGACCACGAGCTCTCCCACCTCGCCGGTGAGTCCGCGGCCGGGGCGCTTGCTCCAGTCGACATAGCCGTACGGGTGTAGGCCGTGGCCCGCGTGCAAGCGCCGAGCGCACTCCGGACAGAGGCGCTCCCCGCACGTGTCGCAGTACACGGTGGCCAGGTGGTCGCGCTCGTTCGCGCAGCACATGGCGCGCGCGGGAAGGTGGCGGTACACCGATCGAACCGCGAGCTCGACGCCGTCGGTCTCCCGCACCGCGACCCCGAGCGCGGCCGCCCGCTCGCGCACCTCCCGATGCCGGCATACCGCGAACGCCCCGGCGAGCGTGTCGCGGTCGAGCCGGTCGATGGGAATCGGCTCCGGCCCCGCCCCGGCGTCCGCGACCACGCGCCCCCAGAAGAACTGGTCGCCGAAGAAGGGGACCACCACCGTGGGCAGCCCCGCCCGCAAGCCGGCGGCGGTGGTCCCGGCGCCGCCGTGATGGCAAACCGCGAGGCAGCGCGCGAACAACCAGTCGTGCGGTGCGTCGCCGATCAGGAACACGTTCGGCGGCGGGGCCTCACCCGCGAGGTGGGCCCAGCCGTCCGACACGATTCCGCGGGCGCCCGCCTTCTCGAGCGCGTCGAAGATGATGCGGCGGAGGGCGGCCGGGTCCTCCACCACGACCGAGCCGAAGCCTACGTAGATGGGCGCCTCCCCCGCGGCGAGGAAGTCGAGCAGCGCGCGCGGCGGCTCGTAGGTGTGCGCCTGGTCGTAGAAGGTGAAGTTGGCCAGGTCGATGTGCGGACCCCAGTCCGCCGGCTTGGGCACCAGGCCGGCCGGCCAGAGGTACGTGAACGGCACCTCGTTGTCGTCGAGCAGAGCGGCGCCATCGGCGAGGCCGATGGGCGGTAGCTTCAGCGTCTCCTCCCGGAACGCGTTCACCAGGTCGGAGATGCCGCCCCAGATGAGGTAGTCCACCACCCCGTAGGACAGGAAGTTCTGCACCGGATGCTCCGAGTCCGGCTCGATGCCCGCGAACGGATGCGGGACGGCGGCGGTGGCGGTCCACGGCATGGTGAAGATCATGTGCAGCGGGACGTGCAGCGCCTCGGCGCAGTGGATGTGACCGTAGCTGGGTGGATTGGCGAGGATGACGTCGGCCCGGAACGCGGGCGCGTCGGGCCGCTCCGGATCCGCCTCGGTGCACGCGCGCCACGTCGACGCGAGGATCTCGGCGATCATCGCCCGTTTCTTCGGCACGTCCTCGATGATCTGGTCGAGGCGCGTCGGGACGATCCGCCCGTGGGTCTTGACGATGTATTCCATCAGCGCGTGCGGATCGCCCGCGAGCGGGTAGAACTCGAGCCCCGCCTGCTCGACCAGCGACCGGAACTCGCGGTGGGTCGCGATCCGCACGCGGTGCCGCGCGGCCAGCCGGCGACCGATCGGGATGAATGGCTGAACGTCACCGCGCGACCCGACGATCATGATGACGACGGACAGGGGCGGCACGTGGAGCGGCTCATCCGGGGAGGGGGCGGCCGCGAGCTCGCCGGCGTGGGCGGCCAGCCACTGGGGGACGTCCGCGAAGCAATCCGCGGCGGGATCGAAGTCCATCTGCAGACGCCCGCCGGCCCCGACCGAGACGGCCCGGAGGCCCCGCACCGCCACGGTGCGCAGGCGCCGGTGGTATAGCCGCCGCCGCAGAAAGGCCGAGGCCGCCGCGTCCACGAAGCCCCGTCGCCCGTCCGGATTCACCGTCGTCTACCACCCCAGCTCCACGACGTGGTGGAGCATCCACAGTGCCGCTCCCATCACCGCGATCCCGGCCGCAAGCGGAACCAAGTCTCTCATACTCGGAGGACCTCCATCTCAGGGACCGTCGGACCCCGCCGTCCAGTCGGCGCCGATCACGGTGACGCGGTAGGTGGCCGCGCCGGCGAACATGGTGATGCAGTACAGGGCGCTGCCCCCGGACGGGACCTGGCCGAGAACCTCCGCCTCGCGGCGACCGGTCACCCCGCCTCGCTCATCGAGGCCCTCGACCCGCAGCCGAACGTGCGCCGCGCTCATCGTTCGGTCATTGGCCACGTGCCCGCAAACCGCCTGCAGGCCGCTGTGCGGGGGGTCCGCCTGCCACTGTACCCGCAGGGCCGTAGCCGCCGGCCCCTCTCCCTGACTCTTCGCGGGAGACAGGAGCAGCGCACCCATGAGAGCCGCGCACCACCACGATCGCCTGGTCATGTCTGAGCGTCGCCTCCGCGGTCATTGAGACCACCTCGACGCCGCGCTGGGTGCGCCCCGCCGGCGTTTCGGCAAGAATCCGACAGGCGGACGGAGGGACGACGCGGGGAACGTTCGAGCGGCGGGCCTCGTCTAGACAGATGAGGAGGGCTACGCGGAAGGCGCCGGTCGGGCCGCGGACGACCGTCTCGGGCAGAACACCCGGGCAAGGGCCCTTCTGCTCTGTCTCGTCTGCTTTCTAAGCCGCCAGATTCTCACCTGCGTCGCCGGTGGTACGGGGCTTGCGTTCGAATCACTGCGACGATGTTCAACCAGTGCGGAGAAACGGAGATGTTGAAGGACGCGATGAAGCTCGAACGCTGGGTTGCGGTCATTTCTGTGCTCCTGCTGCTGGCCTTCGCCGAGCTGGGCTGGCGCTAGCGACGTCCAGGCCGCTATCAATCGACGGGCGTTCCTGGCTGGCTTGGCGGGCAGCCTCCGCGCCGCGGCGCTCGCGGCCGAGCCCCACCGAGCGGAGAAGGCGCGGCGGATCGGCTATCTCAGTCCGACCGTGCCGTCGGCCCTCGAGTCGGGCTGGCTGCAGGGATGTCGGGTCGCTCTGAGCAAGCGCGGCTACTCCGAGAATGCGGTAGCCTTGGAGGAGCGGTATGCGCAGGACCGGCTCGAGCGCCTCCCGGCGCTGGCGACGGAGCTCGTGAGCCTGGGTCCCGCCCTTTGCCTCACATTCGCAACACAGGCGACCCTTGCGGCCAAGGCGGCCACCGGCACCATCCCGATCGTCATGATCGCGGTCGGCGATCCGGTCGGCGTCGGAATCGTGAAAAGCCTCAATCGGCCCGAAGCCAATATCACCGGGCTGGCGTTATCCAACGTGGACACCGCCGGCAAGCGGCTCGAATTCCTCAAGCAGGCCGTACCGGGTCTCTCCCGGGTGGCGGTTCTGGCAAACCTGCGGAACCGCGCGTTCACCGCACTGCATCTGGCGCAGACCCAGAAGGTGGCGGACCGGCTCGGCATCGCGCTCGAGCGCCCGCAGGACGCGAGACCGGAGCGCCTGGCCGACACGTTCGCGGCCATGGCCAGGCAACGAGTCAACGGCCTCATCGTGCTTCCGGACCCGAGCTTCCTTACGCACCGGGAGCGGATCGCGCAGCTGGCGCTCCAGCACCGCCTGCCGTCTGCCGCTCCGGCGAGCCCGTTCGTCGACGCCGGCTGCCTGCTCGCCTACGGGCCGGACATTGGCGAGATCTACCGTCAGGCCGCGCGATTCGTGGACAAGATTCTCACCGGCGCCAGGCCGACCGATCTCCCGGTCGAGCAACCGACCGAGTTCGAGCTGGCCATCAACCTCACCACCGCCAGGGCCCTGGGCTTGACGATTCACCCGTCGCTGCTCGTGCGGGCGGACCAGGTGATCGAGTAGGACATCGCGTGAAGACC
>WNFG01003472.1_pt1 | contig 18576 bp, 9 predicted proteins | sample 5400431 | NCBI WGS metagenome assembly WNFG01 (sample SAMN13153346, study PRJNA577476) | soil metagenome | isolation source: 120 cm saprolite under Douglas fir tree site 2 hole 3 replicate 2 | place: USA:California | collected 2015-04-18 | reverse complement strand
CCGCCGGCAGCCACGACGCGACGACCGCGGCCGTCAGCAGCACGAACGCAGAGAGGACCACGGGCAAAGCGCCCGGCATCTTCACGTCCAGGAAATAGCTGCCCGCCAAACGCGCCACCACGAACCCGAATGCCGCGCCTGCGAGGACGCCCGCGGCAGCCATCACGGCACCTTCTGTGATGACATCTCTCAGGAGATGCCGCGGCTGCGATCCAAGCGCCAGCCGGATGCCGAATTCGCGCGTGCGCGCGCTGACCGAGAACGCCAGCACGGCTGCGACGCCAACCAACGCAATCGCCAAAGCGACAGCCGCGAACACGCCGAACACCATCGAATTCAAACGGTCCGGCGCGAGCACCTCCGCGCGGACATCTTCGAGAGTGGCAGCGTGCTCGATGGGCTGATCGGCGGACAGGTCTCGAATCACCCGCGTAACCGGCGTGACGAGCGAATAAGGGTTGGTATCGGTGTGGACGAAAAGGCGCGATGATGCGGTGCGGCGCGGTGTTAATACCGGGCGCGAATTGCAGCACAGGATCGGTCCAGTAGACGTGCCGATTGAGGGGATCCTGATTGGGGAACATCCGCTGCGCGAGAGTCTCGCTGACGATCACGACGGGGTCGTTCTTTTGGCCGTCCGAATCGTTGAAATCACGGCCGGCGAGGATGGGAACGCCGAGCGAGGCAAAAAATCCGGGGGAGACGACACGCATCTGCGCGCGAGGGTCTTCATTGGGGACATGCACATGGCCATCGGCGGAGAATTGCATACCGAAACCGAAGCCAGCATCGCGCCAGGGAGCAGCCATGCCGAAAGAAGTGGTGTTCACGCCCGGCAGCCCATCGACGCGACGAATCGATTCCTTGTAGAAATCGAGGACTTGCTGAGGCGTTTTTCCGTAAGCCATGGGGGGAACGTTGACGACAAGGACGTTGCGCGTGTCGAAACCTCGACGCGCGGTTTGCAGTGCGATCAGCGTAGTGATCAACATAGTTGCGCCGGCCAGGAGCACGAAGGATGCGGCAATTTGTGTGACCGCGAAAATTCGCTGGCGGCGGTTGGTGCTGCTGGTGATACGCACGCTGCCGCTCGATAGGCCAAGGCCATTGGACGTTTCCGCTGATGGCAAGCGCGGGACAAACGCCAAAATTATCGCGGCGACGATGGCCAGCGCGGCTCCCACCCAGAGCATGCTGTTGTCAACGGTCAGATCCAGGGCGCGGACCGAGAAGCGCGAGGCGTAGCGAGCCAGGATGGCCACCATCGGCTGCGCGCTCATTACACCGAGCGCGGCGCCGGCGCCGCAAAGGAGAAGGCTTTCGGCCAGCAGCATGCGCCGCAGCGCTCCGGTGCTTGCGCCCAGGGCCGCGCGGATCGCCAGCTCCCCTTCGCGGCGAACCGTCCGGGTGAGAATCAGGTTGGCGACATTGGAGCAGGCAATGATGAAGACGAGCGCGGAGGCAGCGAGCAGAACGAGAAGGACGGTGCGAGCTCCGGATGTGAGCTCGTCGCGAAGCAGCTTCGCCCCGATCTGGAAGTCCGCCTTGGGCGAATACGCTTCGGGATGAGCTTTGGTCATAGCCCCGTAGGCGGAGCGCAATTCGGCGCGAGCTTGCTCGAGGGTGACACCGGGAGCGAGACGCGCAAAGAGCTCGGTCATGCGATGGACGCGGCCGGTGACCATGGTTGCCGAGAGGTGGTGCGGGCTGGTGACGATGTTAGCCATGATTTCGGTGTCCTGGGGATAGGGGACGGAGGGTTCGAGGACGCCGATGATGGTAGCGGATCGACTTCCCATAAGGCCGCTGCCGAGCTGAACGGTTTTGCCGATGACGCCCGGATCTTTCCTAAGAGTGGTGGTCCAGAAACGATAGGTGAGAACGACGACGCCGGCCGCTTTGGGGCCATCGTCTTGCGGCCCGATGAGACGGCCAAGGACAGGGTGGAGGCCGATTACGTCGAAGTAGTTGCCGCCGACGACGCCGGCCTGGACCTCGCGGGGTTCACCCAGGCCGATCATGGTGGGACCGAAGGTGGAGAAGTCACCGAACGCGGTCAGGGTTTTTACGCTGGCGCGCAAGTCCTGGATTTCGGGCACGGAGAATGCCACGTTTTCGTCTCCGATGCCCGGAGCGCTTTGGCGGATGTAGATCAGCCGGTCCTCGTCGCGGTTGACCAGAGGCTTGAGCAGCACCCCGCGCACCAGCGTGAAGATCGCAGCGTTGGCACCGATGCCCAGCGCCAGCGTCAGAATCACGGTGATCGCAAGCCCTTTGCTTCGAGCGAGCGAGTGGAGCGCAACTCTCAGATCGCGAAAAAAGAACATGTTCTTGACCCCGTCTTGGCTGTGGATATAGCAACACACGTGCCAATGCTTAAGCACCACATTTTAAATCACTTAGTATGCGATGCGTGTGTCTGGGATGCTCGTTTTCAGGATGCCCGTGTCGCAAATTCGGACACCAACGCTCGCCGGGTGAAAGTTTTTGATGTCGCGCAAGTTTACAGATTCAGACAAGCAATGTGTAAGTCGTGTTCGGCACGCCCGGCAGCGTGACCGGATCGCACGAGCTTCCGTTCGGCCGCGCGTCACTTGCTCGGTGTTTACGCCGCGCGCTGGACAAAGATTCCGGCGAGATATTGTTTGTAGCGCACGGCAAGAATCGACCAGAGCACGACCACAACAATTGCCAGAGGAAGCCCCTCGGGAGCCATTAGCGCGTGAAAGAAAAAGATGTTCACGATCACCGGTCCAAGCAAGACCAGCGCTAGCGGCACAAATCGGTTCACCAAAAGCAGCACGCCGCCGAGCACCTGAAGGCCGAAGACAACCACCCAGTAGTGCGAGGCGAAGATCGCGCCCCCAAACTGCTGGGCCGCTAACCCCTTAGGTGGTGGCATGGGTATGAAGTGCAGGAATCCGTTCAAGCCAAACACGAGAAAAATTAGCCCCAGCAAATAGCGTGCGATGATCGATGCAATTCTCATATGCCTCTCCGGTACGTGGATTTGTGCTGGTTACAGACTGGCCTGTGCGTGCACTTTCTGAAGCGAAGGGGCCAGGAAAGTTTGCGAATCAACTTCTCCGGTCATCAATTTCTGGGTCCCTCCGGCCGCAATGAAGTGTATATCCGTAATGCCCATGAATCCAAAGATAGTGCGCGGATATGGTATGACGAACAGTATGAAAATGGGGAAGAAAGCAGGTCCCTCGCTGCGCTCGGGATGACAGGGGAGTGGCCCTTCGGGGCTCAGGGTAAACGAGATGAACTCGCCGCTACAAAGTGAGCTGCGCCTATTCTGTGCGCAGGGCGCGCATCGGATCGATTGTCGCCGCGCGCCATGCCGGCACCACGCAGGCCGCGACGGCTACCAGCAGCAACAACAGCGCCGAGGCCAGCAGGGTGAGCGGATCGCGCGAGCTTCCGTTGGCCCACGACACTACCACTCGGTTCAGCGCCACGCTCAGCCCGAGCCCAATCGCCAACCCAAAGCCGAGCATGGTCCCCGTCGACGCCAGCACCAGCCGGATGATGCTTGTCCGCGGTGCGCCGAGCGCCATGCGAATCCCGACTTCCTGGGTCCGCTGCGTGACCCCGAACGACACCACGCTGTACAGCCCGGTGGCCGCCAGCGCCAGCGCCAACACCGCAAACAGCGAGAATAGCGTGGCGATAAATCGCTCCTGGCCCCAGCCCTGCGTCTCCAGCCACCACAAGAGCGTGTGGTCGGAGACCACCACCATCTCCGGATTCAATTGGCGCAGCCGCTCCTTGATGGCACGCAGGACCACGTCCGTATTTCCCGTGGCGCGCACCAGAAGCGCTTCGTCCGGAGGCAGCACAAAACTGTACGGCAAGAAGATCGCCGGCTTTATGGGATGGTCCAAGCCGTCATTGCGCGCGTCGCCCACAACTCCGATGATTTGCAGCCATTCATCCGGCGACGACGCCAGCAGCAGCGAGGGCTGCTCGACCTTTAGCATGGGACTGCGCACGCTCTGCCCAATCGGATCGCCATCGCCAATGAATTGTTTGACGAAAGACTGGTTCACCACCGCAAAGTGCGCGGCACGCAGCGTCTCCGCTTCGTCGAACACGCGCCCCGCCAGCAAGGGAATGCGCAGCGTCAGAAATTCCTGCGGGCTCACCAGGCACAGCATGGCCTGCGCGTCGGTCAGCGAGGGTTTGCCTTGCACTTCGATTTTCGCCGTGAAGCCGCCAAATCCGGGGAACCACGTGGTGGAAACGCTCGCGGTGTCCACGCCCGGCGCTTCGGTGACCGTCTTGCGCACCAATTCGTTCGCATTCAGCCGCGCCTCCCACGCGGGATTCGCCCCTTTTGGAAAACCGATGTTCATGGAAATCACATGGTCCGGCTCGAATCCCAGCGGGGTGTGGATGCGCGCCACAAACGCCCGCATCGCCGCGCCCGCCGCGGCCAGCAGCACCAGCGTCAGCGCGACCTGGCCGGCAATCAGCAGCCGGTGCGTATTTCGATTGTGCGTGCTGCCGGTGTGCTTCGCGTTGCTCGCCTGGATCAAATTACCGAGCTGCGGCCGCGAAAGCTGCCAGGCCGGTGAAACGCCAAAAAGGATTCCGGTCAGCAGCGCGATCGCCGCGCTGAACGCCAGCACTGCGGCGTTCACGTGAATGGCGGCTTCATGCGGAAAGGAATAGTAGGGAAGAAACGTAGCCAGCGCCGCGACGCCTTTGTAGGCAACGAGTACGCCCAGCGCCGCGCCGGCGACCGACAGCACCACCGATTCCGTCAGCAACTGGCGAATCAGCCGGCTGCGTCCCGCGCCGACGGAGACGCGCACGGCCAGCTCGTGCTGCCGCGCTGTTCCCCGCGCCAGCAGCAGGATCGAAACGTTGGCGCACCCGATGACCAACAATGCCAGCACGGCGCCGAAGAGCAGCGTCAGCGTTCCGGCGAATTTGCCGAGCACTTCTTCGTTCAGCGTGACGATCTTTACCTTGCGGTCTTGCGGATAGTTCTTATCGCTTTTCGCAAACTCGTTGACCAGTGCCTGAAACTGGGCCTCTGCCGCGGGAAATTTCGTGCCGGGCTTTAGTTTGACGAAGGCAAGCCAAAACTCATGAGCATCCGCAGTCGGCACCGCGGGTAGGTACACATCGGAGTCGCCCCAAGTGAAGCGCGGCGGCACAACGCCGATCACGGTATAAAGCTGACGATCCAGCTCAATGTTTTTTCCGACCACGTCGCGGCTGCCGCCAAACTGGCGCTGCCAAAACAGATAGCTGAGCACGGCAACGGGCGCGGGATTCCCTCCGGGAGCATCGGCTTGGGTGAATTCGCGGCCTAGCAACGGAGGTACGCCCATGTATTCAAACAGGTTTGTCGAATACAACCCAACATTCACGGAAACCGGGATTTGGCGCTCTTCTTGTCGTTGAGCTGCACATGCACCATGCGGTTGTTGTCTTTGTAGGGGTAAGGATCGAGCAGTACGCCATAGACAACACTGAAGATAGCGGTGGTGGCACCGATGCCCAGCATCAGGGAGAGAATCGCGGTGATGACGAAACCAGGCGACTTGCGAAACTGGCGAAAGGCGAAGCGCAGGTCCTGCAGAAGGGTCCGCATGGGTGTCTCCGTAACTAAGGATACGAATATAGACGAAATATGTTTCCGTCGGATAGATGAACTTAGAAAAGATTTACGGTTTCGCCGCCCGTTTGCGCGTTCTATTCGTCGCGCAACGGGTTCTATTCATGGCGCAACGCGATCATGGGATCGACGCTCATCGCCTTACGCGCCGGGAGCCAAGATGCCGCAATCGTCACGCTAGCCATGAGCGCTGCAGCACAAATATAGGTAAGGGCGTCCGTTCGGGAAACTCCATAGAGGAAAATCCCCGATCCGCTCCAACCTATGTGCGCAGTGGGGAAAAAACGCGTCATTGCAAATGCGGCCAGTGTACCTATGACAAGGCCCACGAATGTGATGGCAAGCGCTTCGCGCAACACGACGCGAGCAATTTCGATGCGAGCCGCGCCCAGGGCGACGCGGACGCCAATCTCTCGGGTGCGTTCGGTAACGGAGTACGAGGTCACACCGAAAACGCCCACGAGCGCGAGGATCAACGCCAATCCGCCGAAAGAAGCCAGTAGTGTGACAATTGGGCGGCGCAGGCTCAGGGACTCAGAATCGTGAATCTCCTGTTGCATGCTGCCAAATTGCCAGTAAAGCCGCGGATCCACTTGGCCAAGCCAATTGTTAAGCGTCTGCGAGCCGCTGGAGAAGTCCGCCGATGCGCGCATGCGAATCGCAAGACTCCATTGCCTTGGAAGCATTTGCGAAACAGGAAAGTAGGCGAGAGGCCGCGAGTCTTCTTCTGGATTGCGCTGGCTGAAATCGGAAACCACGCCGACGATCTCTATCCAAGACGCAGGGGAATCGGCAAATGCAATGTGATGACCGACAGGATTAGCTCGCGGGAAGTATTGTTTGGCGAAGGTTTCATTAACGATGGCAACCAGACTCGACGCGCGCGAGTCCGTCTCCTGGAAAGAACGTCCCGAGAGCATGGGAACTTTCAAGGTGTAGAAATAACCGGGACTTATGGTGACGAAATATAGCTCTTCCTGATTAGGGGCTCTTGGTGACGGAGACTCGATTTTGAACTGAGCGCTATCCGCTCCATACATAGGAAGCGAGTCGGTGACGCCGGCTGACTCGACTCCGGGCATCAATCGGGCACGCTCGACGGCTTCGCGGATCAGGCGAGCTCGAGCGGATGGCTCGGTGTAACGCGATGGCGGCAGCTTGAGAGTGGCCGTCAGCACATTGCGCGGGTCGTATCCAATTGATGCGGACTCCACGTTGCGAAGACTACGAAAAAGCAGGCCAAAGCCGACGAGCAGCATCATGCCCAGAGCAATTTGGAATACGACCAAGAGATTTCGTGTGGTCCGAGATTGTGAGCCGCCGGGCGCATTGGGAACAGCATCTTTCAGAGTGTCATTGAGATTGACGCGAGTGGCGTGGAGCGCCGGGATCATTCCGAAAATGAGCGCGGTCAGAAAGGACACTCCTACTGTCACGGCCAAAACGCGTGCGTCGGTCTGCAGATACGTTCCGGGGACCAAGCCGGATGCGGCTCTTGTGATGGTGTCCCGAGACCATTGCAAGACGATCAACCCGAGGGCGGCGCCGCAAACAAATAAGAGGGTGCTCTCAGTTAGCAATTGCCGAATCATTCGCGCGCGTGAGCAGCCGAGGGCTGCGCGGAGGGCAACTTCCCTCTGGCGCTTCACACCGCGCGCTAGCAGTAGGCTGGCAACGTTGGCGCAGGCGATCAACAGCACGAGTCCGGCGGCGCACGCCGTCATCCACATTCCGCGCAGTGCATTTTGCCGGGTGGGGCCTGGATGCCGGAACACTTCGGCAAAATCCTCGACAACCAAATGTCCGCTGTGATCGGCTGCAGGGCGGTGCCCGCGGAGTTGCTGCGCGATTAGTTCCGTTTCCGCACGTGCTTGGTCCAGCGTTACCCCTGGTCTGAGGCGCCCCACGATCCGGACGCGGACCATCCCGGCTCGCGCGATCCCGTTTTCTTTATAAGAGTCCAGAACAAGAGGAGCGAAGACATCAGTCTCTTCGTAGTACGGTCCCAGGGATTGCGGCAGTACGCCGACAATTGTGACGCTGCGTCGATTCAGAGCGATCTGCTTTCCCACGATGTGCCGGTCGGAGTGAAAACGAGTACGCCAGCAAGCGTAGGAAAGAATCACGACCGCGTCGCGGCTCGGGGTTTGTTCCTCATCGAGAAAGTTGCGGCCGAGGATGGGCTGAATGCCGAGCGTTGGCAGCCAGTTCGAAGTTACAAGGAACCCGGCAAGGCTTTCTCCCGTGGAAGCACCGCTCTCGAAGTAGAAACCCATCCAATCCATCCATCCGTTGCCGGCAACGCGCTCGAAGGACTGGCTGCTTAATCGCAGGGCCGAATATTGCGCCGGAGACGGCGTGTGCAGATCGCCCGCTGCATCGGTTGTCCATACATGAACGAGCCGCTCGGGTTCGCGGAACGGCAAACCGCGCAATAGCGAGGAATCGACCAATCCGAAAGCTGCAGAGTTTGCGCCGATGCCGATGGCGAGAGTGAAGATAGCGACGGCGGTGAAACCGGTATTCTTACGGAGCATGCGGAAGGCGTACCGGGTGTCTTGGATGGTTGTTTCGAGGAGGTGGGTACCGCGGGATTCGCGGCATTGCTCTTTGATTTGTTCGAGGCCGCCGAGGGCTAAGCGTGCGCGGCGCGCGGCTTCATCTCGCGGGACGCCTGCTGCTACACATTTTGCGATTTCGTTTTCGAGGTGGGCGCGGAGTTCGGCGTGGAGTTCCGCTTCCACATTGTTGCGGCGGAACAAGGCGCGGAGGCGGAAGAGAAGGTCGGTGAACATGAGGCGCTCCCGAAATCAGGTACGGGTCTTCGCGGCCGCAGCGGCGGTACGCTCCCCTTGCACTTCGACAGGAACGATACCGCTTCTTTTGTCAAAGTACAAGACGAATGGAACCTGTTTCCGTTTCAGCCCGAAAAGGCGGGCGCGACCCCGGCGATACCGTGTCTTGCTGCTATTCGTAGCGCAAGGCGATGATGGGGTCGACCTTGGTCGCGCGACGCGCGGGGATGTAGCAGGCGAGGACTGCTGCCAGGGCAAGGACCAGCGAGACGGCGCCGAAGGTGAGCGGGTCGTGGGCGCTGACGCCGAACAGCAAGCTGCCGAGCAGGCGCATGGCGGCAAAAGCGACGAGCAAGCCGAGCGCCAAGCCCGCGGCGGCGAGGCGCATACCCTGGCCGACCACGAGGCGGAGCACGCGGCCGGTTTGCGCGCCCATAGCCATGCGAATGCCGATTTCGCGGGTTTGCTGGTTGACGGAATAGGAGAGCACGCCGTAGACGCCGACCACCGCGAGGACGAGTGCGAGTGCACCGAAGACGGCGAGTAACGCTGCGCCCATGCGCGGAGCCCATAGGCCCTGGCTCAGCAGCTCTCCGATCGTTTGCACGTTGGTGAGCGCGAGATTCGAATCCAGCGATTGTACTTGGGCGCGCACGGTGGAGATGAGCGCTTCGGGACGGCCGCTGGTGCGCACTTGCATGATAACGGCGGGTGAATAGTTTTGCGTCAGAGGCAGATAGGCGACCGGCTGCGGCTCCTCTCCGATGTTGTTCACCACCGTGCTGCGAACCACGCCGACGATTTCGCGCAGCGTGGGATCTCCGTGAAAGTGGAAGCGTTTGCCGACGACGTTTTCATTGGGCCAGAAATGCTTGGCCATGGCTTCGTTGGCGATGGCCACCGGTTTGGTGGTGGCGCGATCGGAGTCAGTGAATTCGCGGCCGGCGATGAGCGGAATGCGGAGAGTCTCGAAAAATGTTGAAGCTATATCATTAACCTGCGTCAACGTGCCGCGGTATCCGGAAGCTTCATCCTGGCCCTCAGGGAAAATGGTGCGAGAAAATGCTGGGATCAACGGCGGAGCATCGGCGATGGTAGCGGACTCTACACCGGGAGACGCTTTGGCGCGTTCGATGGCTGCGCGGAAGAATTGCTGGCCGTGCCCTTCGTCGTAGTGCAGAGCGCCGAGATCGAAATTGAACATGAAGAGGTTGGTGGATTCGAAGCCGGGGTCGATGCGCTGCGCGTTTTGCATGCTGCGAATGAAAAGGCCGGCGCCAACTAGCGCAACCAGAGCGAGAGCGATTTCGGTGACCACCAGCACGCTGCGGAAAGGGCTGCTCGCCCATCCGACAGTGTTGCCGCGGCCGCCCACTTTCAAGACTTCGATGATGTTGGGTCGCGCGGCCTTCAACGCCGGAGCGACGCCGATGAGCACGGCGGTGAGAAGCGCGACGCTCAGCGTAAACAGCAGGACGTGCGAATCGAATCCGAGGTCAAGATCGCTATCGGCGACGAACGGAGGACGGAACGACCACAACACGGAGCGCCCGCCATACGCGATGGCTAATCCGGCCAGCGCGGAAAGAAAGGCGAGCACCATGCTTTCGGTGAGGAGTTGCTGAATGACGCGGCCGCGGCTGGCACCCATGGCCGCACGAACGCCAATTTCTTTCTCGCGGCTGGCGGCCTGCGCGAGCAACAGATTGGCGAGATTGACGCAAGCAATCAGGAGGACGAGTCCAACGATGCCCATCATCACGCCGCCAGCGAGAGTTAACTGACCGCGTTGATTGACGCCGACGGCGGCTTCCGCCAGAGGAGTGAGAGCCACACTGCGACCGGCATTGTCCGTTGGAAAAGCACTCTCGAGGCCGGCGGCAACCGTTTTGAGCGAAGCTTCCGCGCCCGATATGGAGACTCCATCTTTCAGGCGGCCGTAAACGGTGGTGGCCAAAAAACGGCGCGTGTTGAAATTGTCCTTGAAGAAACCGGCGAGCACCTGCGGGTACATGCTTACCGGAATCCAAACTTCCTCGGCGTTGAGAAAGGTGAAGGTGCCTTTGAAGCCGTGCGGCGCGACGCCGATGATGGTGTAAGGCGTGGCGTTGAGGGTGACGGTCTGGCCGACAGCATTAGGATTCGCCCCGAATTTGTTGGTCCACAGGCTGTAGCTGAGCACGGCGACATTGTTTCCGCCGGGCTTGGTGTCTTCGTCGGGCAAGAAGAAGCGTCCGGCCGCGGGGCGCAGGCCGAGAAGATCAAAATAGCTCGCGCTGACCATTTGTCCCTGAAGCTGGCGGGGCTCGGCGCCGCCGCTCCAGGTCACTGGGAGAGGGCCGACCAGACAGGTCATCGCTGAGAAAAGCTGCGTCTGGCGCGCATAATCCTGAAAATTCCCGTAGGACATGCCGAGCTTGACGGCGTTGGCGGCGGTCACGCGAGTTTTGGAGTCGACGGTGTCCACCTCGACCACGCGCGAGACGTCTTTCACCGGCAACGGATTGAGCAGGATGGCGTTGACCACGGTGAAGATGGTGGTGTTCGCGCCGATGCCGAGCGCGAGCGAGAGAATGGCGACTGAACTGAACGCCAGATTTTTGGTGAGCATGCGGAGCGCGTAACGGATGTCTTGCCAGAGAGTCTGCATGGTTTGCGTCTCCCACCGGGCGAGGCGGGCCGAGGCCGGCACGTAGTTCTACCCAAGTTTGGGAATGCCATTTCGCCCTATCGTGTAGGACGGGCCAGTGGCTCTATTGTTTCTGGAAACAATCTATCATTAGTGATGCAAGGGAGCTGACATCGGCACAAGGCGCACCGAAATAAGGAAGTTGCCGCGCTCAAGGCCGATGAGTTCGAATTGCGCGGCGTTTTGCGCGCCGCCGTTGCTGGAAACCTGGGCGGGATTGCCGCCGGTTAGCTGGGCGACTTTGGGCGAGAGATTGCGTGCTTCGAGAGTGACTTTGGCGACGGTACCGCTGACATGCACGGTCAGCGTGCGATGCTCGCCCGGTGCGAGAGGGGAGGAGTCCGCATCCAGGGTTAAAGCCAGGAAGGTGATCGAAAACGGTGGAGTGGAGCGCTTGGCGCAAGCGACGTCCACCATGGCTGGCCCGGGCTCCAGCTCTGCAGGCGGAAGGGCCACCAGTGAGACTGGTGAAGACGCCAGCACCAGGGCGTGCTTCCCGGCGACGCGCACGGCGTTTGCGTCGGCTTCGCCACAGAAACCGCTGCCGGAAAGTTGAAATCGATCGGCGAGCGAAGCGAAGCGGGGCACCGAGGAAACCTGCAGGGAAGAGGACCCGGCTTCGGAGGGCGTGAGGATGGTGGTGTAAACGCGGGTCGGCTGCGGGGCGATGGTCGCGTAGATCACGCCGGGATTCAGAGGAGCGACGAACAAGGCGCGCCCGGTGACGTTGGTGACCAAGTGGTCGCCGTTCGAGAAATTCACGGTGACGCCCGGCGTGAGACGGCCGTTTACGTCCAGCACCGCAACGGTGGCGGTTTCGCCGGAAACGATGCGTTTCGGCAGCAGCAGAATGCGAGCCGCAGAGGCGGGCGGCGCTGGCTGCTGCGGCAAAAGCGAGATGGGAAAGGTCAGTAACCCTGCGTACAACATCACGAATAAACACGCGGAATGCGGCGAGAACATGGTGAGATTGTAGACGAAAAGAGCCCATCCTACGCCGTCCGCTCCCGTTGCCCGCGCCACCGCCTTACGCCCGCCGAAATGTGGCGAAAAAGCGAGTAATTAGTAGGGTTCATTGCCTTACGGGAGGCTGGCGTGTCTGTTAGCGTGGGAACGGGGTTGCCAGCGCTACGTGCAGGCCGGGTGTGTTCGGCCAGGGCAGGGGAGTTCCCGTGCAGATCGTGAGCGGCGGCGTGACCGATGTAGGCCGCGTGCGCACCAACAACGAGGACTGCTTTCGCATTGTTGCCCCGCTGCACCTGTTTGTGCTGTCGGATGGGATGGGCGGCGAAGCGCACGGCGAAGTGGCCAGCGCGCTGGCCGTGGAAACGGTGGTGAAGCACTGCCTGGAGGCGCTGGACAATCCGGCGGTGACACTTTATGGCGAGCAGCAAGCGTCGTGGAGCGAGAAAACGAAGCGGTTGAGCAGCGCGGCGCACCTGGCCAACAAAAAGATTTTTGCCTCGGCGCAAGAGCACACCGAACAGCACGGCATGGGCGCGACGCTGACGGCAGCGTGGATTGATGGCTCGACGCTGAGCATCGCGCACGTGGGCGACACCCGCGCCTACCTGCTGCGCAGCGGCACGCTGCAGCAGTTGACCAGCGATCATTCGCTGGTGGCCGAGCAAGTGCGGCAGGGGATTTTGACGGCGGCGGAAGCGGAAGAGAGCCAGATGCAAAGCGTGCTGCTGCGCGCGCTCGGCTCGCAACAGGATGTGGAAGTGGACACCGAAGAGCTCATGGTGATCTCGCGCGACATCTTGCTGCTGTGTTCGGATGGGCTGACGCGCATGGTCATCGAGCCGGAAATTGCGGGAACGCTGCAGTCCGAACCGGACGCCACCAAGGCGGCGCAGAAACTGGTGGACCTGGCCAACGACCGCGGCGGCTCCGACAACATCACGGTGATCGTGGTGCGCATCGGCGCGGAATCCAAGGGTTGGTTTTCGTGGCTGCGCACGGGGGCGCGGAAACATGCGGCCAGAAACGGGACCGCGGGAGGAAAGTAGCATGGCGAAGCTGAGCCTGATGTTTGAAAACAAGTTGGTGAAGGAGGTGCCGATCGGGAGCCGGCCGGTGGGCATTGGGCGCTCCCCGGACAACGATTTGCCGGTCGACAATCTGGCCGTGTCGAATCATCACGCGCGGGTGTTTTTCGAAGCCGGGCGGCTGGTGGTCGAGGATCTGGACAGCCTCAACGGCACGTTCGTCAACGATCTGCGCGTGGAGCGCGCCACGCTGCATGACGGCGATTCGATTTGGATCGGCAAGCACCACATCAAGGTGGATGCCAGCGGAGATACGCCGATCTCGGTGGACTCGAAACGCAAGCCGGTCGCACCGACGATTAACGAAACGATGGTATTGGACACCAAGCAGCGCCGCGAATTGTGGCAGCAAGCGGCGGCCATGGGCGAGCGCTCGCAATTGGCAGGCCGGCTGAAGATGCCCACGCTGTTGGTGCTCAGCGGCAACTCCGACCAAAAAGAATATGTGATCACCAGCAAGCTGGCGGTCATCGGCAAATCGAAAATGGCGACGGTGAAGTTGAAGGGCTGGTTCAAACCCGAGGTCGCCGCGCAAATCAATCGGCGCGACGACGGTTATTACATCGGGCCGGGCGACAAGACCCCACTCGTCAATTCCAAGCCGATCCAGGGCCCCGTGCGCCTGAACGACGGCGACGTGATCGAGATTTGCGGGCTGCGACTGAGTTTCTCCTTCCGCGAATAGCCGTTTCCTGCGAGTGCAACTCTACGTTTCTACGTGCGGCGCTCCGCCGCAGACCTGCTCTCCGTCCATGTAACAGGAGGGCCAGCGCCGGCATCCTACCGTCCATGCCAGATGGTCAAAGCTTGTCTCTAAACCGTTTAGCCGATTAGACTTCGGAGATTCACGGGTAGCGCTTGAACCCGGGGCCGCGACGTACCCAAATTGCCGCCGCGGTGAATCTAAAAGAAAGCGGATAGATTTCCTGAAGCACGCCTGACAGTCTCGAAGGGCGGCGTGCCTCCAGAACTCGCCTAACAGGGAAGCCGAAAGTATGTGGATTGTTCGTTTAGCGCTAGCGAGGCCGTACACGTTCATCGTGATGGCGCTCGTGGTGATTTTGCTGACGCCGGTGGTGCTGCTGCGCACGCCTACGGACATCTTTCCGGAAATCAACATTCCGGTCATCAGCCTGGTGTGGAGTTACAACGGGCTCTCGCCGCAAGACATGGAGCAGCGCATCACCGCGAACTCCGAGCGCGCGGTGACCACGCTGGTGAACGACGTCGAGCACATCGAATCGCAATCGCTGAACGGCATCGCGGTAGTGAAGATTTATTTTCAGCCCAACGCGAACGTGCAGACCGCGCTGGCGCAGACCACCGCCATCGTGCAAACGATTTTGAGATTTTTGCCGCCGGGAACCACGGCCCCGCTGGTGGCCATCTATTCCGCTTCCACCGTGCCGGTGATTCAGATCGGTTTGACCAGCGACAGCCTGAGCGAGCAGGCCATTTTCGATTTCGGGAACAATTTCATTCGCACGCAGTTGGCCACCGTGCAGGGCGCCGCGCTGCCCTTCCCGTATGGCGGTAAACAGCGGCAAATTACCGTGGATCTGAATTCGGAGGCGTTGCAGTCCAAGGGCCTTTCGCCCGTGGAGATCGTGAACGCGGTGAATGCGCAGAATCTGATTTTGCCGACCGGCACGGCAAAGTTCGGCACGCTCGAATACAACGTGGAAATGAACGGCGCCCCGCAGACCATCCAGGAGCTCAACGATCTGCCGGTGAAAACCGTAAATGGCGCGACGATTTATATGCGCGACGTCGCGCACGTGCGCGACGGCTTTTCCCCGCAAACGAACATCGTTCGCGCCAATGGGCAACGCGGCGCGCTGATGGCGGTGTACAAGACCGGCGGCGCATCCACACTGGATATCGTCCAGCGTGTGAAACAGACGATTCAGAACTACCTGGGTTCCTTGCCGGAGAGCCTGCACATCACGATGCTCTTCGACCAATCGCTCTTTGTGCGCGCTTCTATCCAGGGCGTGCTGCGCGAGGGGCTGATCGCGGCGTGTCTGACGGCCATCATGATCCTGCTCTTCCTCGGCAATTGGAAAAGCACGCTGATCATCGCCACTTCCATTCCGCTCTCGATCCTGGTCAGCATTCTGTTGCTCAGCGCGTTGCACGAAACCATCAACATCATGACGCTCGGCGGGCTGGCCCTAGCCGTGGGCATTCTGGTGGACGACGCCACCGTGGAAATCGAAAACATCAACCGCAACCTGGCCATGGGCAAGGAGACAGTGCAAGCCATTCTCGATGGCGCGCAACAGATCGCCGTGCCCGCATTTGTTTCCACACTGTGCATCTGCATCGTGTTCATTCCCATGTTTTTCCTGTCCGGCGTGGCGCGGTTCTTGTTCGTGCCGCTGGCCGAAGCGGTTTCCTTCGCGATGCTCGCGTCGTACATGTGGTCGCGAACCATCGTGCCGACCATGGCGATGTACCTGCTCTCCGCGGAAGACGAATACAGCGCGGAGGAACACAGGGGCGAAAAGCAAGGCTTCTTCCGCCGCTACCAACAGGGCTTCGAACGCCGTTTCGAGCGTTTCCGCGAAGGCTACCGCCGCGCACTGAGTGCCGCCCTCGCCAGTTCCACTTTATTCGCGGCGTGTTTCCTCGGATTCTGCCTGCTTTCAGGGGGATTGATTTTCGTGCTTGGCCGAGATTTCTTCCCGAAAGTTGACGCCGGACAAATTCGACTGCATTTCCGCGCGCGCACCGGGCTGCGCATCGAAGAAACCGCCCGCTTGGTTGACCAGATCGATGCGGTGATCCGCGAAACGATTCCCAGCGATGAATTGCAGACCATCCTGGACAATCTAGGCGTGCCTTATAGCGGGCTCAATCTCAGCTACAGCAACTCCGGGACGTTTGGAACCGCCGACGGCGAGGTCCTGGTGCAGTTGAAGGAAGTGCGCGGCAAGCCGACGAGCGCTTACATCGCCGCACTGCGCGAGAAATTTCCGCAACGGTTCCCGGGCGTTCAGTTTTTCTTTCAGCCCGCGGACATCGTTACGCAGATCTTGAACTTCGGGACTCCGGCGCCGATCGACGTGGCCATCATCGGCAACAACCAGCAAGCCAATTTCCTGGTCGCGGAAAAGCTGGCCAATGAAATGCGCCACATCCCCGGCGCGGTCGATGTCCACGTGCAGCAGGCTTTTGACGGTCCCACACTGCACATGGACATCGACCGCACACGCGCGCAAACTGTGGGATTGCAAGCCCGGGACGTTGCGCAGAACGTGCTCGTATCGCTCAGTTCCAGTTTCCAGACCGCCCCGGCTTTTTGGCTCGATCCGAAAAATGGAGTGAGCTACAACGTAGCCGTGCAGACGCCGCAATATCGTATGGATTCGTTTCAGGCGCTGCAGAACACGCCAATTAGCGGCACCGTGCCGGGTACGCCGTCGCAAATTCTCGGCAATCTTGTGCGTTCCACGACCACCGCGCGGCCCGCCACCGTCTCGCACTACAACGCGCAGCCCATGATCAATGTGTACGCGGCGGTGGACGGCCGCGACCTCGGCGGAGTTTCCGATGAGGTCGCCAAGCAGGTGAAGGAAATCGAGAAAGATCTGCCGCGCGGCAGCCACATGGTCATCCGCGGCCAGGTGCAGACGATGAAGAGCTCGTTTACCGGGCTGGGCTTTGGGCTGCTTGGCGCTATCGTCCTCGTTTATCTGTTGATCGTGGTGAATTTTCAGTCTTGGCTTGATCCATTCATTATTATTACCGCGCTGCCCGGCGCGCTCGCGGGCATATGCTGGATGTTGCTGGTGACCCACACCACGCTGAACGTGCCGTCGCTGACCGGAGCGATCATGAGCGTTGGCGTAGCCACGTCGAATAGCATCTTGATGGTGTCCTTCGCGCGCGAACAGATGAACGAAGGTAAGAACGCGCTGGAAGCCGCGCTGGAAGCGGGTTTTGTGCGCATGCGCCCGGTGATTATGACCGCGTTAGCCATGATCATCGGCATGGTGCCCATGGCCATCGGTCTCGGCGAGGGCGGCGAACAGAATGCTCCGCTCGGCCGCGCGGTCATCGGCGGATTGTTGTTCGCCACGTTTGCCACTCTTTTCTTCGTGCCATGCGTCTTTTCTATTATCCACGGGCGTCGGGAGCGCCGCAGGCGGTATGGCGCGACGCCGGAGCCGGCGGCATCGTGACACCGAAGCTGTAAAATAAGTTCGGAGCAGAGAATGACGAAGGAAGGTAACACGCAGATCGCGCCAGAAGGCGCGCAACACGGTGCTGAGAAAAAGAGCAGGCTATTTCTGTTCCTGGTTGGCATTGCGGTCGTGCTGGTGATCGTTGGAATTTTCACGCTGCTACAGCGCCGCGAGCAATACAATGCGCTGGCCAAGGAAACCGAAAAGCTCGCCGTGCCCACCGTCGCCGTGATGCATCCCACCGTGGAACCGGCAGAAGAGGATTTGGTGCTGCCCTCCACGCTGCAGGCCTACGTGGAATCGCCGATTTACGCGCGCACTAGCGGCTACCTCAAAAAGTGGTACCACGATATCGGATCCCACGTGCAGCAGGGCGAACTGCTTGCCGACATCGACACGCCGGAAGTGGACCAGCAACTTTCCCAAGCGCGCGCCGATCTCGGCACCGCGCAGGCCAACGAGAATCTTTCTCGCATTACCGCCACGCGCTACGGAGAGCTGATCAAGACAGACGGCGTCTCCAAGCAGGAGGTCGACAACGCGGTCGGCGACTATGCGGCCAAGCGCGCCGCCGCCGCTTCCGCGCAGGCCAACGTGCGGCGCTTGGAGGAGTTGGAATCGTTCAAGCACATTTACGCGCCGTTCAGCGGCGTTATTACACGCCGCAACGTCGACACCGGCAACCTGATCAATGCCGGCAACGGCGGGAGCGCGCAAGAGCTCTTCGTTCTGGCCGCCACCGACCCCATTCGCGCTTATGTCAGCGTGCCGGAAGTGTACGCCGCCGCGATTCATTCCGGACTTGGCGCGTACCTGGAACTCACGCAATTTCCCGGCCAAAAATTCCAGGCCAAGGTTGCGCGCACCGCGGACGCCATCGATTTGGCCAGCCGCACGCTGAACACCGAAGTGGATGTGCCAAACAAAACAGGCCAATTGCTGCCCGGAGGCTACGCCCAGGTGCATTTGCTGGTGGGCGTGACGGGAACGCGCTTGCAGGTGCCGGTCAACGCGCTGCTGTTCCGCGCGGAAGGTCTGCGAGCGGTGGTCGTCGACGCGAATCATAAGACCCATTTGCAAAAGTTGGCCATCGGCCGCGATTACGGCACTTCGCTGGAAGTGCTGCAGGGCTTGCGCCCGGACGATTGGATTGTGCTGAATCCCCCGGACTCGCTCGATGAGGGTATACAGGTCAATGTGAAGGAACCGCCAAAGG
>WNFG01001789.1_pt1 | contig 18579 bp, 13 predicted proteins | sample 5400431 | NCBI WGS metagenome assembly WNFG01 (sample SAMN13153346, study PRJNA577476) | soil metagenome | isolation source: 120 cm saprolite under Douglas fir tree site 2 hole 3 replicate 2 | place: USA:California | collected 2015-04-18 | reverse complement strand
TCCAACTCCACCAGTTCCAGCAACTCTTCGTCGTCCATCATGTCCACTTTGTTCAAAAACACCACCATGGCCGGCACTTCCACTTGCCGCGCCAGCAGGATGTGCTCGCGCGTCTGCGGCATCGGTCCATCGGGCGCGCTCACCACCAGGATCGCGCCGTCCATCTGCGCCGCCCCGGTGATCATGTTCTTGATGTAGTCGGCATGCCCCGGGCAGTCCACGTGCGCGTAGTGCCGCTTCTCGGTCTCGTACTCCACGTGCGCGATCGCGATCGTGATGCCACGCTCGCGCTCCTCGGGCGCTTTGTCGATCTGGTCGAAGGCCACGTACTTGTTGGCGGCGTTGGCTTTGGCCAGCACTTTGGTGATGGCTGCCGTCAAGGTCGTCTTGCCGTGGTCGATGTGCCCGATCGTCCCCACGTTCACATGCGGTTTCGTTCGCTCAAACTTCTTCTTTGCCATGAGTTTTCCTCATCCTCCATCAGTGCTCAGTGCAAACATATGTGCGTCAGGGGCTGCACCTTTGCGATAGCACTTATTATGTTTCCATCTTGCATCCGGCGCAGTGCCGGATGCAATCTATAAAACAGATAGTAATGCAGTTTACCCGGTAGGCCTCTCCCCTGATTTTGGCTCCGAGGCTTTAACTTGCTGCGATGCGGGAGCGCACTGCAATGCGCCATCACATCGCTTTATCAAGGCGTCCTTAGCGGGTTGCCTTGGCAATAATAGTATCAGCGATATTTTTCGGCACAGGATCGTAGTGTGCAAACTCCATTGAATAGTTGGCGCGACCGCTGGTCATCGAACGGAGGTCGTTCACATAGCCGAACATTTCGGCGAGGGGAACATAGGCCCGTACCACCACCATCGACCCACGATTGTCCATACCTAGGATCGTTCCACGGCGCCGGTTTAGATCACCGATCACATCGCCATAGAATTCTTCAGAGGTAGTCACCTCTACCAACATTACAGGTTCAAGGAGAATCGGAGCTGCTTTACGTGCCGCCTCTTTGATCGCTATCGAACCAGCGGTCTTAAAGGCCATTTCGTTTGAATCAACTTCGTGATATGATCCATCATAGAAGGTGGCTTTCACATCGATCATTGCATAGCCGGCAATGATACCATTCTCCAATGCCTCACGAATGCCATTCTCTACGGGTTTAATATACTCTTTAGGCACCACGCCACCCACAATGGCATTGATAAACTCAAAGCCTTTACCGCGCTCGTTAGGAGCCACCCTGATCCACACATCACCATACTGCCCATGCCCGCCAGTCTGCCGGACATGCTTGCCCTGGGCCTGGGCTTCACGTGTAATCGTCTCACGGTAGGCAACTTGTGGGCGACCCACATTTGCCTCGACCTTAAACTCACGGAAGAGGCGATCAACAATCACTTCCAGGTGCAATTCGCCCATGCCGCTAATGATGGTCTGGCCGCTTTCTACATCGGTATGTATCTGGAAAGTTGGATCCTCTTCCGCCAGTTTATTCAGGGCAATCGCCATCTTATCCTGGTCAGCACGTGTTCTTGGCTCGATGGCAATCGAAATCACCGGCTGGGGGAAGGTGATAGACTCCAGGATGATGGGATGCTGAGCATCGCTCAACGTATCACCCGTGAAGGTGTTACGCAGGCCTACGGCAGCACAGATGTCACCCGACCGGATCTCATCGATATCCTCGCGATGGTTGGCGTGCATGCGCAGCAGGCGCCCGATACGTTCTGTCTTGTCCTTGGTGCTATTCTCAACAGCCGCACCTTTCACCAGCGTACCTGAATAGACGCGCAGGTAGGACAGGCGCCCTACAAAAGGATCAGAAACGATCTTGAAGGCCAGCGCACTAAAGGGTGCAGAGTCGTCTACTGCGCGAGTAACTGCCTCATGCGTGACAGGATCAATGCCGGTTGGAGCCGGAATTTCGAGCGGAGAAGGTAGATAGGCAATCACCGCATCCAACATTGCCTGCACGCCCTTATTTCTCAGTGCTGAGCCACAAAGCACCGGCACCAGGGTGCCGGCAATTGTTGCTCGACGGAGCGCTGCGACGAGTTCCTCTTTGGTAATCTCCTCACCCTCAAGGTATTTGAAGGTTAACTCCTCGTCTGTCTCGGCCACGCGCTCAATCAGCAACTCACGCTGTTGTCTGAACTCAGCCTCCATGTCTGCAGGCACCTGTGTATGATCAGACTTTGTGCCGAGATCATCAGTAAAGATAACTGCTTGCTGTTCGATCAGATCTACGAATCCCTTAAAACTGCTTTCCTGCCCAACGGGGATCTGGATTGGGACAGGTGAGGCATCCAGGCGCTCGCGAATCATCTCCACTGTACGCCAGAAATCGGCGCCAATACGATCCATTTTATTAACAAAGCAGATACGAGGGACACTATACTTATTCGCCTGACGCCATACAGTCTCAGATTGTGGTTCAACACCCGCAACCGCATCAAAGACGACGACGCCGCCATCCAAAACACGCAACGATCGCTCAACCTCAGCCGTAAAGTCTACATGGCCAGGCGTATCGATGATGTTGATGCGATGGTCGAGCCAAAAACAGGTCGTAGCGGCTGACGTAATCGTAATGCCGCGCTCCTGCTCTTGAGGCATCCAGTCCATGGTCGCAGCTCCCTCGTGCACCTCACCCATGCGGTGAATCTTCTTGGTGTAGAAGAGAATCCGCTCAGTCGTGGTTGTTTTACCAGCATCTATATGAGCAATGATACCAATATTTCGTGTCTTCTCCAGTGGAAATTCTCTAAGCATATGTATTGTTACCAGCGATAATGAGCGAAAGCCTTGTTAGACTCCGCCATCTTATGGGTCTCCTCACGTTTCTTGATTGTAGCTCCTTGCCCAGCAGCAGCATCCATCAGTTCGCTGGCAAGTTTCTCCGACATTGATTTGCCTGTGCGTGCCCGGGAAGAATTAATCAACCAGCGCATCGCCAGCGCATTCCCACGCTCCCTGCGTACATCAATAGGCACCTGGTAAGTCGAACCACCGACACGGCGGGGTTTCACTTCCAGCGTAGGCGTGGCATTCTTCACCGCCTGCTCAAACACATCAAGCGGGGCGCGTTTCTGCCTGTTCTCAATAAGGTCAAATGCATCGTAAATGATACGCTCGGCCAGGCTACGCTTTCCACTCATCATTAACTTACCGATAAAGCGGGCCACATTCCGGCTCTTATACTTCGCATCCGGTATATCTGGCCGCCGCACCACTTTTTTACGTCTTGGCAAGGTGTGCCTCCTCCTGTAAACACCAGAAAAGGCGCCGATTCGATTGTAGAGGTAGCCGCGCAGGCTGCTTATACAATCTCAACAGACGCCTACACGCGAGTGCCTATCCATTGTGTGGAGAACACTCGACTATCATCGCAATCGCAGAAGAACACGCTTCCTTATTAGTTTTCGCGATGACGTGTGATTTACCGACCTACCTGAGGCGTTCAGGTGGTATCGGGTAGACTACAGAGTGCAGTATATCGCACCCTCGCTACTTCTTACCGCCCTCTAGTGGCGGTTGCTTGCCCTGGCTTAGGCCGCTTTGCTCCGTACTTGGAGCGACCTCGACGGCGTTTTACAACTCCGTCGCTATCCAATGTACCACGGACAATGTGATAGCGCACGCTCGGTAAATCCTTTACGCGCCCACCACGAATGAGCACGACGGAGTGCTCTTGTAGATTATGCCCCTCACCCGGGATGTAAGCAGTTACTTCCATCCGGTTACTGAGCCGGACGCGGGCAATCTTACGCATTGCCGAGTTCGGCTTTTTGGGCGTCATAGTACGTACCTGCGTGCATACGCCACGCTTTTGCGGCGAGCCACGCAATGACGAAGTCCGGTTTTTCAGCGCATTGTATGAATAGCGCAACGCTGGGGCCTTAACCTTCTCTTTCTTCCGTGAGCGGCCCTTGCGGATCAATTGATTGATCGTCGGCAATGAAAGATTCTCCCTATCTTCTAAAGGGCGCAGTGGACTGCGCCCTTTAAGTTCACTTACACGCGGAGTCCTATACTATCACTCATTATCCAGGCTGTCAAGTACTACTCCGCCGAGAGTGCTTGCACCTGCACCGACTCCAACGCTCGCAACCGTGGGCGGTGTCGCGAGCCGGGCTGCGGCTTGCTGCTGGCGCGCGAGCAGCTCGCGGTGTCGCTTCACGAAGCCAGAGCCGGCCGGAATGAGCTTACCTATAATCACATTTTCCTTCAGACCTATCAGGTGGTCGGTCTGAGCCTCAATCGCAGCCTCTGTTAGCACCCGGGTCGTCTCCTGGAAGGAGGCAGCAGCCAGGAAGCTATCAGTATTGAGCGAAGCCTTGGTGACACCCAGAAGGACCGTTTGTGCAGTCGCAGGTTCGCCGCCCTCTGCTAACACGCGGGCGTTGGTACCCGCATACACAAAACGATCTACGAGGTCATTCGGCAACATCTCGGTATCGCCGGGCTCATCCACTTTAACGCGACGGAGCATCTGGCGAATGATTACTTCGATGTGCTTGTCATTGATATAGACACCTGTATTACGATAGACTTTCTGGACTTCCTTCACCAGGTACATTTGCACAGCCTCGCGTCCCTGGATACGCAGCACATCTTGTGGGTCGCGTTGCCCGGTAGTAATCGCCGTTCCGGCCTGTATCTTCTGGCCCTGAGTCACCGCGATATTGCGTGCGGCCGCAATTGGATACGAGCGCTCCTCACGCTCCTCGAAGCGGATGGAAAGTAAGCCATCCGCATTGATCAACGCTTCACCTTCGGTACGAGCCAGCACAGGTATAGGCTCGTTACCATCCTCAGCAGGCATCAGTGCAATCACCTGGTCCTTCTGCACTTTATTCTGATCGTTGACGAGTACCTGGCTACCCTTGGGAAGTTGATACTCGTCGAAGAAGACGTTGGTAGAGATGACGCGTACCGTACGAGCGCCCGTATTCTCGTCTTTTAAGATTTCTACAACGCCGTCAATTTCACTTATCTCGGCTTTGTCTTTCGGCACACGCGCCTCGAACAATTCCTCGACGCGCGGCAAGCCTTGCGTGATGTCTCCCTGTGCTCCCGCGATACCACCGGTGTGGAAGGTACGCATCGTTAACTGCGTGCCAGGTTCACCAATCGACTGCGCGGCAATAATGCCTACTGCCGCACCAAGATTGACAAGGGCATTTGCCGCGAGATCACGCCCATAGCACTTACGACAGACTCCCCGGTGCGCAAGGCATCCGAGCACTGAACGCACGCGCACGGCCCTGGCGCCGGCGTTGACGATCTGATCGACCATTTCGTCGGTCAATTCCTCACCGACCTCTATCCATTCAAAGCCAGGAATGGGATCCAGCAGAACCCGGCCCTTCAGGCGATCGCGAATATCAGGCAGCATCATATCTTTGCTGTCTTCTTCGGTAATCAGCATCCCTTCCGTGGTACCGCACTCCTCCTCGGTGATGATCACATCCTGCGAGACGTCGATCAAACGGCGGGTCAGGTAGCCGGACTCGGCAGTTCGCAGGGCAGTATCGGCCAGGCCCTTACGTGCGCCGTGACTACTGATAAAGTATTCCAGTACACTCAGGCCTTCGCGGAAGTTACCCCGGATCGGGATATCGATAATTTTACCTGATGGGCTTGCCATCAAGCCGCGCATTCCCGACAACTGGCGAATCTGCTGGAACTTTGCCTTGGTTGCACCCGATTTCGCGATGGTGTAAATCGATCCATAGGGATCAAGAGTCGTCTCTACCATCTTCGTGACGTTTTCAGTGGCTTCATTCCAGGCATCAACGGTTTGTTGGTATCGCTCGTTCTCGGTGATCAGACCCTCACGGTACTGCTCTTCGAGTTCGGCGATCTTGACATCCGCCTTCGCCAGTTCTTCTAGCTTCCCTGCCGGAACCTTGACATCACTAATGGCAATAGTTACGCCAGCTTTCGTGGCATATGCGAAACCGAGGCGTTTAATTTCATCGGCCAACTCAGCAGTCTTAGCACGCCCATACTCTTTGAAGCACTCGGCGATAATCTGCTTGAGGTTCTCTTTTTTCATCGGGTAGTTCTTGAACCGCAAGCGTTCCGGCAAGGCATCATTCAAGATGATACGCCCCACGGTCGTCTCCACCAATTTCCCGTTCGCATGTATAGTGGCTTTTTCAGGCGGTGGCAGATTATAGATATCCGCATCGCCGAGGCGAACTCTGATCAATGCTTGCAGGTCAATTACTTCATGCTGGTAGGCTAACAAGGCTTCGGTCGTATCGGTAAAGACACGTCCTTCCCCCTTCAGACCGGGGCGATCCTGCGTCAGGTAGAAGCATCCCAGCACCATATCCTGGCTTGCGCCAATCGACGGCTCACCCGTTGCCGGAGAGAGCAGGTTGCGCGTTGAGAGCATAAAGCGCCGCGCCTCGTCCTGTGCCTTATCAGAGAGCGGCACATGTACCGCCATCTGATCGCCATCGAAGTCGGCATTAAAGGCGGAACAGACCAGTGGGTGTAGTTGAATGGCGCTGCCTTCGACCAGCACAGCCTCAAAGGCCTGGATACCCAGCCGGTGCAGGGTCGGCGCACGGTTCAAGAGCACGGGATGATCTTTAATCACCTCTTCCAGCACATCCCACACCTCTGGCTTGACACGCTCCACAAAGCGTTTCGCGCTCTTAATATTATGCGCGAAGTTCTGCTCCACCAGCTTACGCATCACAAATGGCTTGAAGAGCTCCAGGGCCATCTTCTTGGGCAAGCCACACTGGTGCAGCTTGAGGTCCGGGCCTACTACAATCACCGAACGGCCAGAGTAGTCAACACGCTTACCAAGCAAGTTCTGACGGAAACGACCCTGCTTACCCTTGAGCATATCGGACAGGCTCTTCAGCTTGTGATTGCCAGAACCGGCCACGGCGCGACCACGCCGCCCGTTGTCAATCAAGGCATCACACGCCTCCTGCAACATGCGCTTTTCGTTACGAATAATGATCTCCGGCGCCCCCAACTCCAGCAGGCGTTTGAGCCGATTGTTGCGGTTAATCACACGCCGGTAGAGATCATTCAAATCAGATGTCGCGAAGCGTCCGCCATCAAGCTGCACCATTGGTCGCAGATCCGGCGGTAAAACTGGCAGAACCGTCAGGATCATCCATTCCGGTGAGGTGTTTGACTTGCGGAAAGCCTCTACAACCTTCAAGCGCTTCGTCGCCTTCTTGCGTCGCTGGCCAACGGCGGAACTGATCTCGTTCCGCAGGTCGGTAGCCAGCTTATCCATGTCCAGCGCCGCGATCAACTCGCGCACTGCTTCCGCACCCATACCTGCCCGGAAGACGTTTGAACCAAAGGCCTCGCGTAGCTCACGATAGCGGTTCTCCTGGATAAGGTCCATTTTCTTGAGCCCTTCCAGGTCACGCCGCAGTTGCTCCAGGCGCTGCCGCCTATCGACTCGCTGCGACTCTAACTGGGTCTGTACCGAGTCAATCTGCCCCTGATAGTCTACCCTCAGGCGATCCTCGATATGGTCCCTTTCCGCCTGCAAAGCATTGATCTCGTGGCGTGCTTTTTCGGCGATATCGTTACGGCAGACCTCCGCGACCCGCTCTAACGTTTCAATGTCCTTCGGCGCGACCACGTCGCCTTCTTTGACGATCATCCGGTCTGTTGGAGCAAAGACAATACCTTCTACGGCTTCCTGGCCTATCGCTTCGCGTAACTGGGCGAGGGTTTCGCTTTCGGCCCGCTTCGCCGCCTCCAGTTCCTGTTCGCGCCGCGCCTCAATCTCTTGCTGATCTGCTGTATTGCGGCTGAGCGCATTTTGTATATCACTTTCGCGCTTCTCTTTCAGGCTATTGATGCGTTCGACGACCTTTTCATCCAGGTTTTGATCGAGCTTCACCACTTCTTCATCTATGCGCATCAATTCCTGCTGGCGCGCTTGCTCGTCGATATGCGTGACGACATAGAGCGCAAAGTACAGGATACGCTCCAGATTACGCGGCGAGAGATCCAGCAAAAGACCAATGCGGCTCGGTGTTCCCTTAAAGTACCAGATATGACTCACCGGGGAAGCGAGTTCGATATGTCCCATGCGCTCGCGGCGCACTTTTGAGCGTGCCACTTCTACGCCGCACTTATCGCATACAATTCCTTTGAAGCGCACACGCTTATATTTGCCACAGTAGCATTCCCAGTCCTTGGTCGGACCAAAGATGCGTTCGCAGAAAAGGCCATCCTTCTCCGGCTTTAGCGTCCGGTAGTTGATGGTTTCCGGTTTCGTTACCTCGCCATAGCTCCAGCCACGAATTTGCTCCGGGCTGGCAAGGCTGATACGAATAGCGTTAAAATCATTTACTTCGAGCATGATGCCTCCTGGTGTTGGGGTACAAACGGCGTGCCCAGCCACCTCGTCGGGCGTAATCACTTACGCCTCTTCCCATGTTGGATGCAATTGATCGGCTGGCCACAGCCTGCAGTAGCAGGCTGTGGTCCAACCCTGAATTACTGGTCTCCTTCGAAACCGGATAAGTTAATACCCAGCTCCGGCATTACATCATTTGAGGTGTCCTCGACGAATTGAATCTTCTGCTCATCTTCGTTGAGCACCTCTACATTAATGCCAAGGCTTTGCAATTCTTTGACTAAGACTTTAAAGGATTCCGGCACTCCCGGCTCCATGATATTTTCACCCTTGACGATGGCTTCGTAGGTCTTGACACGCCCTACAACATCGTCAGATTTGACGGTCAGGATTTCCTGCAGGATGTTCGCCGCGCCATAGGCCTCGAGCGCCCATACCTCCATCTCGCCGAAACGCTGCCCACCAAACTGTGCTTTACCACCTAGCGGCTGCTGCGTTATCAGGCTATATGGGCCCGTTGAACGAGCATGGACTTTGTCTTCGACCAGGTGCGCGAGCTTCAACATGTAGGTATAGCCAACGGTGATCGGCTGGTCGAATGGCTCACCCGTTCGACCGTCGAAAAGCTGAATCTTGCCCGTTTCCGGCAGACCAGCACGTCGCAGGAACTCCTCGATATCTTCTTCAGAAGCTCCGTCAAACACCGGCGTGGCAATCTTGATGCCCAGCGCCTCGGCTGCCCAGCCCAGGTGTGTTTCCATAATCTGCCCAATATTCATGCGGTGCGGTACACCCAACGGGTTCAGGATGATATCCACCGGTGTCCCATCTGGTAGGAACGGCATATCTTCGATCGGCAGCACCCGCGAGATGACGCCTTTGTTCCCGTGGCGCCCGGCCATCTTGTCACCTGCGCCGATTTTGCGCTTCTGGGCGATACTGACACGCACCAGCTGGTTGACGCCTGGCGGCAGTTCATCCCCCTGGTCGCGCGAGAAAACCTTCACTTCAACAACTTTGCCACGCTCACCATGAGGCACGCGCAGGGAGGTATCCTTGACCTCGCGGGCCTTTTCACCGAAAATGGCTCGCAGCAGCTTTTCCTCAGCAGTCAGCTCGGTCTCGCCCTTGGGAGTTATCTTGCCGACGAGAATGTCTTGCGGCCCAACCTCGGCGCCAACATAGATGATGCCACGCTCGTCGAGGTTACGCAGTCCCTCCTCACCGACATTTGGAATGTCGCGCGTGATTTCTTCTGGTCCAAGCTTGGTGTCGCGTGCGTCGATCTCGTACTTTTCAATATGGATAGAGGTGAAGAGGTCTTCACGCACTATGCGCTCACTGATAAGAATGGCATCTTCGAAGTTGCCACCCTCCCAGCTCATAAAGGCGACGAGTATATTCTGTCCAAGCGCAAGTTCTCCATCGTCTGTAGATGAGCCATCAGCGATAACCTCTCCAGCAGTCACGTAATCGCCCTTGCGCACGATTGGCCGCTGGTTGATGCAGGTCCCGGCATTGGAGCGCACGAACTTGCGCAGGCGGAAGGTATGCACCTCGCCCTGCTCGTCTACAACCTGGATCTGGCGGGAAGTTGCACCCACGACCTCGCCATTGACCAGGCTTACTACTACCTGGCCAGAGTCGATGGCTACTTGACGCTCGATACCTGTACCACAAATTGGCGCCTGCGGGCGCAGGAGCGGGACAGCCTGGCGCTGCATGTTCGCGCCCATCAATGCCCGGTTCACGTCGTCATGCTCCAGGAATGGGATAAGCGCGGTCGCTACGCTAACGGTCTGGCGTGGCGATACATCCATGTAGTCCATCAAATCGGCGCTTTCCATGACAAACTCGCCCTGATAACGAGCGAGGGCGCGGTCCTCCAGGAATTCGCCTTTGTCATCCAGCTTCGCGTTCGCCTGTGCAATCCAGAAGCTTTCTTCATCGTCGGCGGTGCGATAGTCTACCTCGTTGGTGACAAAGGGTTTGATCCTCACTTCAGTGTCACCTAATACCTGCGACAACTGCGCAAACAACGCTTCGTCAACGCGCACTCGCGTTCGCGCCTTGACAAGTACCTCGCCACCGGCAGACTTCACATCTTCATTTTCCCGCCCGACAATGCCCCGGAATTCGCGGCCTATCAAGCCCGGGTCACTGGCCCGGACGCGTTTGTAGACCTTGCGGTATGGCGTTTCGATAAAGCCATAAGGGTTGATCTGTCCATACGTCGCCAAGTTACCGATAAGGCCAATATTCGGACCTTCAGGTGTTTCTATCGGGCAGATGCGGCCATAATGCGAGCGATGCACATCACGGACTTCAAAGCCTGCTCGTTCTCGCGAGAGGCCTCCAGGGCCAAGCGCCGACAGGCGTCGCTTATGTCCGATCTCGGCAAGAGCATTGGTTTGATCCATGAATTGCGAAAGCTGGCTGCCACCAAAGAATTCTTTCATGGCTGCCACCACCGGGCGTATGTTGATGAGCGCGTTGGGAGTGGCTTGCCCTGGCTCCTGGATACTCATACGCTCCTTGACAACACGCTCCATACGCAGCAAACCAACACGAAATTGGGTCTGGATGAGTTCACCCACAGAGCGTATGCGGCGATTGCCGAGGTGGTCGATATCGTCTTTGCGTCCATGGCCGTTATTCAATTGAACCAGGCGGCGCACGATGTTGACCAGGTCATCCTGTGTCAGGGTACGCTGGCTCTGGGGTATCGAGAGGTCCAGCTTCCTATTGAGCTTGTAGCGTCCCACACTACCCAGGTCATAACGCCGCGCGTTGAAGAACATGTTCTTTACAAGCGAACGGGCATTATCGATCGTAGCTGGATCGCCCGGGCGCATCTTCTTATAGAGTTCGAGCAGTGCCTCATCCTCTCGTTTGACAGGATCGCGATCCAACGTCGCCTGGACGTAACGAATATTGACATCGTTATCGGCATCCCGGAAAGCGTCGAGGATGCCCTGGTCGGTTGAGAGGTCGAGACTTTCGCCGTACCACTGTTCTTTCGCCAGGTTCGCAATAGCACGCAGCAGGGTAGTGACCGGCAGCTTGCGCTTACGGTCGATTTTCACTGTGAGCAGGTTCTTGTTGCTCGTCTCAAATTCTAACCAGGCACCGCGTGCGGGAATGAGCTTGGCAGCATAGAGCTTGCGGCCAGTCGTAGCATCTTCGTCGGCGGTATAGTAGACGCCAGGTGAACGTACAAGCTGGCTGACCACGACGCGCTCCGCGCCGTTAATAATGAATGTACCTTCCTTAGTCATCAGCGGGAAATCACCCATGAAGATATCCTTCTCGATGATTTCGCCGGTTTCTTTATTAGTCAGTCGGGCCTTGACGGTTAAGGGTGCTGCGTACGTAGTATCGCGATCGCGGCACTCGTCCTCCGTGTACTTTGGCTTACCGAAAGGCTCTGGCGGTACGAGAAATTCAAGTTTCAGGTTTTTCCCGGTAAAATCTTCAATAGGAGAGATTTCGTCAAAAAGTTCGCGCAGACCTTCTTTCCTAAACCATTCAAAAGAATCAAGCTGAATTTGAATGAGGCCTGGCATTGGCCGTATATCCGGAATACGCGCAAAAGATACACGCTCAGGAACTGCGATGGCCCTGTTGCTTACTGCCATAGGTAATGTTCTCCTCTCACTGTTGGGGCTACCCCTTGCGGTCGCCCTCCCACCAGGGTACCCAGGAGGAAACTGTAGAGGCGCGTGCCTTGGGGCACTCGCTCATGCGGTAACAAGGGTAGCTGTTGCAGTCACCCTTGCCCCCTCCTTAATGTAATGTAAAATGTAAACGGAAGAAGAAAAAGATAATTTACCCGATTATTCTCGCTTCGGAAACGTTTTCTGACAAGAAAAGTAACCGCTGATTGCCTTCGCAAGCGGTTACTCCTTCGTCCCTACACATACTAGTTGTTTTCGAGTCATCCACATACAACATCCCCACACAGTCATAAGGAACACACGTCATATAATAATAACAAAACATGCTGCATCTTTCCCACATTGTGGTACTAATGTCGCTCTACCAAATCTTCTGATAGCCTTCTACAATCGCCATAGCTCCTTGTAGCCACTTAAACAGGGGCATCTAGGCTTCTTGCAGGTTTATGATGTGGCATCCTCGGCACATGTAGTACGCTTACATGGGTATGGGGGAATAAAAGGTCTGTCGTTTATATCTGTCTTTCAATCTGTCAAAATTGTGTATTTTCACATGCCGGTGACAAAGACACTCCGACAGGATGTAGTATACTACATCCCCAAGGGCTTGTCAATAGTTTTTTTGTTTTTTTCAAATTTTGTATAAAAATGATCCCGGAAGTTATTTCTAGTATACCAGCATTGTAAAGTGGTCCGCTTCCTCTAGCGCCGCCTCGATCTCCTCGCCCAAACGAGGATTCCAGGGACGCTCCGCATCGAGCCAGCGCTCGCGCAGCAGGAAAAGGAGACGGCGTCGATCCTCCGCATCCAACAAATTAAGATCAAACAAAGACTCTTGTTGTTCAGGGTGAATGATGGTCAGCACAAAGCCATCTATTCTCAGCGTTGTCTCGCCGCTGAGCCGGTAGGTCTGTGGCGCCCCCATTTTACGGCAGAAAGAGATGCCGCCAATCCAACCAATCACAATGAATGAAGCAGCAACTAAGGTCACAGCCAGCCCTGCCAGGCTTAAAGCAATCGCGGCTGTTGTGCACAGTACAACGAGTACAGGATGGGGTAGGTGCAACGTCCAACCTAGTAGTATCTCTGGTACGAGTCCGACCAGAGCAGCTATAAAACATGAAAGGGCTGTACCTACAGCCCAGTAGATACTTGACAGATTTTTAGGCGAGAGATCACGCACGGTTAAGGTAGATCCACCCTCCAGGACGAACATACCTTGATGATATCCGGCACGTAACGCGTACAGAAAACGCACAACTATCAAGCTCCCGCCAAGCAAGATGAGGGCAATATACAAGAGGGAAGCAAAAAGAGCATCCTGCCACTTAAGATACGGTGTAAAGGTGTGCGAGTACATAGGCCACAGCCTGGCAGCAAGTATTGCACTGGCAAGGGCAGTTACCAAAGACGCGGTGATAAGTAGCCACGCTAGCAGGCGAGTATGCCTATACGATGAACGACTAAGAAAGAAAACATAGTCATTCGCCGGTGTCTGTGTCATATATCCTCTAACCGGAAATCCTAGCTCTTAGTGGGGGACAGGCTCCCTGCCTCCTGAATCTGTGAGTGAGCAGCCTCCGCTTTTTTCGACCTCTGATTTTCCCAACTCTTTAGACGTATGACCCTTATGAACAGTTACATACCTATACATCAGGCCGCTACCGCTGTTCGTTGCGCAAGTCCTCGAAAAGAAGCGTTTGTAAATATCGCTCGGCTGCACTGGGGAAAATTGTAACGATGACTTTTCCGCGATTTTCGATCTTACGTGACTCTTGCAAGGCAGCCCAGGCCACCGCCCCGCTGCTGATGCCAACGGAAAGCCCTTCCTCTTGCATGAGACGGATAGCAGTAGAGACAGCATCCTGGTCAGTAACAGGTATAACGCGGTCGATGAGGTCAACGCGCAATGTATCCGGTTGAAAGCCTGCACCCAGCCCTTCGATGCGGTGCGGCCCAGGACGCCCACCGGATAAAACAGCGCAGGAGGCAGGCTCGACAGCAACGACTTCGACGCCTGGTTTGCGTGCACGCAGTCCTTCAGCGACTCCAGACAGTGTCCCACCCGTACCTACACCAATCACAACGATGTCTACAGCGCCGGCGGTATCTTCCCAAATTTCAACGGCTGTCCCCTCACGGTGTGCACGCGGGTTGGCCTGGTTATAGAATTGTTGTGGGAACCAGGCATTAGGGAGGGTAGTGCGCAGTTCGATGACTTTGTTAATGGCTCCACGCATGCCCTGATTGCCGGAAGTAAGGATGATTTTCGCTCCCAAACGTTGCAGGAGCAGGCGGCGCTCAATGTTGATCGTATCTGGCATTGTCAGGATACATGAGTAACCCCGCGCGGCAGCAATCCACGCAAGCGCTATGCCCATATTGCCACTGGTGGGTTCGGTGATAATGCCACCTGGCCGTAAGAGGCCCTGCGCTTCGGCTTCACAGATCATCTGCAAGGCAGGGCGGTCCTTGATACTACCGCCAGGGCTGAACATCTCGAGTTTGGCCAGAACAGCGGCTTGTTGCGTCTGTGCTGTACCGGACGTAAGCCGTTTCAATTCGACCAGGGGTGTATGACCAACAAGTTCTGTAACATCTTTTGCCCAATGTGTCATGGCTTCTCAGATATAATACATGGTTTCAGTACTGCCAGCACGGTGCCGTTGAGCAAGCTCCTCGATTGTTGTTGAGATAAGTATCTGCTGCGTCATCTCGTCGATCTGCCGCCAGACTTCGCGCAACGCACAGCCAGGCGAAAGCTTGCAAAAGTCCGGGTTGGGCAGGCACTCCATCGGTGGTACATACCCATCAAGAGCTTGCATGACCTGAGCCATAGTAATCTGCGCAGGTGGTTTGGCCAACATATGCCCGCCTTTTGGTCCCCGGACACTTTTTACCAATCCCTCTTTACGTAGGGCCATTAATATCTGGTCGAGAAATTGCTCCGGAATGTATTGCCTGCTGGCAATATCAGCGCTTTCGATCGGCCCCTGCCCGTAGTATGCCGCCAGATCAAGCATGGCCCGCAGGCCATAATCGCCTTTCATCGTCAATTTCATCGCCGGGCACCTTTCAGGCACAAGGCTCCCAAATCCACTCGTTACAAAGGAACTTCCTCCATCTTACTCCGTAAGTACGAGAGCCAACCACGTGATCGTAGCATATATCAGTGGTGTTTTGCTGTCAATGGGCTGCATTGCGCTCATTATCCAAAGGCAGACGACGAAGCAACCGGAGTGGGACTACCTACAGCAGGTAACACTGTCACGGTCTGAGCTAAAACAGTCGCATCCTGTCTACCGCATGGACCTTGCGCAGTCACTCTTACCCTTTCGCCGACCGTGAGATTAGTAAACGATAAGCTTGCCTGACTTCCGCGTTCAACATATGTCGTTTGATCGTTCACATTCACGGTTATAGTTCTTTTTCCCTGATTTGCAGACACGACGAATGACTGGTTGCCCAAAGATTGAATTACTCCCAGCGGACACGCTCGATTACCTGTTTTTTGCGTAGTAACCGGCGGAACTACTGTTGGTGTATCGCTAGCCGCTGATCCCTGATTCGCATTCACATGCGAAAAAGCAAATGCCAGTGTGAAGCTAATAGCGCCTACCAAAACAACCGTCGCGACTCCGATAATGATTAATACACGTCTATTGATGAACACCTTGGTACTCCTCGTTATTTCTGTATACTCGGTGCTTATTGTAGTACTCACCCAGTCAAAAGTCATCTAAGTGGGAGAAATATCTGACTCCTCCGAAAAATGGCTCTTTGTTCTTGCACTTCACTAACTGGGTATCTATAATGAAACAGGATCATAGCAAACAAAGAGGTGGCATATCATGAACGAAGCTTATGCACCAACCGGTCGGGAGACCCAACCCTCGTTAAAAGTGCTGGTGATCGACGACGAAGAAAGTATTGTCGATCTTATCAAGTTAGGGCTAAAGTACGAAGGCTTTCAAGTAGAAGCGGCTTTTGATGGCCCCGAGGGTTTAGCAGCAGCACAGCGAATCGATCCTGATTTAATCATCCTGGACTCAATATTACCCGGGGTGGATGGCTTGGAAGTTTTACGACAACTCCGCCTCAACCCCATCACACGGGATGTTCCTGTCTTGATGCTCACTGCCAAAGGCAAAGTACAAGATAAAGTGACAGGTTTGGAGACAGGCGCCGACGACTACCTGGCTAAGCCGTTCAGCTTCGAAGAGTTTGTGGCACGGATCCGGGCCATTTTACGCCGCCAGCAACGCAGCAGAGCACAGGACGGGATAGACTCCACACAGAGTCAGATCCTCCAATTCGGTGATTTGCAACTTAACCCGGCAACGCGTGAAGTGGCACGCGCAGGACGCCCGATAGATCTGACCGCAACCGAATATAATTTGCTCTACCTTTTCATGAGCCACCCACGAGAGGTATTGGACCGCAAGACGATTCTTAACCGCGTCTGGGGATACGATTTTCTCGGCGAAACCAATATTATTGAAGTATATGTCAGATATTTAAGAGAGAAAATTGAGGAAACCCCAAGCACGCCACGTCTCATTCAGACAATACGGGGCGTCGGATATGTTTTGAAAGGGTAATCGGCTTGAGGCAGATGGTTTTTTGAATAACTCGAAATTGCTATTCCTTGCTGCGTTTATTGTGGTATATGATACACTTCTTCATAGAACTCATGTATACAAGATAATACCACAGTTTCGAGGAGGGTTTAGCTATGTGGACTTCTACCTTAGAGCTTAGCTCAAGACGAGTGATTCCCACGCGGTTATTGGGAGTTGTATGGCCCGGCGCATATTTCGCCTCCTTCGCTCCCTTGCAAGTGCAGAATCTACCCCGGCAAACATTGCCCGCGACAAACTGGGTGCGTGTCCGTAATCGTTTGGCCGGCATATCTGGCAGCGACCTGGGCTTGATCTATAGCGCTGGTGACTTTCGTATCGCGCTCGCCGCCTTACCCAGACATCAACTTTCCTACCCTGGTCATGAAGTGGTGGGCGAGGTCATCCAAGTGGGCGACGATGTACAGTACCTTCACGTCGGTGATCGCGTCGTGCTGCAAAGCGGCCCCAATTGCGTATCCACAGGAGCACAACCCCTTTGTCGTTCATGTGCCATAGGCAATTACAACTTATGTGAACGTGGAAGCTCGCTTTCTGGCCCGGAGCCGATTGGTGGTGGCTGGAGCGAGGAGATGCTGCTGCACGAGCAACAGCTCTTCCGCATCCCACCAGCAATGAGTGATGAACAGGCAGTTCTGCTTGAACCCTCCGCTGTCGCCGTACATGCCGTCTTGCGCCGTCTCCCACAACCAGGCGAGAACGTACTCATCATAGGAGCGGGAACCATCGGCCTGCTCACCTTACAGGTTGTACGTGCTCTTGTACCTCAGGCAATAGTGAGCGTGATGGCCCGCTACGCATACCAGATCGAACAGGCTACTCGCATGGGCGCTGCACACATTCTGTATCCACAGGACAGCTACCAAAGTGTGGCGCGCGCAACAGGAGCGCAGCTCTACACCGGCATGTTCGGCAACAAAATGCTGATCGGTGGCTACGATGTAATCTACGACACCGTTGGCAGTCAGCAGACGATTCATGACTCTATACGCTGGACGCGTGCAGGCGGAACGGTTGTAATCGTTGGCATCAGCCTGCACACCATGCGCATCGACCCCACCCCTATCTGGTACCAGGAAATTGACCTCACCGGTACTTTTAGTCATGGCATGGAAACCTGGCCAATTGGCACCTATCTACAGCGAAACCACGTACGCAGGCCATCAAAGTCGTGTTCGATTACGCCTTGTTACCCGCCTCTGTGGTACCCAACGTCCGAGCAGCAGCACGTCAACGCCGCCCCATCACGACTACAGCAACCTGGCCTCAAGAGCACCGGCATGATCAAGAAGAGCCAACATGGCCCACACCACCTGATGAGCATTTCATTCCGCCTACCGTCCTTGAGGCGCCAGAGCCGGAGCCGGTAATTGCTTCCATGCCTACCCCTCAAGATGAGATGATCGAAGCAGAGCCTATAGTCATGCCCGCGCCTGCCCCTCAAGATGAGATAATCGAAGCAGAGCCTATAGTCATGCCCGCACCTGCTCTACAAGATGAGATAATCGAAGCAGAGCCTATAGTTGAACTTATGCCTGCTCCACAAGATGAGATAATCGAAGCAGAGCCTGTAGTTGAACTTATGCCTGCTCCACGAAGCGAGGTAGTCGAAATAGAAGTCGATCAGTCTCTCATATCCACCAGGGAGGATGAAAGCCCGACCATTAGAAGATCCGTTTCGAAACCTAGACGCACCCGGCCAAGATCACAGAAGACTACCGTGGATGTGCAAACACCTGGTGAAACCATCACCAATTCAACAGGAACGAATCACGACGCTGATACGTTAAAATAACTGGAGGGGATTGTCCTGGAGGAGGACATTGTCGCACCCCAGATTATTGAAGCAACGGATCAATATAAAGAATAAATGCTTATCCGTTATACCATACGGGCA
>WNFG01001680.1_pt1 | contig 18583 bp, 19 predicted proteins | sample 5400431 | NCBI WGS metagenome assembly WNFG01 (sample SAMN13153346, study PRJNA577476) | soil metagenome | isolation source: 120 cm saprolite under Douglas fir tree site 2 hole 3 replicate 2 | place: USA:California | collected 2015-04-18 | reverse complement strand
TCACCGCTCTTGCCGCTCTGTAACAGCACGACGATGATGATGAAGAAACAAACGATGATGTGGACGATGGTGATGAGTACAATCATGAGCTTGGTATTATCCTAAATGTCGATCTGCCTGGCTCTGAGCACCGGCTTGTATCAATTGCACAATTTTGTAACAGGGGCCATGGTTCGGAAGAGGGCATTCGAAAGCCCCCTCGCACGTATCCTCAACGATTTGCAGGGAACTTGAACGCTACGTCGAGTCGCTAAGACAGTATAAGGCACGCTTAACGGACTGTAAACGGACTGCGATCATGCCGATCATGCCCCCTGTCTCCGTGGTCTGAACCTCGCCAGCGCCTTCTGGACCAGCCAGACATGCCTTTCCCAGGGCCACTCGACTCCGCGACCCGTCGTCCGAGAGGTGCGCTAAACTTCGAGGCGAACTAACAGCGAAAGTAATGCTGCACAACCTACTCCAAAAGGGGCGGCCATTTCATAACGATTACGTCACCAAGTGCGAACTAGCCGGGCAACTTGTCGCAGCGCCGGTGCCAATGTACACCAATGCAGTCGATCACAACTGACGAGGCCGTGATCATCCTGCCGGTCTGCTTGACTCTCCTTCAAGCACATCCGAGCAGTATTGACCATTCCTTTGAGCGCCAAAAGCAGACAGAGGTTAGCGGGATTCTCCGGATGTGAATCTCGCGCCAAAGGAGACCGACGTGCACCGTGGATACCGATATCTCAGTTCGTTTCTTCTGACTGCTGCCCTGGTTGCACCTGTTGCGACGATGGCCACTGCCAGCCCCGCAAGACGACAGGAACCACGAAGATAGACAAAACGAGAACAACAAGCGTTACTACGACCGGGGCCACAAGGACTATCACAACTGGGACGCCAACGAAGACCGCTCCTACCAGCGGTATCAGACCGAGCACCACCAAAGGCGAGCGTTCGTTCAGTTGAACAACCGGCAGCGGACCGTCTACTGGAACTGGCGTCACAGTAATCCGGATAACAGGTAAACGAAATCGCCGTGCGCAATTGATGATCGTCGAAAGGGGATGTCAAAGCACCGCGTCCACCAGCCAAGGAGCAAGACTATGGTTTACGCGATGACTAAACCCTGCCCGATCTGCAAACAGCAACTGACCAAGCAAAAACCGACGGAGACCGTGCCCTGCGTCTGCGGCCAACATGTTTGGCAGGGATAAGGCGACAACGGGTCAGGGCTTCAAAGTGAAGAAGTAGTGATTGTGTCCTTCATCGAACCTCTCCCCAATCACTCTAAGACCCTCAGCATTCAGAATCTGCCCATACACGTGTGATCCGAGTGAGATGGAGTCGTGCCCGGTCAGCGCGTCCTGCCACGTGCAGGATTCTTGGGGAGATGTAAAGAGAAACCTGCCATTCGGGTTTAACACCCCGGCAACTTTGCGGATAAGCAACGCCTGAATGTCGGCCGGCAGCAGGAACATCAAACCCGATGCCACCACGCCGTCAAACGTGTGCCCAAAGAAATCGGAGTCCTCCACACTTGCACATTGGGCGTGGGCCTTTGGAAATCGTCGCCGGAACGCCCCTACCATCTTCACCGAAGCATCGACGCCGTAAACTCCGAATCCTTCACCGATCAACGCTTCCGAAATCGGCACGCCATGCCCGCATCCGAGATCGAGAATTGCGCAACCATGCGGGAGTGTTAGGCTCCATTGGCGAAGGATCGCTGGGCCGATACAAGGACTCCGTGCAGCCATAAACGCTTCGGCATATGCCTCGTACCCGTTCGACTTGTCTTGCCCAACGCTGGTCGGCATAAACGGATTAGTCGAGGCTCTTTTCATGAATCAAGCTCGCGATCCCAAGACGACGTGAGCGCTTCGCGAACCACAGGTTAGTTACTGGTGGACGGACCGCTGAAGGTTGCGATTCGAGCCAGGTGACGGATCTTCCATTGGTCGGGCAGCCAATCGGATAACTCGCTCATTTTCGCCTGGGGCAGGTTCATCAACAGCTGCGTGAGATACAACTGGGGATCCACCTCGTGCCGGCGACAGGTGCTGGTTAAGCTGGCCAGGATCGCCGCGGTTCGCCCTCCGCGAGGGTTGCCAACGAATAAGGAGTTCTTGCGGTTCAGTATGATGCGCTTCATCTCGCGTTCGGAAACATTGTTGTCCATTGGTACCGCGCCGTCGCTACAAAAGACGGTCAGCTCAGCCCATTGATTCAGGGCGTAGTTGATCGCTTCCGCCATGGGATGCTTCGGCAGCAGCTGCTCTTTCCACTCCAGAAGCTTCTCCCGCAGCGTGGCTAATACCGGGGCCGATTTGTCTCGGCGCAAGGCGAGACGCTGCTCGACAGAAAAATCCTTCGCCTGCCTCTCCACTCGAAACAGATCGCCGATCAACCCCACGGCCTCCCGTGCAATCTCGGGCGCCACCTTCTCGGCATCAACGAGTTTCCGACGTGCATGAGACCAGCAGCCGGCGCGCGTAATCGCGTTGCCGGCCACCACGCCGTCGTATCCACCATAGCCATCGGCCAACAACACTTGCTCGTAATCTCTCAAGAAATATTTCGGTCCGTCGCGTCCTCGGTTCAAGGTGAAATCGAAAACGTTATATGCATGGGCCTCGTCCCCGACATACACCCACATGCGCGCCGATTTCGTCTTGCCCACGCTGAGCATCGGCATAATGGTGTCATCGGTGGCCACCACATGCGACTGCCGTACGCGCTCCGCCATCAACTCATACAAGGGCTCTACCAGATCCGCTACGTCGCCACACCAGATCGACTGTGTCGCCCGTGAGATCTCAAAACCCTGGCGTTCGAAGATGTCTTCCAGTCTGTATAACGGGAGGTAGTCCGAAAACTTGCTCGTTACGATGTAGGCCAACAGGCCCGGCCCCGCCATGCCTTTTTCAATCGCCGCTTCTGCTTTGGCGGCTACTTCCATTTGTGGGTTCTCGCCTACGCTCTCACATCCCGGGCAGGCATACTTCTTGCGCACGTGATGCAGGCGCTCAAAGCGCCCAGGAATGTATTCGATCTGCCAGCTCTCATCCGCGCCAATCTCCTTGCGCTCCACTCCGCAACAGGGGCACAGTCGCTGCTCGGCACTCAGTTCGTAGACCTGGGTCGTGACCGGAAGATTTTCGAAGTTGGCCAGGTTCCGTCGTCCCCGGCGTCGCTTCACCCGCCGCAGTTCGTACTCAGGCTCGGCCTTGGGGGGTACATCTTCGGGGTGGATCGGCTTTTTCTGCAGCTGCTCGCCGAACTCCAGCAGTGCCTGCGCCAGATCTGCACTCGTTGCTAGCCGATCGGCTCGCGGTCCGTAATACCACTTCTTATAGCGTTGCAGTTCCAGTTGCAGGCGCAGGTTTTCCAGGTAGAGTTCGTCCGCGCGTTTCCTTTGCCGCAGACTTTCCCCGTGCAGATCTTTCGCCCGCTCACTCTCGTGCTCAACCCGTTGCCTCTGTTCCTCTCGTTCCAGAATCAGCGAACGGACCATCGATTCCAGCGCTTCGCGGTCCTGAGGAAGGTCGTTCAACTTCGCACTCATAACGTGCGCTTACTATAATCACAAGGCCTGTGAGTTTCTCAGACTAATATTTTTTCTTTGTTTCCCTCGCTGATTCTTGCGTAGCGCGGTACGCGCTTCAACTTCGAAACATCGATGCCATCCAGCACCATGGCTAACTCGCTGGCCCGCAACTCCAACGAGTGCGTGCCCTCTTTCACCCGCGGTAGCTTGAACACCCCAGATTCCAAGCGCTTGTACCACAGAACAAATCCGTCTTGCTCCCACAACAAAATCTTCAGTCGATCCCCTCGTCGTGAGCGGAACAAAAAAAGGTGACCACTGAGAGGATCCTGACCGATCACCGCCCGTACTCGCTCCGCCAGTCGATCGAATCCGCATCGCATGTCCGTCGCCTCTGTCGCGAACCAGATGCGCGCCCCTTGCGCATGATCCAGCGTGTGCAAACTGGGCAGCCCTAGCATGACTCCACCACGGCCAACAACGCCCGCAGGTGACGCGCGTCAAAGTTAGCGGCAACCATCAGGCTCCGACCATTCCTGAGCCGTACCTCAATGCTTGTACTCCCCAATGCCCGAGCCTGCACTCGCGGCTCTACCCCGGACTGCGCCAGTTGCACTTCTACAAACGGCGCCTTTGCTGCTTCCCGCAGTCGTCTCTTCCAGTAAATAAGTTGGGATTGAGCCAGTTCCCGATTCTGGCAAAACGCCGCTACACTCTGCCCGCTTTGCTCCTGCTCGGCTACCAGAACCCGCCACTTCGCCAAGGCCTGCTCTCTGCGCTCATTCATGCGCCAAGCTTGCCGCAATCGGCGCTTGCAGACAAGATGTGGTTCAGATATCGCTCACAAGACGACGGAGGATTTGGCAGCGTCATCTGGGAGGGCGCGCACATGCCCCGATATGAATCGTCTGCACAACTTCAGAATCCACCGAATAGGTAGTGCATGGGAAGCACGGTCGAGGCGGCCCTCAATAACCTTCAAACTCGTTTGGGCGGCACGCACACAGATTCAAACCAGCGGCTGATATACACCTCAGCGTGGGCTTCGCCACAAAAATGCCGGGCGGTTGGACTCGAGGCGGCGGTCAAATCCCATTTGATAACCGCGAGCTTCTGATCTGTGCACTCAATCACAAACCAATGGATCGGATTCTCACTGACCGTCCCGCAAATCTCGCATCGGAATTCCTTCACATTCGACATGCCTTCTCCGATGAGCGATTGGCTCGCCAAAGAGATAGTGCTGTTTTGAATTATTCTGCCTGATTCAGTCTTTGCCGCTTGGCCTCCACGATCAGACCGATCAACGCATAGGTAGACGCATTTGCAAGAAGAGACCAATACAAAGAAACACCGAAATGGAAATGAAGACTCGCAAACGCAAGTGGGCAAGCAAATTCTGCGAGAGTCAAAATCGGGTCGGCAGAGGTCATCGCTGGAGGTGTGGCTGCGAAGGCGTAAAGCGCACAGCAGCCCGCTACGAGAAAGCCCGTACTCGCCCACATAGCAATTCGATATTTCATGCTGCTACTCCTGCTGTTCTCTGGTTCCATAGTCTCACCAATTCTTCCGAATTCCAAACGGGAGATTCTTGAAGACTCTCGTCCCTACAGGGGGGACAGCTCACTGGGACAGGCACACCCCTCTGGGAACTCTTGGTATCGGTCACAAAAATCCCTAGGGCTGCGGTCTGTCATTCCATATCTCTTGTTTGATTTTCCAATGCCCGCTCCAGTCGCGATGCGGTGCTAGGGCTATCTTTCCGTACCCTTCGATCAGCGGCTTTCCCTGCGCCTGCGCAACTTGATGCTCGATAGCCCATTCTGACGCCAATCGCCAGACACTTGACGATCATGAAACTGTACCTCCTCCTTTGTGACCCTTGATCCAGCCCCTCTCGATTCGATGTCCTTGATCCACGTAGTAATCGCACGTTTTCCCACCAGTGGTGCTTCGCCGGGCATCAGATCAACCCCGTCTTCGGCCCACGTCGCCAGCATGCCAGCGTGATCGGTGTTCAAAATCGGTTTTACGAACTTCGCATGGAAGCCTTCGATTTCACCGTTGTCGCCCTTCGGACTCGTCCGCCCGTGCCACTCGCAACCCACCCATGGCCATCAAGACCCAGAACTTTGTTCACATCCACATCGTGACGTGCCTCCATTGCGAATTTCTCTCGAAAACCCTGTCAGTCATCGCTACCTTCTGGAAACAGACCGCTCTCGGAGCCTATCAAGCAAAACGGCGAGGTATTGTCGTGAATGTTGAGCGTCGCCATATCTGCAACCAGATCGTCCGCATACCAGAAGACACGGACTATGCAACTGTTCCACGCTTGCTGACGCGCAATGATGATCTTTGGAAGTTGTGGATGAAGAAATCTCCTCAGTAGGTGGTCGTGGTGAGAGCGGATGCGCCGCTGCTGATGCTCAGTATCGTCGTGCTCGCTGTTCTGGAGTGTTACTGTCGCCCGTTGCACGAAGAATCGGCACACTGCCCAGACTAATTCCCATCCTTCACTCACGAATGTGCAATCTGGGCGGGCCCGGTTGTTTTCCTGATTCGGCTCCTTTTCTTTGCTCGCTTCGCCTTGGCCGGCACCGGGACCGAACGCCCGGTTTTGGCGGCGGGGCTCGCAGCCATATCCAATCCAAAGAGTTCGGAAAGGTCTTCCCCGCCTAGGACCTTTGCTGCCGGTCCCTTCTTGGCCAGGGGAAATGCGACGTCGGCGTGGGCGATCAACTCTTTTTCGTCGACTCCATGGAGCCTGAAAAGGAGTTCAGGTTGTTGGTCTAAACGAGCGCCAATGCCGTAAAGGACTGCCGCAACGTGCTTGCACATTCCGGCCCAGTCCGGGCAACTGCACGAGAGCCTAATCTCTTTCGGCGATGGGAACAGGCCGGTATCGCGCAGGCAGATACGTTCCATGACACCCGTGGACAGGCGTCCTTGCAGAAGCTCGATCAACGAATCAATCGCGCCAGCGCAGTCCTTACAAATGGACCGCCAGCGCGTCTTCGTGACTGGGGCGACTTTCACCGCCACCTCATAAATCTCCGAACCGCTGACCAACGCCTTGATCTCACCGGACGAAATCTGAAGATCAATGACCGAACCATTGCGCACGTACGTCCGCCCGCGCGGCAAGCGGTTGGCAAAGTCGCTGTAGCGTTCGAGGTTATCGCACCACGACTTGCCCCAGAAGGTCTTGACGATCGTCCGCCCTTCAACCGTCACCGGCGAAACCACGTGTCCTTTCTTTCTGCGCTTGTCCATTTCGCGCAAGGCTTGCAGTCGCCGCTCCGCCACCGACACATAAGGTCTCCATCCCCAACCGTCGTACATGAATCACGCCTCCTTAAGCGCTGCATTGAGATCCAGCGCCACCAGCTTTAGCAGGTCTTCGTCTTGCAATTCAGTCAGCAGCAGGTCAGCGCCGCTCTCGATCAAATCCTTCGAAAGCTGCCGCTTTGATTCGATCATCTGGTCGATCTTTTCCTCGACGGTTCCCCGGCAGACGAACTTGTGCACCAGCACGTTCTTGTTCTGTCCAATGCGGAAAGCGCGATCCGTGGCTTGGTTCTCAACCGCAGGGTTCCACCAGCGATCGAAGTGAACCACGTGGGATGCGGCAGTGAGATTCAGGCCCGCGCCGCCCGCTTTGAGGGAAAGCACGAAGAACGGCACAGCTTCGTCTTCTTGAAACCGTCGGACCAGATCCCTGCGCTTCTTGACTTCGGTTTCCCCGTGAAGAACCAGCCCGGCGCGCCCGAAAATCGATCCCAGAAACGCCGCGAGCGGAGCCGTCATCTCCCGAAACTGAGTGAAGACGAGAACCTTCTCTTGTTTGGCGGCGATAACTTCGACGATGTCGCGCAAGCGTGCCCACTTCCCACTATCCTGTTCACTCCAGGCGCCGTCACCCAGCCATTGCGACGGATGGTTGCAAATCTGCTTGAACCGCATCAGGAATGACAGTACTAGACCTTTGCGACGGATGCCATCGGCTCCATCGAGCGCCTCCGCTAGTTCTTCCACTGCCTGTTTGTACAGAGCGGCTTGCTTGCGGCTGAGTTGGCAGAACGCCTTAACCTCGGTCTTGTCCGGCAAGTCTGCGATCACCGTCTTATCGGTTTTCAGTCGCCGCAGAATGTATGGGCGCACCAGTTCGCGCAGTGGAGCGTACGGATTGTGAGTCCGACCCTCCAGGCGCTTTATGAAGCTTGAGAACTCCTTCGACGTTCCGAGCAGTCCTGGATTCATGAAATCAAAGATGGACCAGAGGTCACCAATCCGGTTCTCGACGGGCGTGCCCGTAAGCGCAAACTTCGCCTGCGCCTTCAGCTTCTTGGCGATCCGAGTTTGCTTGGCATCCGGATTCTTGATGGCTTGCGCTTCATCGATCACAACCAAGCGCCAGGAGGCGTTCGCAATCCACGGAATCCGCAGCAACGAGCCGTAACTCGTAATCACCAGATCCACATCCTGCAAACGCCCGGGCGCGAGGGTCATAAGATCGGCGGCCGGCAGCGCCGACGGATGGGCGATGAGCGCATTCAAACTCGGCGCAAACCGCTCCAGTTCCGACGCCCAATTGGCGAGAAGCGAAGCGGGCGCAACTAGAAGACTTGGTTTCTTTTGGTCGCGATTTTCGTTTCTCAGCACCAGCAGCAGCGAGAGTATTTGAATAGTCTTGCCCAACCCCATATCGTCGGCGAGGCAGGCCCCGAGCCCGAGCTTGGCAAGCAGGTAAAGCCACCGCACACCCACTTGCTGATAGGGACGCAGAGTGCCATTCAGAGCCGAGCCGGGATCGATGCCAGCCAATCCCTCCGGACTGCGCAATCCCTTCAGGGTCTCCGCGAGCCACGGACCGGCGATGACCTTCCCCCAGTCCGCTTGGCTCGCAGCAGAGTCGTCGTCCGCATCCACATCGGCCCCAGCGATCATGCGCAGCGCGTCACGAAGACTGAGACCACTTTCGGCAGCGACGCGCTCGGCCTCGCCGAAATATTCCATCATTCGGCTCAACCGCTCCCGGTCAACTTCCACCCAACGCCCTCGAACCAGCGCGAGCCCATCCGACTTAGCCAACAACTCGCGGACCTCGGCAGGGGTCAATGTTTCGCCGTCGAGCGTGACGTCCATGCGAAAATCGAGCAGCGCATCCTGGCCCACACCCGACAGCAACTTACCCCCAACCTTAGCCGTTACCTGCGGGCGCGGAGGCCGTCTGGCCTGCCAGGTCGCTGGCATTCGCACCACTACGCCCGCACTCTCCAGTTGGGGAACGTCTCGCAGAAGCTGCATGGCCTCGGACGGCTTCCACCGCAAGGGGTGAAAGATCTCGCCCGCATCGATCATGTCTTTCAGCCACGAGCAGCTTTCCGAGGCTCTCTGAACGGGGAGAAGCAGCGACAGCAGGCGATCCTTGTTGGCCGCGCCCGCATATTCGCCGAGAGCCTGCCCTAGCGGAAGATGTTGCGCCTTGGCGTGGGCCGACAGTCGAGTGGTGTACGTCGCGAGAAAAGCAAATGGGGCAGCGTCGTCCTTGCGGTTCTCGGCGAGGTTGAAGTGCACGCGGCCGACAAGATTCCACGCGGCGTTGCAGCGTTTCAAAAACTCCTGAACGCCGCACTTCGATTCGGATAACTCCAGCCCAAAAGCGATATGCAGTTCTTGCCAGAGAGACTGGAGAACACTTGCCGTCAGGTACTCCGCCCCAGTCATCGGGGGCGCCGCGAGAGCCAGCCAAGCCAGTTCCGCATCGGGCGGCGATGGATTATGCGTTGTTGTGGAGCGGGCTTCACCGTCCGGCCGAGTGCAGAGGGCTGTCACGTAGCGCGCCCCGAATTCTCGCCAATAGGAGAAGACAAGGGGGAGTGCGACTTCGACTTCGCTTGCTCCGAGCTGGAGAAGACCATGGCCCGATCCGCGCGCAAAGGCATTCTGCAGACGTCGCGCAAGCTCGGGCTCAAGAGCCGATGCGTCGCGATCTTCGCTCAAGATGAGGTGGCCGTGTGGAGTTAGGACGGGAACCACGAAGACCGAACTCATGCAGAGAACTTACCAGCCCAAACTGGCAAGCCGCAACAGACCGCAGGTTATCGCGGTTCAGGAACCATCCATCCCCAAGGCAGGGCAATATCGTCGGCGTCAAGCGGACGTGATTGGCCGCTGTGCAACGCCACTCCTCGGACGAGTGACGCTTTGCGTTTCAAGGCATCTCGGAACGCACGAAACCCAGTCAGGTCCCCTGTGGTCACCTGACTGCCCGCCCCAATTTCCAACGCTACCAACTTGCCGGCCTCTTCCAAAATGAGATCCACTTTGTGCCCGGCACGGTCCCGCCAAAAATGCGGCTTGCGCCGGTGTGAATCGAGGGCACGTCAGGTGTTGAGAGCCTGAAACCCGGTTTGCTCCAACCAAAGACCAGCATCCAAGCGTTTGCGTGGCGTCGGCGGACGACTTGATCCCGGCGAGCCAGGCGCAAGACCACAATCTGTCCAGAGCAACTTCGGGGCCTGCTCCTGGAAATCGAGACCGGCGATGCACGCTTCAGGATTGAGCGCCTGCGCGAATACCTCGCAAAGAATTACTGATCCGGCCCTGTGCCTCGTCTACGGAGAAGCTGCATACTTGCGGAAAAGACCTTGGCTCACACAAGTCTTCATCCTAGTTGGGGTCTCTCAGGAATGTAGCTGTTCATGCTGGCCGTGTCCGTGATTGGCAGCAGATTCTAATACCAATCCAGGAGAAGGCGCGGCCCGCTCACCGCGACTGAAAGATGATCCTCCGAATCATTGGCGTAATGGCACCATAGAAGCACTCACGACCCCAGAATTGTCCTCAGTTGGCGAGTCGTCGGTAATTCGGAGACTATCTGGGACAGTCGGGACCCAATTGATGGTGGCCACTCGGGCAGGGGTGAAAGTCGGCGAATGCCTATTTCGTGGTGCATTTGGCAACTATTAGAGTCATATCGTCGTGCTGCTCGTTCGGGCTGAATTGCCGAACTTCATCCACAATTGCAGCAAGCATGAGCCGTGGAGACAGTTCACGATGTCGCCGCAACGCTTCGATCAGGTGTTGCTCTCCAAAGTCCTCTCCGGCTTCATTGAACGAGTCTGTTATCCCGTCCGTATAGAGTGCCAGTGTGTCTCCCGGAAAGAGCTGGCTTTCCCTAGTTAAGCAGTCCCACTCCGTGAATAGTCCTAGAACCGTGCAAGTGGAATCGAGCCGTTCAAGACTGTCATCTCTCCGCAGGAGAAGAGGGGAGTAGTGCCCACAATTCGCGTAGCGCAGGCGTCTCGCTCTATCGTCATATTCTGCAAAGAAGAGCGTGGCATAGGCGCTGTCAGTCGTGGTTTCGCAGAAGAGCTGGTTCACTGATCGCAAGAAGCGTTCGGGCTGATCCAAAGCGATTGCACTCTGGCTGCGCAAGTTCGCCTGCAAGTTAGCCATTAACAGCGCGGCACCGATACCCTTCCCTGAAGTATCACCAATGACCAATCCAACCCGCTCTTGGCCTAGGTTTAAAAAATCGTAATAATCGCCGCCGACTTCATGGGCCTGAATGCAAGTACCCGCGTATTCCAGGGTTCTAAGCTGCGGCAGGGTTTGAGGAAAAAGTCTTGCCTGCACCTGCTTTGCGATTTCCAACTCCTGGGCGATGTGACGCTCAGCTTCCAGCTTCTCCGCAGTCGCCCGGCGTTGCGATTCGATTTCTCGAACGAAGGCGTCCCGTCCCACAAGGGCAAACGAGTTTCCATCTAAATCATCAAAGCGGGTGAAGATCCCGCCCCAAAGCGTGGTCTGCGGCGGATGGTGAAAGCGAACCCCGCGCTTCCCCCACTCCTCGAACTTGGCCATGACGTCCTCGGTAACAAATACAGCATGCCGGCAACGGCCAATCAGCTTGTATTCTTCAGACTTGCGTTTCGGTGCAACAAGGGCGAGAACGGTGTTGCCATCTGGAGGCGCGACTGCCACCCAACGGCCACCGGATTCATAGCTCTCATCGACGACCAGGCCAAATCCAAGCTGCTCCACGTAGAAGCGCAAACTTAGATCCTGATCACGGACGAAGATGTTGATGCAGAGAACGCGAAGGTAAGGGTCCTGCCGATCCAGCCGAAGAGGGTATTGGTCCAGCAAGTCCCTTGAACGAGAGATTCCCATCGTCGCAATTATAAGTCCTAACATTCCCCCTCTTTTTTGCAAGTGGTCTCATACAAGGGCAGAGTAGTGTCCGGCTGGGCCCTAGTTGAGGCGATGATCAAGATCAGCAGCGCCTGGAGTGCATGAATCAGGCGCTGCTTGTCAAGTTTTATTGCAAAAAAACTTGACAATGTGAGATCTTTAAAGTCATATTCGCACCATGGGAACAGGTGTTAAACCGGCAGGATCACGTCGTGCTATGGAGCTGGTTCGACGGCGGATCGAACGCGGCGGAGAACGGCTGTGGCGGCTGGATGACTTCAGCGACCTACCCTCCTCCGCAGTCGCACAGGCCCTCTCACGCCTCAGACGCCAGGGCATGCTCGAACGGCTGAGCAAGGGAGTCTATTATCGTGCCCGACAGACAAGTTTTGGTAAAAGCCTGCCCAATCCGGCATCTATTCAGAAGCTCGCCTCCCGGCGCAAGCAGGTCTTTCCTTCCGGGATCGCCGCTGCGAATCTTCTCGGCTTCACTACTCAAACCGCGAGACGCAGTGAAGTTGCCACGAGTGCTCTGAGCCTGCCGCGAAAACTTATCGGCAGCGATACTGTCATCCATGCCCGCCGCCCGGAGGCATGGGCCGGTCTGTCCGAAGCCGATGCGGCTCTGCTTGATTTTTTGCGTCGAGGCGGGAAAACGAGTGAGCTTTCGCCAGAGAAAACTATCCGCAGAACCCTGGCTCTATTTTCAGAAAAGGGGCGTTTCGAGCGGTTTCTCAAAATCGCTGACTCCGAGCCGCCCCGCGTGCGTGCCATGATGGGCGCTATCGGAGAACAGATCGGGAAGAAGCGCGCCGCGCTCACGCTGCTCCGTGCATCTTTGAATCCTTTTTCCCGGTTCGATTTCGGCGTGCTGGCGGGATTGCCGCGCGCGCGCGACTGGCAAGCCAAGGAGAGGCGCTGACGTGAAACGGTTCGAACCTCGCGATTTCCAGCAGGCGATCCTTCAGGCGGCGGACCATTTTAAAGGCCGCGGACTGCGTCCGGCCATCACCGAGAAGGACTAGTACGTTACCGAAGCCCTGCGGATCATCGCAGCGGCGCGGGACAGGGTCATTTTCAAGGGCGGGACAAGCCTCGCCAAAGGCTGGAATCTGATCCAGCGTTTTTCAGAAGACGTCGATATCTTTCTCGATCCGGCTGCTTTTAAGCCCGTTCTGGGAAGCAGAGCCATCGACCGGGAACTGAAGTCACTCCGCGACGCCGTAGGTGCGCATGGAGCGCTGACCTTCGTCGCCAATGAGAGCCAAACTATCGGGGGTTTCGGGCGCAATGACCGCTTCTCCTACACCCAGCTCTTCGGCGGTCCCGGCGAAGTCGCCAACCGGGTGCTCGTCGAAGCGGGCACCGCCAGCGGGCGTGAGCCCACCGCCGTGGTCGAACTGCGGTCGTACCTGAGTCAGTTCCTCCAGGACAGGCGAATGTCCCTGGGAGCCGAAGATGAGGGGCCGTTTCCGATGCGCCTGCTCCACTTCCGTAGAACATTCGTCGAGAAGCTGTTTGCGATCCATAGCAAGGTCGAGCTGCTCAAACGCGACGGCCGGCGGCTCGGAAGCTATGCCAGGCACTACTACGACTTGTTTCAACTCGCCGCACAGGCGGAAGTCGTCGCGATGCTGAATTCTCCCGAGTACGCGGCAATCAAAACTGATTACGACCAGATCAGCCGGAAGCATTTTCAGAAGAGTTATTTCCATCCTGAGGGAATGAGTTTTGCCCGAAGCGACGCGTTGTTTCCACCGCCGGAATTGTCCCGCGTAAACAGCGAGGAATATGAAGCACAGTGCAAGATGCTCTGTTATGGCCCTTATCCGCCATGGCCCGACGTTCAGGCGCGGTTTCTGGAAATGCGCGAGCTGCTGTGAGAAAAACGAAGAAACAACATGAAAACTAAACTCAAAAAGCAGCCCTCCTGGGTTGAAAGAGCCCTGCAGGGTGTCGCCTACTGGATGGGCCATCGCCGCTGCCTGTACCGTGACTACCCTCTCTCCGAAGGTGCACTGGTTGCGGAAGTCTGCAACCTTATTTACGCTAATTTGCCGGATACCGATTTCTTGAACGCTGCTCTCGGTCTCACATTGTTTCCCTTAGGATATCTGCTCCACGCGCTTACGAAGCGACCAGCCTAACAACCACCGTCCTTGGCTAGGCCTGCTAAAGGTTTGTCGGGGGGGTAATTCCCATGTTCATACGTAATCGAACAGGCTCATGAAGCCAAAGTCCATGTGCAGCTGCTGATGGCAGTGAAATAGCGTAGGTCCGGGATTGTCCGCCGTAAAGTCCACTTCGACTTCCTGATATCCGCCCACCATCACAACATCCTTCATCACACCAGCGGTCGCCTTGCCGGCCAGCTTGGTCAATTCGAAACTGTGCCGGTGAAGGTGGATGGGATGAATATCGTCGCTGGCATTGCGCATGCGAAGGCGGTAGCGTCTGCCTTGCTTCAAGTGGAATGAGGCGGGGACGCCCCCTTGGGTCATCAGGTAAGCGACGCCATTAATCGTCCATCGGTTGAAACCTTCTTCGGCGGCGTTTTCCTTTGCAAACGTCACCTCGAACGTCTCGTCCGGCGAGAGTGCAGTTGCACCGGCTTTTGCGAAACGCGAATAATCCCAACGAAAAGGTTTCGGCGGTGTCCAGACCGGTTTTCCTTTGTGTGCGGCATACTCAACCACAATCCCCATGCCGTGACCACGATCATCATCCGCAAGATCACCCACGATCCACACACCGGGATGATTCATCTCGACGATGGCAGAAATGCGTTCAGCCGTGCCCAGCCATAGTACCGGTACTTCGGCGGGCGTCGGGACCGCATTGCCATCCAGCGCGACCACTTTGAAGGAGTGCCCAGGCAATGCCAAGCTGCGAATCTCGGTCGCACTGCCATTCAACACGTGAAAGAGAACGCGCTCGCCCTGTTTTACGCGCACCGGATCGCCATGCCCCAACATACGTCCGTTGATGGTGAAATACCGATAGCCAACTTCATAACCATGCGGCATCTGCTTCGCGAGTGAGGCTTTCATCGCGGACTCGCCAGTCGTCTCCAGTTCTTTCACTCGCGTGGCAGGAACCAGAAAATCCTGAGCCATGTCGCCGCCTTGACTGAAAGACGGTTCGAATTCTTTGAGGACGAGAAATACTTCCCGGTCGTAGCTGCCCGGCTCATGTTTGGGTTCTATATAAACCGGCCCGACCTGACCGCTGTACTGTCCCGCGTGGAGATCGGCCCCAGCTCGATTGTGGGTGTGATAGAAACGGAAACCGGAGGGACGCGGAGTAAAAACTATCCGGCGCATTCCGCGTGCCGGGATGAAAGGCGTCCCTTCTTCCGCGGCACCACCCACGTCAGTGGAAACCATTTGGCCGTGCCAATGCAACTGTTCGGGAGTGTTCGTGTCGTTGTGTATTTCAGCCGTCGCTGGATGGCCTTCTTTGAAGCGCAGTAAAGGTCCTGGGAACTGACCGTTATAGGTTATTGTCGAAACGACGTGCTTCGGAGCGATCTCAACCGGACTTGCAGCAATGCGCAAGGTGTAATCCGGCGTGCCTCGTTCGGCCCCTTGGGGATTTGGAATCATTCTCGCCAAACCGAGCTTCGCGCTGCCAGGTAGCAGCGCAGCACACGCGGCAGTCCCGGCTAGCGTGAGAAAGTTGCGACGCGATGTAATCTTTTCGCTCAACGCCTACCTTTTCGAACGGCACTGACTTGCAGCGGCTATCGTAAACCGGTGTTCCAAATTGATGCAACGGACGAGCCAGAAGCAGATCGCCGCACGCAAGAGTCATGCCAACGCCGAGTGTTCTCGGGCTTGCTGATACATCTAGCGGCCTGGACAGGCTCGTTTCACACAAATGCGGGGCTCTTTTCGAGCGGCTCGCCGTCATTTAATCTTCGAGTAAGGCACTTGTCCACACGTACCACGAAAGCTCGGGGTGGAAGAGAAGAGCGAATCGGCAGCATTTCCCAGGAGGGATAGATTGCGACAATCGCTGAAGGTTTACGCGGTGATACTGGTTTTGTGTGCACTAACGTTAAATGCCCAGGAGAAGCTACCACTGAAGTTGATTACAACAACCCCAATGCCGGGCTTTAGCGGCGATTTCGACCATTTTGGCTTAGATCTCAAGGGTAACCGTTTATTTCTCGCGGCTGAGGAACACAAGACTGTCGAGGTCTTCGACCTTCGGACGGGAGCACGGACCCATAGTATTGAAGGCTTCGCACATCCTCTGATGATGGTGTATCTGCCGGAGTCCAATCAATTAGTCGTTACGGACGGGGGCGATAATGCGGTTCAACTCGTCGATTGTAAGCAATACAAAATCACTAAGACAATTAAATTGAAACCGGACGTAGATCACGGTGTGCTTAACCCCGTGGACAAATACTACTACGTGGAGAACGGAGGCGGTTCCAATGCTCCGACACATGCTCTCGGCATTATCGACACGAAGTCGTTTAAACACGTCGGCGACGTGGAGGGACTGCCCGGAAGTTCTAGTGAGGGGATGGCCATCGACCAAGCTGGCAAAAAACTATACGTGAACCTCACGGGCACCGACGAGGTTGGTGTCGTTGACTTAAACACTCGCCAACTGGTTGCCAAGTGGCCCTTGCCCGACGCTCACGTCGCCCATCCCATGGTACTTGACGAACCCAACCACCGACTTTTTATTGCCACACGCAAGCCAGCACAGTTCATTGTCTTTAATACCGACACAGGCAAAGTCGTGGCTTCTCTCCCGTGCGTCGGCGTCAACAGCGATATGTCGTTCGATGTCGAGCGTAAACGAATCTACGTGACTGGAAGCGAAACGGCGTCTGTTTTTGAACAGCGCGATGCGGACCATTACGAGCACATCGCCGAAGTGCCAACCGGCTACCGTGCTAAGTCATCAATTTTTGTGCCTGAACTGAAACGGCTCTATGTTGCCGTTTCCGGTAAGGGCAAGCCAGACGCCAAACTGGAGCTGCGAATTTACGAAGTTCAATGACCTGAGCAAGTTCCTTGGCTGATGAAAGGAAGCATTGGAATCGGCAAAACTTCCCCCGAGGAGTGGCTCCACCGCTTTGGCGGGCGGCGCGACGTGGTGGGTCAGACCGTGGATCTTGACAATGCGTCCTACACGATCATTGGCGTCCTGCCGCGTACTTTTACCTTTGCGCCGAGCGGCAATGCGGAATTCTGGACCCCACTCAACAGCTTCAGCACTCACGAGAAGATGCGGACCTTCTATGATTTTTGGGGAATCGGCAGACTGCGCGACGGCGTCAGCGTGCTGGGTGCCGCGGCTGAAATGGGTGCCATCGCAAAGCAGCTCCAGCTTCAGTATGGGATCACGGGCCGCACCCTTAGCGCCAGTATCGTGCCGTTGTATGAGGTAATCGTTGAGGATGTAAGGCCCATTCTGCTGACGCTGCTGGGCGGTGCCGGGTTGCTGTTGTTGATCGCGTGTGTCAATGTGGTCCGCTCGGAAAACCGCAGGCGTGAGATTGCCGTGAGGGGTGCGCTCGGCGCCACGCCGGCGCGACTGGTACGCCAGTTTATGACTGAGGGTCTATTGCTTGCTGGATTTGGCAGCTTAACATGCGTGCTCGTCGCCCGCCGGGCTGAGGAAACTTTTTGCGCGCCTCGTGCCCAAGGATATGGCGGCGAACATGCCTTTTCTGAGCGGTGTTGCTTTGAATGCTCACACAGGTGCAGTTACCGCCGCAATTGCACTGATGGCCGCGCTGCTGCTAGGCGTCACGCCGACGTTACGGCTTTCGTTCCGGAAGGTGCGTGACGGATTGGCTGAGGGGGATCGGGGCCACGCGAGCCGGCTCTGGCAGAGGCTGGGAGCGAACATGGTAATCGTGGAACTGGTGGTCGCCGTTGTGTTGCTGGCCGGCGCGGGACTGCTGGGACAGAGCCTCTATCGGTTGCTGCATGTGCCCTTAGGCTTTGATCCAAACCGCCTTGCAACCGTGCAAGTGATGGCTCCCGATACGGTTTACAAGAGTGACGAACAGACAGCAGGGCTTCGCCAGGAAATTGTGCGTCGCGTCTCCAGCCTTCCGGGCGTTGAGTCGGTCGGCCTTACCAGCATGCTCCCAGTGCAATGCAATTGCCAGATCGACAGGATCCAGATCCAGGGAAGATCATCGCACGGTGAACACAATGACGTGGACGAGCGCCATATCAGCCCGGGATATCTGCCGACGCTCAAGGCGAGGCTGGTGCGTGGGCGGCTTTTCACCGATGCCGACGATGCTTCAAGGCCGGGAGTGGCCATGATCAATCAGGCGCTGGCTCGGAAGTTTTTTCCCGGTGAAGACCCGATTGGCCAGAGGATCACCGATGACGAAGGCGGGCGCCCGTCTGTGTGGGAGATTGTTGGGGTGGTCGACGACGTTCGCGAGGGACCGCTTGATGTAGATATCTGGCCTTGCGGAGTATTTCCCCATCAACCATACGCAGGACGGCTATTTCAGCGTTGTGGTGCGCACATGCCAAGACCCAGTAGCGCTGCTGCCGTTGCTGGCGAGCACATTGCATCAGTTCGACCCAAACCTGGGCGTATCCGACGAAGAGACCATGGGTGAACAGATTGACGGCACGCAGGCGGCACTTCTGCATCGGTGTTCGGCATGGCTGGTGGGAGGATTTGCAGCGGTAGCTCTGGTTTTGGGCGTGGTTGGACTGTACGGAGTGATCGCCTACTCGGTGAGCCGGCGCACGCGCGAGATTGGCGTGCGCATGGCACTGGGAGCCCAGCGTAGTTCGGTTTATTCGCTCGTACTTCGACAGGCGGGATGGCTGACAGGAACAGGAT
>WNFG01002420.1_pt1 | contig 18587 bp, 16 predicted proteins | sample 5400431 | NCBI WGS metagenome assembly WNFG01 (sample SAMN13153346, study PRJNA577476) | soil metagenome | isolation source: 120 cm saprolite under Douglas fir tree site 2 hole 3 replicate 2 | place: USA:California | collected 2015-04-18 | reverse complement strand
TTCGCGGCGAGCCCCTAGCCGATGGGCCACAGGACCGAGAGACTCTCCAAGCGGCGATGGCGATCCAAGGCTACTCGATCGCATTCAGCGAAGTGCTCGCGCGCGCTCAAAGGAAGGCACCCGTCGACACTGACCTGATTCTGGATCTTTATGAGGCACTATTTCGTCCGTCAGTGGATGCGGGCATTACCGATTCGGCCGCTTTGCGCGGCTGGCGAAACTCCAGCGTGAGTCTGCGCGGCTGGCGCCATGTGCCACCCAATCCGAAAAAGATTCCGGATCTGATCGGTGGCCTCGAACGCTTTGCTGCTCGGAAGGATCTATCGCCGATCGAACGGGCCCTACTCGTTCACCTGGAGTTCGTAACAATTCACCCCTTCATGGACGGCAACGGCCGGCTCGCAAGGCTACTCATGAATCACGTGCTGCTTAGTACAGGTCTCCCTTGGGTCACCATCCGCAGCGACGAACGCGTGCCCTTCTTCAGGGCGATCGAGAATGCCCAGGTGGATGGCGATGCGATACCGTTCATCCGGTTTGTGTGGCACCTCATTCAGCAGTCAGCAACGGATCTGCAGCGCAAGCAAAGCGGAAGAAAGTCTGCTCGCAAAAAACCACGTCGCCGGCCGGCATAACTATTCTTTAGATCCCACCGTGGCCTCGGGCTGGTGCGACAAAAGCCGTAATGCTGCTGCCGCATGGGCGGGCGCAAAGGCGACCCTGTACTTGGTGTGGTGTTGGTTATCGTTTCCCGTGGGCGTTCCACGAGGAATCTTCTGGCTTGTCGTGGGGACGGGCTCCGGAGATTTTCCAATATGACGTGGCCGACGGCGGTATTCGATGCGGGAACGTGATAAAAGCGATGCACCTCGCGTACTTGCGCGTCGAGCGCGCCGCGCATGACCAGCCACATCACGAGTTCGATGCCCTCTGAACCCGCGTGGCGCAGGTAATCGATATGCGGAACTCGGGCGATGGACTCGGGATCGTTCTTGAGGCCGTCGAGGAACCGCAGGTCGAACTCCTTGTTGATCAATCCGGCCCGCGGTCCTTGCAGCTGATGGCTCATTCCGCCGGTGCCCCAGATGTGGACGTTCAGATCTTCATCGAAGGAGTCCACCGCCCGGCGAATCGCCTTGCCGAACTGGTAGCAACGATTGCCCGATGGGGGCGGGTACGCGACCACGTTGACTGCGAATGGTATGACCTTGCAAGGCCAGGCAGCGGGTTGACCGCACAAGAGCGACAAGGGCACCGTCAGACCATGATCGACGTCCATCTTGTTGACGATCGTGAGGTCGAAATCCTGCTGTATGACCGACTGCGCAATGTGCGAGGCAAGCTCCGGATGTCCTTCGACGACCGGTACCGGCCGTGGACCCCACCCTTCGTCGGCGGGAGTGAAACTCGCGGCGCATCCGATGGCGAAGGTCGGAATGATATCAAGGCTGAACGCCGTGGCATGATCGTTGTAGACCAGGATCACCACATCGGGCTCGGCGTCGCGCATCCAGCGCCTGGAAAATTCATAGCCGCGGAATACCGGCGCCCAATAGGCTTCCTGTGTCTTGCCGAGATCGAGTGCCGCGCCGATCGCCGGTATGTGCGAGGTCGCCACCCCGGCCGTGATTTTAGCCATCCCGCGGCACCCTTGAGTTAGCCTGCCAGCCCGGCGAACGCCCGCCGTTCAACATCATCTGAGCGTAATCCTCTTGACTCATGCCCGTCATCAGCGCGGCGGCGTACTGAAAGCTCTTGCCGTCGGTCGTGAATAGTTTGGCGATAAAATATATGTTTCCGCCGAGCCCGATCATGCCGTTGTAGTCGCGCGCCAGGACCGCGCGCTTTTGCGGCTCGCTCAACGGCCATCCATCGAGATAGACGCGCTCGTCGGCTTTGAAGCGTTCGCGATTCGGCTGCTTCATCAGGGACATGCAGAACATGTTCAAATGGTAGCCGTTGCGGACCTGGTCGGCATCGAAGATGGTCGTTCCGGGAATGCGCGCAATAGCGGCTCAGTGCGTATTTCACTCAACTTTCACGGCTTCGACTTCGATGGCGAGTTTGATATCCTGCTTGAAGCCCATTTGCTGACCGTAGTTTATTCCGAAGTCAGCGCGGTTAAAGGTAGCAGAAGCGTCCGCGCCGCAGACTTCCTTCTTGGTCATGGGATTGGGTTTGCACAGAAAGCTGTTGATTACAAGCGTGACCGGCTTGGACACACCGTGCAGCGTCAACTCGCCCTTCACCTCAGTGGGCTTTTCGCCGTCGAACTTGGAGAATTTGCCGATGTAGGTAGCAGTGGGATACTTCGCCGTGTCGAACATCTCGTCGCTCTGGGCGTGCTCGTTCAATTTGCCGTGACCGAAATCGAGCGAGTTGGTATCGATTTTCACGTTCACCTCGCCGCTGTGCGCCGCGAGGTCCAGCGTGATGGTGCCGCTGCTTTGTTTGAACTTGCCACGCAACACCGACAGGCCACCCATGTGATCAGCCTCGAAGCTCGGATAGGTGTGATTCGGATCGATGTTATAAACGGCCGGTGCGGCGAGCACTGCGCCCGATACCCATGACGTCATCAACATCGCGAGGGTCTTACTCATGATTACTTTCCTTTCTGGCACTATGAAAGAAGACAAATTCGAATCGGGCGCATGCATCGACGGCTGTACGCTAAGCGCGCGGCGGCCGCGAGGGTACCAGCGCCGCACAGGTGGCCAGGGCCAGCCACCGGCGGACGAGGAAATGGCGAGACAATCATGGGTGTCATAGCCCCAGCGTCATCGTCAAACCAAGCGTTAGCGGTCGCAGAGTACTCGCCTGCAGACGGTCATCTAACGCAAGAGCATGAAAACGGTCCAACAGCGGATGCGAGTTCAATACGTTGTTGGCGAACAGCGATAAATCAAGCTTGCCGATCGTGACGCCGAGACGCGCATTGAGCACATTCGTCGATGGATTCTGGGTAAGCGCCGCGTCATAGCTCAATGTGTCATTCGGATTTTGCGTGGATACGGGTCCTGGATTGGCTGCGTGATACACGTCTTCGAGCCATACATACCCATTGCTTCCGCCATACGTCGGGAATTGATAACGTCCATGCGCCGAAATTGTCCATGGCGACGGTAACACTCCGGCCTGAATGCCTGTGCCACCCACCCAATCGCCCTTGGAAACGACGATGCTCGATCCGGCGCCCACTGTTTCATCGTAGGTGGCCTTGACGTAGCTAACTGTAGTGCCGAACACGAGGCTTTTCGTCAGAGCCGCATCGAGCGCAATGTCGAAGCCATTACTGGTTGCTTTGCCGAGGTTGAAGGTCACGGCAGTTCCGCAACCGTTAATTTGTGCCAAATTCTGAATATTCTTCCAGTCAATGTGAAATGCGCTGGCATCGAGTCGCAATCGTTGGTCTGCAAAGCCCAGTTTTGCCCCAATCTCATAGCTCCACAATGAATCAGAACTGTAGGTGGCTGGTATGCCGTTCGACAGGCCGAAAGCTTGTAAGGCCGCTACGCACGTCGGGGTCGTGGACGGTTGAGAGTTTGATCCACCAGGACGAAACCCCTTGGCCGCCGTCATGTAGTACAGATCATCCGCGTTTTGCTGCCACGAGACACTTACCCTGGGATTGACCGGGTTCTCGCTCTGGGCTCCCGAATAGTAGTGCGGCCCACCGTTGAAGGGCCCATCCACAGGACTTGCAAACGTGTTGCTCACGTGCTCCGCGCGCAGTCCTGCCGTGAGCTTAAGTTTCTCGGTTGCGCGGTAGGTCGCTTCGCCGAATACGGCAGTCTGTTTATCCGTGAGGTAAGTGTGGCCGGTGTAAAGCCAGATGCCGTCCACCAGAGGAGATCCAAGAGTATCCTGCACCGCTGTAGCCAGCGGCTTACCGTAGTAGGTGTGCAATAACTGCGCGATGTCATTGTTGAAGGCATACTGTGAATCGTGCTGTTTAGCGTTCTCATAATAGAGGCCGACCACCCACTTGAACTTAGCATCCGGCTCCCTGGATGAAAGTCTTAGTTCTTGTGTCCACTTGGTCTGATTGGTAGTCCAATAGGCGTGCGCAAACTCGTCGGGCGGACAGTTGGGCCCTGCCGGTAGACATGGGAGCAATTGCCAGGGATTGCCAAAAAAGGCAAAGGTCTGGTACTCGGTGTAGTCGGTTTCAGCAGTAGCCGCCCGGTCGAAATAGGAAGTTATCGAAGTAAGAGTTATCGTATCTAGTCCCGCCTCGACTTTGAGCGAGGGCAGCGAGAACCTATCGGTAGCAGGAATAGGTGCCTTGAGCCCATCATTGAACTTTCCTTGAGCCGGATTTGAAAGTGATAGGTCGAATAAATCGGAGGTCTGGCGGGACGAGCGTTGATAGAAAATTGCCGGCTGGATCGCCAGCCAATCAGATGGCTCAAATCTCAGCGCCGCGCGAAACACTTTGGCATCGCTGTGATTGGCATTTGACTCGACCAGGGCGCCGCCAGTACCGGCCACAGTGGTCTGGGTGAAGGCGCCTGCGCCGAGGGGAGGCGTAACCAAGTCCACATAACCGCCATCCTTGCGGTACCACGCGCTGATCCGAATCCCCACCTTATCGTTGATCAACGGCCCGCCGAACGCCGCGCCAGCTTCATAGCTCGGCGCACCGTATTCTGTGATACTGACTTCCGATCGAACGTAAGCGCTGTAATCTGTGAGATTCGGCGTCGGCGTAATGAATCTTATCGCTCCGCCTTCCGCACTGGCGCCGAACAGTGTGCCTTGAGGTCCGCGCAGTACTTCGACGCGCTCCAGATCAAAGGCTCGCGGGAATGGCGCGCCGGCGGCAGACATCTGGTCGGTTCGCGAGTCCAGCGGCGTATCGTCGAGGTAAACGTTGGTGGTTGAAGCGCTGGTGGAAGAAGAAATGCCGCGCACGGCAATGTTAAATTGCGGCGTTCCAAAGCCACTGCTCTCCTGGAAGTCCACACCCGGCGTCAAACGGGCGATGTCACCCAAAGTGTGTGCGCCACTGGCGTTTAGATCCGCTTGCGTGTACGCCGTGATGCTGATCGGTACGCGCTGCAGTGATTCGTTGGTTTTGGTGGCGGAAACCACAATCTCCTCGAGTGCGATGGGTGCTGTGGATATGGGCGGCGAAACGTCCGCAGCGCGCCCTGTACCGGAATGAACGCCGCACCCACAGGCGATTGATAGCCCTAGTAATCGGGTAAGCAGATTTCGCTGAGGCATAATTAGATTCTCCCTAAAGATCAACGATGCTCACAGGCACATCTGGAGTTGGAGGGCGATGGAATTGGCGTCTTTAGAGTTTGACCCAGAGCCCTCGTCGCCCAGAGCGGCGATAATGGACTTGCGATACCACCCAGATACATTGTGTTCTTGAACATTTGACCCCCCTGCTTGTGGCTTAATTAGGATTGACCGCTGTTCAGTTTTTCCTGGCTATGTTTCAATTCTCGGCAAACACCGGCATCGAAAATTGCGCACCCGATCGGATGCCAGATGACCAGCGAACGGTAACGGTCTTGGTGCGCGTCCAAAATTTGAAGGAATCCGGGCCATGCTGGTTGAGATCGCCAAATACCGAGCGCTTCCAGCCGCCAAAGGAATGAAAGGCTAGCGGCGTCGGTATCGGGACATTGATTCCGATCATGCCGACTTGAACGCGCGAGGCGAAATCGCGCGCGACGTCGCCGTTCTGCGTGAAGATCGCCGCGCCATTGCCGTAGTCATGGTCATTGGCAACCTTAAGGGCGTCCTCGTAGGCGGCACAGCGCAATACAGTCAGTACGGGGCCGAAGATCTCCGTGCGATAGATTTCCATGTCAGGTGTGACGTGGTCGAACAGGCACGGACCGATGTAGAAGCCATGTTCATAGCCTTGGCGGCTGAATACGCGGCCGTCGACGAGGAGCTTGGCCCCCTCCCCTACACCGCGATCGATGAGACCGAGAATCCTATCGCGCGCCGCAGCCGTGACCAGCGGGCCGAAATCCGCCTCGCTGTCGGCATAAGGGCCGACAATCAATTTCTCGATGCGCGCCGTGAGCGCCTTGACCAGCCGTTCCGCCGTCTCGGCGCCGACCGGTACTGCAACAGAGATGGCCATGCAGCGCTCGCCGGCAGAACCGAAGCCGGCGCCGATGAGTGCATCGGCTGCCTTGCCCACATCCGCATCTGGCATGATGATGGCGTGATTCTTGGCCCCACCAAAGGCCTGAACGCGTTTGCCATGCTGTGCTGCCGTCGCATAGACATGGGCCGCAACCTGTGTCGACCCAACAAAAGAAACACAGGCGATGTCGGGATGCGCCAGGATGGCGTCCACCGAATGCCGATCGCCGTTGACGACGTTCAGAACACCGGCGGGCAGTCCAGCCTCGTTCAGCAGCTCGGCCAAGCGCAAGGGCACCGACGGATCGCGCTCCGAGGGCTTCAAGATGAACGCATTACCCGCCGCGATCGCGGGGGCGAACATCCACATGGGGATCATGGCGGGAAAGTTGAAGGGTGTGATTCCGGCGCCAATGCCCACAGGCTGATGCATCGAATACATGTCGATCGCTGGTCCGACACCCTCGGAAAACTCCCCCTTGATCAGATGCGGCGCGCCGACCACGAATTCGACGACGTCAAGACCGCGCCGGATATCGCCCTTGGAATCTTCGATCGTCTTGCCGTGCTCGCGCGAAAGGCGCTCAGCCAATTCATCCATGTTCCGATTGACGAGATCGGCGAAGCGCATCATCACGCGCGCGCGGCGTTGCGGGGTCTGCGCCGCCCATGAGGGCTGTGCCCGACGCGCAGCCGCGACGGCGGTTTCGAGTTCCTCGGCAGAAGCCAGAGCAACATGAGCTTGGACCTCGCCAGTCGCCGGGTTGAACACCTCTCCAAATTGCCCGCTGCGCCCCGCCATGCGCACCCCGTCAATGAAATGTCCGATCTCAAGCACAGAATTCTCCCTGGCTCGTTTGGTCTTAGCGCAATGGCAAATCGTTGCAGGACGCCCAGGCACCGTGCACCTGATAAGCATTGCGGAAGGGCAGGAGGACGCGCGCACATTCCTGCATCGTTTGCGCGTCGACAATCACCAGTTCGCTCCGCATTTCCTTTAAATTGTGCGCGGTCCCTAATAGGTAGCCGTCGCCTTCCGCTGCGTCCGGCGCCCTCGGCACAAAGGTTGGCTCCTGAAGAACGTGGGTCCGGCCGGCGAAGTAGGATTGGACGGCACCCGTAACGACGTCGAAACGACCAAAACTGTTAACGGGGCGCAGACGCGGATTATCGGGCAGTTGGGCGTCAAACGGCCGATCGGCATCGGCGTATTGCACGAAGATAAATCTGTTCGGTGTTGTGGCGAGACGTTCGTCGATTCGCGTGAAGCTTGTCACGTCATGGCCGAAAAGCAGCTCCTCGCGCGGCTGCGGACTATTGCCGCGCAGGTCGAATGTGAAGCGTCTGATGGTGAAGATGTTCATGGTGAAGGGCGCGCCGTGCACATCCTCGAACCAAGGCCACGTGTTGCCATCCGCCGCCGGCGCATCCATCGTCAGGACTTCGCCGTTGTTCCAGGCGTTCGCGGTATGAACGATCGAGCGCTCGGGCCCTTCGAACCAACGGATGTCCGAGGCGGCGCCGCCACGCGGGATCACGGCGTAATAGGATGGCCGCTTCGAATCCCAGGCCCAGTGCGGGCGCCCGCTTGCCAGCCGCTCCTCGCTGGTCACCGTGCCGCCGCCGGGGATGACCACATAGTCCTTCGATAGCGCCATATCGTGTAGCATCGAGGGATAGGGCACCTCGAACCGCACTTCCCAGGCGATCCGGCCCACCCGGTCGAATGAATAGAGGTAGACGTCCTTGCTCGCGAGGCCGGTCGCCTCGTAGCCAAATGCAAAGGTCTCGCCCGTCGCCGGATCTAATTTGGGATGCGCGGTGAATGTCTGACTTTTCCACGCGCCGTCGAAGTCGGTCGGGCCGAGCGTCTCGAGCGTATTGGGGTCGATTGCGTAGGGGAGGCCCTCCTCCTTGGTTGCGTAGAGCTTCCCAGCAAGGATGACGGGTGTGGTATTCGCCGCGGTGCGCCGCCCGGGATGGTCGATATCGCGCACCTCCGGATCGTCGGTATAGGGATTGCGATAATAGCCGTAGAGCTGCCGCCGCGCCGCGTGCTGCCGATTGTAACGGTCGGTGCGGACGTAACGTCCACGATAGTCGACCGATCCGTCCCTGAAGCGGAACATGCTGATGTAACCGTCGGCTGCGAGACTTGCATCGTCGGGAAACTTTGGCGGATAGATCCAATCGCCATGCAGCCGGTAAAAAGCGCCGTTCAACTCCTTCGGGATCGCTCCCGTGGCATTGCAGTCGATCACATCGGCCTCGAACCGGGTAGGGGCGAAAAAGTCGGGCGAGGGCAGATGCGGCGAAGGATTGGCCATGGTCTTACCTCAAATCCGATCAAGCCGACACGACGCGGGTTGCGTAACCTCGGCTGAGATGTTCGGCGATGAACGCCTCGTTCAACTCCACGCCCAATCCCGGCCCTTCGGGTGCGAACATTCTTCCCTTGTCGTAGCGAGGTCCGGTGAGGGCGATCTCGTCTTGGAGGTTTCCGTCGGATTCAAAGACGTCATGCACCGACAGCGGGCCGCAATTCTCCTGAACGAACCTGGATGCCCATTCATCGGCGACCAGCAGATGCGCCGTGGGACTGGCTTCAAGTCCAGACCCCGGCATGCATCCGCACATCACTGCCATCCCGGAAAGGCGCGCCAACGCCAGCCAGCGCTGGGACTTCAGCAGGCCACCGGCCTTCTGCGTCTTGATGAACAGACCGTCCGCCGCCTGAAGATCGATGATTTGCTTGATGTGGTGCAGCTCGCGCGCCGCTTCATCGGCGAATACGGGCGTCACAACTTTCTGCCGTAGTCGAGCCATGCCCTCGATGTCCCAATAAGGCAGGGGCTGCTCAATGAGCTCCAGATTGGCGGGCTCCATCTTGCGCAAGGCGTGCAGCGCTTGGTCGTAGTTCCACATTCCGTTGACGTCCATCATCAGGCGCACGCCATCGCCGAGCGCCTTGCGCATCTCCAAGGCCAATCGGATGGAGCTTTCGGTATCGGGAAGAGTCTTCAGCTTGATCAGCTTGAAGCCGACGCTGAGCGCCTTCTTCGCATCGTCGACGAGTTCTTCTGCGGGGCGGGCCATCAGCACGAAGCCAAGATCGATATGGTCGACCGTCTTGCCGCCGAGCAACTGATAGACGGGAACGCCCAACGCCTTGCCTTTGATATCGTGAAGCGCCGCATCCACCATCGATTTGGCATGATGGTTGTCGCGCACGAGGACGTCCATGCGGCCGACGATCTTTTCGATCTTGGTCGGGTCCTCGCCGATCAATATCCGTGGTGCGATCTGGGTGGCGATTATCCCGGAGATCGAGTCTTGGGTTTCTCCGTGGTAAAACGCGGATGTGTCACCAGAATCGGCAATTCCGACTATTCCTGTGTCGGTAAATATCTTCAGTACAATTGAATCGACTTGTCTGATATTGGTCGTTGCGATGATGATTGGCTTGACCAGCGGTGTGGTGACCGCGATGCATTCAATACGGACGATGCGCATAGTCTTGCTCCTTATCCCATTGCTCATTTCAGCGACCTCGAAAAATATAGTTTAATTAATAAAGTATACTAATAACATAAAGAACAGGAATATCAGATTCCCGGTGTTAGTTGCGTTACAGGACTACGAAGTAGTGAAAGAGGGAATAGTCGGCATGTTTTCCCCCGCTGCCCACGATGACGGATCGGGCGAGCCAGTCATGTGGTCCCGGCGACGTCTCGAAGACAGGCGACAGACGGAAATAGTTGCTGGCTGGGTCCACCTCTTCGCCGCGATTGATCCTTTGCTGGATCTCGGGCGTCGCTGCACGGGCGAAACCGCGATTGGTCAACTGGATCAGCCCGCCGTCGCGTGCACGAAGCAGATAGCGAGCATCGAACACCACTACGCCGTCGGCGCGGAACAAGGGCCAATCGCCACCGCTGCCGGCGACAACCTCCCCTTCCAGCCGCGGCCCGGTGACGGCGCCACCGAGGATCGGGACGAACCCCCGCGATTCACCTGTCGGCAGCGGAAAGCGCAGACGTGGTCCTGGGGGAAACTCCAGCCTGACGCTGAACACAAACTCAAGGTTTGGTGTGATCATCGACCATCCTCCTAGACCGAGAGAGTTGCACGTCTGAGCTTGGCATCTGAATCGACGTGAGTTGTAACTTCGGCTGCCATCGCACCGGGTCCTTCAACTGATTTATATATTAAACTAAAATACATTGCAAGGGGTCTTTGCGTACCCCATTAGAAGCCCACCTTATAGTCTATATTTTACAACATAAACTAAATTATATATGCTGTTATAGAAGCCGAATGTCGCCCGAACCGCCCCATTAATCGAAGGAATTTGTCATGACTCTGATCGATAGCCCCAATCGCCCCGCCGGCACTTCAAGGTACGACGTCGCCTTGTTCATCGCTCGCCTCGGCCTCGCATCGCTTTTCCTATTTTCGGGGTTGCAGAAGATGATGCATCTTCAAGACGCGGGCGCATGGGCGGCATCCCAAGGCGTGCCCTTCGCATCGCAATTGATGCCGCTGGCCGCGCTGTTCGAGATTGCGGCAGCCCTCATGCTCGTCTCGGGCTGGCGCGCACGCGAGGCAGCGGCTGCGCTGGCGTTGTGGATCATCGTGCTCGGCCCCTGGTTCCATCGTTTCTGGAATGCGCCTCCGCAAATGTGGCAGGTCGTGATCGACGATTTCTTTCACCATCTCGTCATGTTTGGCGGCATGATCTACGTCGCTGTATTCGGCCCAGGCAGTTGGCGGCTGCGGGGTCCACGAAAGGGAGAAGGAGGCTGATGACCCGGATTTAGATCCGGCGCCCGGCGAGCAGCTTGGCCAGCAGACCGATCAATTGAGCGGTCTCTTCATTGGTGAGTATCCCTTCGACGAACGTCCGATCGATCTCACCGACCATGGGCTCCAACTGCGCCAAAAGCCTTTGCCCAGCATTCGTGAGGTGCAGTGCCCGCGAGCGCCCATCGGTTGTCGAGATGCGGCGGACGATCCAGCCCTTTAATTCGAAGGTGTTCAGCATGCCCGTCACTTGAGCGGGATCCAAATACAAGGCCGGCACGAGGTCGGAGGGCGTTAGACCGGGATTAAGTGCAATCGCGAACAATGCGCCGACATCGTGCGCTTGGACGTCGAGGTCGCCAACCGATGACTTAAAATGAAATTTGAAAGCTTTCAGTAAGCGTCGCAAATAGTAGGCGAGGTGACCCTTCACCGGTCCATACTCTATCGGCCGTTCATCCGCGATCAGGTCTACCTGATCCTTTGGCCGAGGGATTTTCTTCGGCATGGTTCGAGGAATTTTCTTGACCGACAACTTCATAATCACCGCATCCCGGTCCCATGCGATAGAGACCTCACGGACCGTTCCACATTGGTCCATCTGAATGTTCCTATCCTACAGAGCAAAAATAAATTGTCGATCACGGCGAGCGACCGTATTGCGGCGCGACCGAGGTCGACTCGGCACCGGGTATGATGGATCCGAAGACTTCGGTGTGCATGCGCGGAACGAAACGCCGGAAGGTGAAACGGCAAACGCCCTCCACGCAGAGCGGATCGTCCGCGACAAGTTCCCGGGCCGCCTCAACGTTGGGAGCGCGGACGATCACGAGGGCATGGTTACCCTCCGACCCATCCTCCTCCATCAAGCGCCCTGTTACCACGAGGCTGCCGTCCTCAAATTTACGGGTTAGCCAGGCAAGGTGTCGAGGCAAAAGCGTCTTGAGTCGGGCGAAATCGACGATTTCCACGAACATCAGGAAGAGCTGATCGCGATTTTGCGGAGTCATTTCAGTCACTTCCTTCTGTATTGGTTAGATGACAAATAGAGCAAGCGCCTTGATAGGGCTAGGAAAGTCGCCTGTCAGGCTTCAAAAATTACCACGAATGAATACTAATTTGCAAATTAAACTAAATCCGATATATTGACCCACACTTAAGACAGCCCTATCGAAATTGTCGGCATCTGCTAGCGCGCCGCATATATAGAACGCGCCGGCGGCGAACGGGAGGTAACCGATGGAAAGAACCTTGGGATATAAGCCTCGGCGGTTCAATGGCCTTGCGAACGCCGCCCTGCGTGCGGACGAACGTGCCGACGAGCAACCTGGCCCGATCGAAGGCGTGTTGCTGGTCATGACCTGTTGGTGCACTGTCTTCGCCTCAGGCCTCCTGGCGCCCGTGCTGCCACAAATCGCTCAGCGTTTTGCCGGCCACTCTCATGTAGACCTTCTGGTGGGTTTTGTCGCCACCATGCCGGCGCTCACTGTTTCTCTGTCAGCAGTCCCGGTGGGTTGGCTGGGCGACCGATTCGGCCATCGGAAGCTCCTTTTCGCGTCGCTACTCATCTATGGCGTGGCCGGCGTCATCCCCTTCTGGCTGGATGACATCTGGCCCATCATCGGCGCACGCGCACTGGTTGGCCTCGGCGAAGCCGGGTCGATGATCGCCGGGACAGCACTCGTCGCCTTGCGGTTCCGCGGCGCGAAACGGGGGCGCTGGCTGGCCGCGCAGATCGCGACGTCTAATATTCTCGGGATCTTCGTGCTGCAGGTTGGCGGTTTCCTGGGCCTGCACGGTTGGCACACCCCGTTCTTGGCCTATGGATTCGCGCTCCTATTGCTGGTCCCCTCGACCTATTTCATCAAGCCGCCCGTTCCTGCAGCCAAAGCGATGGCGAATACGGAAGTTCCATTGCTTGCCACGAACGGTGTCGCCAAGGCCACGGCGATATTGTGCGGCATTCAGATCGCTGCCATTTCAGGCATGTTCGCGATTGTCATACAGATGGCGTTCCTGTTTCAGCAACGCGGCGCCATGAACAGCGCCGGGATCGGTCTCGGAATATCCTGTGGCGCGGTGGGGCTGGCCACGGGCGCGACGAGTTCTGGCGCGCTCATGCGGATCGATTGGCTGCGCCGCACGACCACCGGTTTCGTGCTTGCCGGCATCGGCTTTCTCGGCGTCGCCTTCGTCTCCGGATATTGGGCGACAGGCGCGTTAATCGCCGTCGCGGGACTTGGGATCGGGTTGATCGTTCCGGCCCTGTTGAATGCGCTGGTCGCAGTGGTCCCGGCGAGCGTGCTGGGAAGCGTGATCGGCCTATGGACCGCTGCGACCTTCATTGCCCAGTTCCTCGATCCGCCGATCTTCATCTTCCTGCGGCACCTCACCGGAACGCAATCGCTGGCGATGGGATCGGTCGGCGTCTTCATGCTCGCTCTGGGCTTGTCACTGATGCGATTGAGCAAATTCGGCACGGATTCGCTCCAACAAAGAGCGTCATCGTGTTGACCAATGCCATTACAACGTTTGAGCGGCTCGATCCTATTTCCGGTGAAGTGGCATCTCGCTCTCCGGCGATGACGGTTGCGCAAGCGATCGCCGTTGCCGACGCTGCCCAGGCCGCCCTGTCCGGGTGGAGCGCGCTCGGACCGAACGCCCGACGGGCTTTCTTAACCAAGGCGGCGATTTCGATCGAAGCGAAGGCAGAAGAGTTCGTCGAGGCGATGATGCGAGAAATCGGGGCGACCGAAGGATGGGCCCGATTCAACGTTACACTGGCCGCCTCGATAGTCCGAGAGGCCGCAGCGCTGACCACGCAAATCTCCGGTGAGGTCATTCCGTCTGACAAACCAGGGTGTCTGGCCATGGCGATACGCGAACCGGCCGGCGTTGTCCTCGGTATCGCGCCGTGGAACGCGCCAATCATCCTGGGCGTTCGGGCCATCGCTGTACCGTTGGCTTGCGGTAATACGGTGGTTCTGAAGGCGTCGGAAGTTTGCCCCCGCACCCACGACCTGATCATAGAAGCCTTTGCCGAAGCCGGGCTACCGCAGGGCGTCGTCAACGTGGTCACCAATGCTCCCGCGTGTGCGGGCGAGATCGTCGGCGCCTTGATCGACCATCCCGCCGTTCGTCGAATCAATTTCACGGGCTCGACCGCCGTCGGCAGGATCATCGCCAAGCGTGCTGCGGAGCATTTGAAACCGGTGCTTCTCGAACTCGGTGGCAAGGCGCCGCTGATCGTCCTAGATGATGCGGATTTAGACGAGGCGGTAAAAGCCGCCGCTTTCGGCGCCTTCATGAATCAGGGCCAGATTTGCATGTCGACCGAGCGGATCATCATAGTCGACGCGGTTGCCGAGCCCTTCGTGACCCAGTTCCAGGCTAAAGTGGCAACGCTTCACGTCGGCGACCCGCGAAGCGCCAAGACGCCTTTGGGAGCCGTAGTCGACATGAAAACCGTTGCCCATGTCGAAGCGCTCGTCGCCGACGCTCTCGACGCCGGTGCGGTGCGGATCAACGGCGGGGAGGCTAAAGGCGTGCTGATGCCGGCGACAGTCATCGACAGGGTTACGCCGAAAATGAAGCTGTTTCGCGACGAGAGTTTCGGACCTGTGGTTGCCATCGTGCGCGCCAGAAACGAGGCACATGCCATCGAACTCGCCAATGACACGGAGTACGGACTCTCGGCCGCTGTGTTTACACGGGACGCCGGGCGCGGTCTGCGCGTCGCCCACCAAATCAGATCGGGCATCTGTCATATCAATGGCCCGACCGTCCATGACGAGGCGCAGATGCCCTTCGGTGGCCTCAAGGGATCCGGCTACGGCCGCTTTGGCGGGAAGGCCGGCATCGACTCCTTCACCGAACTGCGCTGGATCACAATCGAGACGGGTCCCGGGCACTATCCGATCTGATCCTACACGGTGACTCATGCAAGATATGATCGCTCGTCTGGATTTTCCCTAAAGCAATACGCGCTTTTCCTTAAACATGGCATCAAAGGCGAGTGACCTGAATGGCAGCGCATGCAATTGTCACGTCCGCAATCGGGCGCCGATCAGATTGTTTAGCCAATCGGGATCCATCTTGGGCACTGAGGACAGACTGGTCGTGGCTGCGGGCATAGCTGCAGCGCTATGCCTTGAACGGCCCCAGTCTAAACCTTTCATCAATACGTGGAAATCTCGTCCGTTGCGACACCCAAACGATTCGCGATTGCAGCGAGCGTATGTTGGTGTGGCCTCTTGACCTCGCCACGCTCGATTCGGGCGATCTCTTTGGCTGTCACACCCGGAAAGTCGCTCTGTCGAATACCTTTCTGGAGGCGCAGCCGGCGCAGCGCCCCACCCAGCGAGCGATCGGTTTCCAATTGACGCTTCTTCGCCCGCCGACGATAGTCGTCATCAAACTCGTACAAGATCGCATCCGTGGCGGCCTCGTAATCACCTAGACGGACGGTCTGCCCGAAGTCTGTGACTGCGAGATCGGAGAGATCGGGCCGCGGCCCATCGGGTCGCTCGCGGAACCACGAGAGCGGTACGACCAGAGGCTCAAGATTTCCGCGATACAGGATGACCGCGGCATCCGCGCGCGCCACTGCTGCACCGATGAATAGATCTGCTCGATTGGCCGAACTGAGCGCTTCAGCCAATTCGTCCGTCGGTAACAGTCGAGCGCCCTCATCCACCGAGACGACAAAGCGAAAAAGCGCATGCAGTAGACCATGTCGATCGCCACTGGCTCGTTCGAGGGAGAGAAGCCGCTGATCGCCCATGGGTCGACGGGGAAAAGTGCCGAGAAGCAGGTGGATGGCTGCAGAGCTCGGAGTAATCCAAAGCGCTCGATGCCCATGTCGGCTCAGAGCGGCGCGAATCTCCGATTCGGAGCGCAACCGATCAGCCCCGAGACGCGTGAACATGCGGCTCGCGTGACCGTGTGGCTCAATCAGAAGGAGAGGTTCACTCATCTCGTGATTCTCCCTTCGGCTTTCGCTCCGTTGAATAGATGCAGTTCTCCGGATACATACGGTCCCATTCCTGCCGGAGTAAGGCTAGATTCGAGCGAACGGCGCCAATGACTTCGTCGGGCACGTCCTTTGGACTGGGTTCCTTGTCGAGAAACGCCTCCGTTCGAAGATCGAATCGCCACGCGCTCGTCTTGTACAGAACAGTGACGTGCGGGGGCTCGAGCCGCTCGCGAATCTTCGCCTTCCAGCCGCGATTCGCCCACGGTTCGGGAAGTGTCAGCGCAAAGGCCACGGGAATTTCTGAGAAAGATGATCATGCATGCTAATATGTCCCTTTGTAGGGTTTTTGTCCAGTAGGACATTTTACATCTGGCTTGATTGCCTCAGGCGGCCGATTGCAAATTTAACTGTTTGGCTGATCGCCAGCTTTGGTATCAAGCGCACGAATTTCAAATCGACGGAGCATCTAGTGATGGTCCGAGAGACCGCCCGCGACGTCGCTGGTTGCAGTGATGTAGATCAATTATTTTCGATTGGAGGAGACATAAAGGAGACAAGCCCTTTTGCGATCTCCTAAGTCAATGATTCGGCTAACAGAATGGATTCAGTCGGTCCAGTCCATCATGGGGGCCACCGATAGCTTTCGCGATATTAATTTATTTTGTCTATCGGTCATCTTCTTCATAACCTACATGGGTGACGAGTTCTATCCGGTCTGCCGGATCGCGCTCGAGGCGTGGCGAACGGCCTGTTCGGGTCCGATAGCCATTGTTGGAATCGTAGCATCATCTGATTGCGTGAGGAGGAGACTGATGTCAGCGCCGAATCATTAGAGTATCATTATTACGTAAAATGGCTAATAATAATTACGGCAAATGGTCAGACCTTATTACGGATATTAGCCATGCCGCCGCGACAGTCACCGATCGAGCAAGCCCGCCGCTGGTGGAAGGAGCGTACAGACGCAGACCACTACGTGGTACCGCCCACTGCGGCCCCATCGGCCGCGGTAGCCCGCGTTCTTCGGCAGGAAGGACTCGTCATGGATGTCGCCGGAAAACGCGCGTGGATACTGACAGCTCAACGCCCGCTAGACCGGCGTGCGGTCTTCATCGCAAATTACTGGCCCGTTGTGGCCTTGGTTTTGGGGAGATATGAGCCGGCGACCATAGCAGGACTGAGCGCGATCAAACTCCACCTCGAGGACTTCTCGCCTCCTGAGGAATTGCTGGCCCATCAGAGCGCCAACCAGAGCGAATATTCACTTCCGCTGGAGCCGGGCTTCGTCATGCGTCTGCGACCACGCGCCGTCCCGGCTGGAAGATTGAACTTCGTCGATGCCCCTGGCGGGGTCAAGATTCCAATTCTATCCGCCGCAGACGTCGTTTCCACCCTCGATGAACGCGAGATCAACGCCGGCATCGAACCCGTTTCCGCTTGGCTCAGACATCTCGTCATCCGTACGCCGGACCTCGAAAGTGCTTCCACAGAAAAACCGCGAGCGGCCACACTGCAACGGTTAGCCGACATGGCGGGCGCGCTCAATAATGACCCCTTGGCCCGACAACTCGACGCCGCGGCGCGCCGCATATCTGCCCGGATCAGTCCTCCGTCGCGAACGGGCGTCGGCACGCGCATTCAAGTTCCACGTCAGGAAGCAGAAATTCGGGACCTAGTCGGTGCGCAGGCCAGAACGCTCCCAACGTTCTCTTGGCGGGCGTTGCGAGCGAGCGCAGCGCAGGTGAAGGCTTATGACGCCTATCACAGCACAACGATGGAGGGCTATCGAATATCGCGTGAGATTTCTGACGCCATCGTGCGCGGCGAGCCCCTGCCCAATGGGCCACAGGACCGAGAGACCCTCCAAGCCGCGATGGCGATCCAAGGGTACTCGATCGCATTCAACGAAGTGCTCGCCCGCGCTCAAAGGAAGTCGCCAGTCGACACTGACTTGATTCTGGATCTTCATGAGGCACTATTTCGTCCGTCAGTGGATGCGGGCATTACCGATTCGGCCGCTTTGCGCGGCTGGCGAAACTCCAGCGTGAGTCTGCGTGGCTGGCGCCATGTGCCACCCAATCCGAAAAAGATTCCGGATCTGATCGGCGGCCTCGAACGCTTTGCTGCTCGAAAGGATCTATCGCCGATTGGACGTGCCCTGCTCGTTCATCTGGAGTTTGCAACGATTCACCCCTTCATGGACGGCAACGGCCGGCTCGGAAGGCTACTCATGAACCACGTACTGCTCAGTGCAGGTCTCCCTTGGGTCACCATCCGCAGCGACGAGCGCGTGCCTTTCTTCAAGGCGATCGAGCATGCGCAGGTGGATGGTGATGCGGTGCCATTCATCCGGTTCGTGTGGCACCTCATCCAGCAGTCAGCAATGGATCTGCAGCGCAAGCGAAGCGGAAGAAAGCCTGCTCGAAAAACACCACGTCGCCGGCCGGTATAGGTATCTCTAAACCCACCGTGGCCTCAGGCTGGTGCGACAAAAGTGGCGCATGCTGGGGTCATCTCGCGTAAGGTCTTAATTTTCCCGCTCAGCCCGTCCGAGCCGCTCAGGCGGTCCTGCACCAGTTTCAGCCCCAGGCGCGTCCGCAGACTAAATCCGTGCCGCCAGCATTGCCGGTCACCGTCCCGACGCTCGGAAAGTACGCTAAGGACTCCTCCGGAAGCAGGACGCCCGCGCCTG
>WNFG01001844.1_pt1 | contig 18587 bp, 10 predicted proteins | sample 5400431 | NCBI WGS metagenome assembly WNFG01 (sample SAMN13153346, study PRJNA577476) | soil metagenome | isolation source: 120 cm saprolite under Douglas fir tree site 2 hole 3 replicate 2 | place: USA:California | collected 2015-04-18 | reverse complement strand
ACCATTCCGCGCCCGAACCGACGTGACAGTCGACGCAACGCAGGCGCGCGTGCGAAGAAACCTGGAAGGCGACGTATTCAGGCTTCATCGTCTGGTGGCAGGTGGTCCCGCAGAAGGCTACCGATTCGGTGTGCTCAAACGCGCGATAACTGCCGAACGCGCTCATGAAAACAAAAATCATGCTCAGCCCGACAAACGTAAAAAACGCGCGGCGGCTGCTGGGGTTGTTGAAATCGATTCTGGGAAACGCGGCGATCTCCGCAGGAGAAAGCCGGCGGCGGCGGCGCCGTTCAAGTAACATTCCGGCGCCAATTAGGATGAGACCGAAAACCAGACCCGCAGGAAGGATTACGTAAGCGAATATTCCGAGATATGCGGTATTGGTGCTTCCAGTAAGTTCAATGAGAAACAGCAGGATAATGCTGCACAAACTTGCGATGGCGATGGCGAAACCGGCAAAGCTAACGTAGTTATGAAAGAGTGCCGGTACTTTCCTGTCGACCGCTTCACCCATTGCGCCTATCTTCCCGCGACTCTCAAGGAATCACAACCTGATCCTGAGCGTGATTCAAGGGCGAGACGCCCGTGCCAATCAAGCCGCCGACTTCTTGTGACACTGCAGGCACTTCTTCGAGGTTGGCGGTGCCGGATCCAAAGTTGGTCTGGCCTTCACCGCTTCGTCGTGACAGTCACCGCACCGGCGATGGAACGCCTGTTGGTTAGTCATGACCGTCGGCTCTGCACTGCCTTCAAACTTGACCTGCGGAATCTCTTCGGCTTGGTATCCGCGCGCGCATGGCAATCGCGACAAACAGCTCCGACCGCATTAGAATCTTTCTCAAGCAACTCTGCCGTCAAAGTGGTAGTGCGATCCGCCGGCCACGCCGTCTTGTGTGGAGGGTGCTTGAGCGCCTCAGCTGCCGGCTGCGCGGTGTGGTGACACTCGACGCAAGCGATCAGGCCGGTACCGTCGGCGCTCCATTTCTTAGTGATGTGATCGAGGTGGTTGAACTTAACCGGTCCAAGCTTCGCATCCGCTCCCAGGGTGATCACTTCCGGCGGCTTCTTTCCGTCCTGAGCTGATGCGTCCGTCGTGATCTTCGTCGTGCTCGAGACCAGGAAAATCGCAAGAATAAAGGCTGCGAGTATTGTAAGGACTTTCATGTTGAACTCCCTTTCGTGGTTTAGAGTACCGACTTTAGTCGGGTCTGTCTTCTTTTATCGATCAAATACCCGACTAAAGTCGGTACGCTGAACACCTCTTGCTTTTCAAAAGTGCCACGTTGCTCCCGTATGGCACCGCTTACAAACTGTGAAGTCATCGTCGCCAAACGCGCGCTTGCCATCGTGGCAAGTCATGCAGCTTTGCCCGCGACCCGTCGCGTGATGGTTGAGCGCTTCCGGCGCGGTGACCTGTCTTCGTTGCGGCATTCCCGCCCTAACCTGGTGGCATTCGTTGCAGGTTACTTTTTGATGCCTGGCATGATTGAATCCCACGCGGAAAGCTGCGGCCGACGCGGAAGTTCGGGAATACCCACCCAACTGATGACACATGCCACACGAAGAGATGTCGCGGCCGCCGGATTGCGCGCGCGCGGTGTGGCATCCATAACAAGTTGTGTGCGCGTTGAATCCCGCAGGTATCGAAAGGGCAACGCCACCACTCGCCGGTCGATGGCACGTCGCACAACTGACGCTGCCCATCTTCACATGCAGCGAGTGATCGAACTTCATCCGAAAGCTCTTCAAACGAGGAAACGATTTCAGGGCTCCGGATTTTACGTCGGTGTGACAGATGGTGCAGATGGGACTCTCAGAGCTTGAAAACTGTTGCGCATGACAGCCGGCGCAGGGCAGGTGATTGGAACCGCCCGGCAGTTTCGGAATGGGTGAATTCGAGTCGCGACGATGACAGAGCAGACACGGCAAACGTGAATGGTTGCGGCTGCCGTGCAGGAACTTTCCGTAATCCAACCCTTCGGGAAATTGCATCTGCTCCTGTGGCGTCGGCGATTCGGTTAAGTTAGCCGGCGATTCAGAAGCGCGCGAGTTCAAAACAGTAACGAGCGTCAATCCGATCACGGCGCACACGAATACGACGCCGACGGTGAGTGATCGGATTGATACGCAGGGCTTTTCCCTCTCTCCGTTTGAGAGAGGGGCAGGGACAGGGGGAGAGGCCGCGAAGCGTGGCGCCGACAGGCCCTCACCCAACCCTCTCCCAAAGGGAGAGGGCTCCTGAGCCCTACGCCGCCGCCAACGCCCACTCAATGCCTCATCTCTTCTTGCGGTGTCGTTCATGTTCCTTACAGCGCCGTCTTCGCTTTCGGTGTCGGAATCGCCTTCGGATGATCTTCGGGAATGCCTTCCTTGCCAAAGGTGACGTGACACTTTGTACAAACAAACGCAGGATCTTTCTTCTTCTGATCGATTTCAAAATTCAAAGCTCCACCATCATCGGTTGTGGCAGTGACGTGACATCCGTCCGCGCCGCCGCACGACCGCACCGGAACCTTCAGCGTCTTCAAATCAAGCGTATTGAACGCAGAACTCGCCACGTTATGACAACCCATGCAGTTCAGGTCAGGATGCTCTCCGCCTTCATGACGGAAAGCGCCGGCGGAAATGCGTTGGCTCCATTTGCTCAACATCGTTGCATCCGTGATCCCCATGGTGGTCGCCAGTTTCGCCTCGAAATCGACTTTCAATGCCTGGGGCGATGACAGTTTATGGCAAACGTTGCAATCGGTCGGCGCGGGCGCAATTCCGGAATCGGCGCTGTGGCAGGTGAAGCAAACCGTGTGACTGTTGGGCGTGGTTTTGAACGTGCCCTTCTTTAGCCAGAAAGCATCGCCGATATTCTTCGGCGGCTTGGTCACGAATTCCTCACTTGAATTACCCTGTGGCCGATAAGTCTCGTGACAGACGGGGCAGTTCTTTGGCGGACCGTCCTTTTTCTTTTCCTGCAGCGATACCGTCACGAACCAAACGAGCGGATCTCTTCCGGGCGCTGGCGCGTTAACGCCTACGACGTCGAGGTGCTTGTCGTGCGGGAAACCGACGCCGAATTCCGAAACGAATGTCCGGCGCTTCTTCAACGGATCGTTAACGTCGCCGAGACTGGGAAACAGCCAGCGGCTGGTGTCTTTCGGACTGTTGTTGACGTGACAGTTCGAGCAAATCGCCGGCGCGGGTCTTTCACGCGCAAAGAATTGTTCGCGATGACAGGTCAAACAGGTGGCATGCTCGGGAAAATCACTGACGTCCGGAAAGGCGGCGTCGCCTTTACGTACTTCTTTCCAATTCTTCGAGGGAACTTTGTGGCATGAACTGCAAGCGAGCTTTTGCGTGACGGCGTGAGTCTGGTGCGAAAACTTTGTGTAATCAATGCGAGGTTTCTTTGGCGTCGCGACCGTTTTCTGCGGGCGACGGCTCTGGGCGCTGGCTTGATCTGCGTTCGGGCCAAAGCGCGACGTCACAAGAATCACCGACGCCGCCACCATGAACATTAGGATTACCGGATGCCTGACCCTCATTATTGTCGGCGTATGGTCTCGTGTTCTCCCGCTTCCGGCTTCGACGCCTGACGGTTTGTTTGCCGGTCATAAGCAAACTCCAGCCGCGGTCAATAACCGCGCCGGAGTTTACGTGGCTCAGACTTTTCCGCAGACCTGGTCCTTACTCTCTTCGTCCAAAATAAAACCGCAGGGACGTGTACGGCAAGTGCGCGTGATAATTTTGCGGTCGCGGTCCCACCAGCAGGCTCTCGCGGTAGTTGTAGTAAGAATAACCGAAATTCCAGTCATGGCGTCAGTACCGGGAGCGGTAGCGACCGGGTTGACTCTCGCTTGTGGCAACGACGCAGCCACGAAGAACCGGTTCCGTGCCAGATTGCGCCTTGTACCCGGTCGCTACTCTATATATGAAAGGGATATGAAAAGTCGCCCGCGTCGTAGTTTAAGGCACAGACCATGGATGTCTGTGGCTTATCATATTCGCACTACTTGCGCTGACAATTGGGACCCTGGCTTAGGCTTTAGGATCAGCTAATCTTCCTAACGGTTGGTTAAGCAGCAGCTAATGTCAGTCCGGAATTTCTTCCGCGATTAGATGAGTTACCCTCGGCGGCTCAGGGCCGAGATGAAATGCCTGAGCGCGCTGCTCAACTTCGCGATTCTCGGCGGTGACTCTTTCGTGTTGCCGCAAATGATCGGCCCACGATTCAGTGACAAAGGTCTCGACGTATCTTTGCGGGTCCGCTGTATCGCGCAGTAAGTTCCAACGGATCGCGCCATCGCGCTGACGTATCCGCCTCATCTCTTTCATTGCCTGCAGGAATTCCGGGGCGGTCTTAGGATCTATTCGAAATTCAACGAGGGTAATAGCCGGTCCCTCCGACCCCTCGGTATCGATCATCATCACCGGCTCGGGCCAATGCATAGAAGGAGTGAGCGACAAAGTGTTGTTACCAACAAGACGAAAACGCCATGTCGCCAAAGGTCCGATGATCAGACCAATCGCGGCGAACATCAGCGCGGCTGAGACGCCGGCTCGCGCCGCCACAAAACCCCAGATGGCGCTACCGGCAGCCAGACCGCCCATGAAGACCAGCAGGTAAACTGCCATGACCCGCGCCCGAACCCAGGAAGGTGTGACGGTCTGGGCTGCAACATTCAAATTCGACAACACCACAATCCATGCGATCCCACCGCCGGCCAGAGTAACGGCCAGCATTGCAAAGGAGTGCACATAGGCAAGAGACATTGTGGTCAAGCCAAACACGACCGTGCCTGCGGCCACCGATTGATTTGTTGACAGCCGCTCTCGCAACTTCGGCAGCAACCACGCGCCGATGAGGGCCCCGAAACCGATACAACCCAGAAGCAGTCCGTAACCAAACGAACCCAGACCCAAATGTCTCCGGGCTTGCTGGGGAAGCAGCGCCCAGAGGGCGCTCGCGCAAGTCACGAAGATGCCGCTCCGGATCAGAACGGTTTGCAATTCCGGCGAGTGGCGCAGATAGCGTGTGCCCGCACGCATAGCGCCAATCATATCTTCGGGAGGCAGCTTGCTCTTTCGCGGAGCGGGTTGCCAGCGATAGACGACAAACATTATTCCAATGAATGAAGCGGCGTTGAGCAAGAAGACAGCCCATGGGCCAGATGCGGCAACGATGAGGCCGCCTAACGCCGGACCAATTGCCCGCGCTATGTTAATGCCGACGCCGCTCAGCGTGATCGCCGCCGGCAAATCCGATGGAGAAACCAACTCAGGAGTAATCGCTTGCCAGACCGGATTACTCATCGCCGATCCGATGCCCAGAAGAAAGGTTAACCAGAGTAAGCGGCTGGGAGTCACATGACCCATCAACGCGAGGACACCCATTGCGCCCGCGGCGACGAACATCCAGATTTGCATGACCAGAAGCAAACGACGGCGGTCGACAATGTCTGCCAGCGCTCCCGCCGGCAGCGCCACCAGAACCACTGGCAGACTGCCGGCTGTTTCTACCAGCGCCACGAGGACTGGCGAGGGAGTCAACGAGGTCATCAACCACGATTCCCCTACGTCCTGCATCCAGGTTCCGACGTTGGAGATAACGGTTGCGATCCAAAGCGCCCGGAATACGGACCCGCTAAGAGGACTCCACGCCGATGCACTACCAGCGGAATCTTTTCCTTTATGTTTCCTGGTCAACGTAAGTTTCTTTGCCGATTTCGCCACGAGTGGTGCTACTCCTGATCGATCAGCTGAATCCTGCGCAGGTGACGCCCACCTTCGAAGGGCGTCTCGAGCCAAGTGCGCACAATCTCCAAAGCGACCTCCTCCGTTATCATTCGCTGGCCGATTGAGATCATATTGGCATCGTTGTGCTGTCGCGCTAAGCGCGCGGCTTTGATATTCCAGCAGAGAGCGCAACGCACTCCTCTGACGCGATTAGCAACCATAGCTTCACCATTGCCGGAGCCGCCGAGCACTACGCCACGGTCGGCCTCGCCCCTTGCGACGGCAAGAGCTACGGGACGGATGAAGAGAGGGTAATCGACTGGCTCTTCCGAATCGGTGCCGAAATCATCGACCGCGTGTCCTAGTTCATTAAGGAGCCGCTTGATCGCCTCCTTGTATCTGAAGCCGGCGTGGTCTGAGCCGATCGCGATCTTCATCTGGAAAGTTTCCTGTCCGCCACCGTTCGCTTAGAGAGCTGTCGTGCCTAATTCACGGCTTTAACTGCCAAGCTTTCTAGTATCGTGTCTCAGAAGTTGTCGCAACAAACAAATAAAGGGTTCTTTCCCGCTACATGAGCTATAGACATTTGGCCGCTCTGCGGCCAGGGCGCACTGTCGCGATCATCTTCCCAGATCATGATCCTAACAGGAAGGCCGAGGCGCGGATCGCGCCCCCAGGCGCCGGTAAGCGAGACGCCAGAGTCGAATCAGTAGAGAAAAACCCGGACCGTCGCTGTGACGAAGTTGCGCGTCACAGCAATCGAGAAATTCGTCAGATCCCTTAACTAAGGACAAACTGATCCAGGTCGATGGAGACGACCAACGCTTCGGGCGCGGCATGGCCGTCGGGTTGCCGAGGGAAGATCCTCCTCTTCGTCGGAAAGACGATACCTGAGAACTCCTTGAGATCGGAGACGTAGTGAGCGGCTGGTGTACCGCCGCTGATTTCGACGTCGTAATCGTGTCTCTTCAACAATCCCTGCTGATCAAAGTACAGTGTCTGCTCGGTACTGTGGGTCGCGATGTCCGCGGGAAAACGGACCTTCAGACGACGCCACGTTTCGCTCTGCCTGTTTCGGATGATGCATGATTTATCGCTTCCTAGAATTGTTAACGGCGACTTGAAAATCCCGTCCTTCCCACCGATCTTCCCCTGGCCAATAGAAGGTAAACTGGAGCGGAGCGCGCTGCGCCTTTGGGACATCGATGTCTACAAATTCGAGTTGGAGGCCGGTCGGCGTCGACGGCGAATCACGGACCTCTCGCCACTCATCACTCGTCCAATGCAGCACGAAGCTGCCTGCGGCCTGAACGCGCAGGGTCGTGCCCGCGTTAATGGAACGGGGTTGACGGTTGAATTTCCAGATCTCCAGGGGCCGAGTGTCTCTCTGTTCCAGATAGCGATTCGCAACTGCCGGGATGAGATCGAACACCTGGCCTTCGCTCGCAGACCGAAGCAGCTTGATATATTCGCCGTGCGCCCACATCAGCGGCATCGGTGCACCTGTCGGATGACCGAATTTCATCCTCACATTTGGACTATCAGGCTGGTCCCATAGCTGTTCGGCCAGTAGCCCTGTCGACCCGGCGAATGCTTCCAAAGCAGTGATATAAACTTTCGGATCGCGCCCGGCAGCCAACTCATAATGCCCCCGTTCCCCTGTCAGCAGCGGCCACGCGCGTCCGACGCCCGTTCCCTGATAAGCACTACCATCTACTCTCTGACCATAGCCGTCATGGTTGTAACGACGCCAGCATGGGCCAAAAGGCGTTTCTACTTTCAGCATAGCGTCGACCACTTGCAAAGAATCCTCGATCAGAGGAGCCCCTGCTTTGCGAATGCCGTAACGAACTAATTCAAGGAAGCCCGCGTCAACTACCTCCCTGGCGGGAAACTCGGCTTGGGCGAACGGCGGGCGATTGGGAATCCTCAAGATGCCTTGATTGGGATCCTCATCCGGCTGCGGGTTTCCAATCTCCAGCGGATTAATCCGAATGAAGTGACGATTAATTCCCGGCACGAGCGTACCTTCAGTGGTCACGGTCCACGCTTCGATATGACATTCAAGAAAGTCCGCGTAGTCCTGAATAAACTGCGCCGTCGCATCGTCGCCACGTTCGCGGGCAAAGCTGGCGGCGCAAGTCAGCGCGGCGATGTTTGAGGCGAGGGTCGAAGGCGAGTAGCCACTGGCCTCTTCCCAGCGTTCCTGCGGGGTGGCGGGCCCTTCCTGGATCAGGTAACGCGCGGCGCGCAACACCATGGGGTACGGATCGAAGTTTCGCAGTGCACCAGCGTCATGCAAACGCCACGCAAGGATGATGGGAAATGCGACTTCGTCGAGCTGGATGCCTCGCCAATAAGCTTCACCATTGATCCAAAAGTTCTGGTAAAAGCCACCTTCCTCTTGCTGGGTGCCCGCCAAATAGACCAGCGCGCGTCGGGGCGTGTCGATGTTTCCTGCCGCCAACAAGCCCATCGCGCTGTTGCACATATCACGTGTCCAAACCAGGTGGTAACCGCCAATGTCCTCATCACCCTTGACCTCGCCCCATGGAATGCTGAGCGAGGCGATGATCGCACCCTGATACTGCTTGTCTTCATGCGCTAAGAGGAGACTACGACTGGTGTGGTAAAGTTTCCCGCCGTCACCTGCGGCACTTTCAAGTGGCACTATCCGCCGACTTGCGCGATCCCACTGCTCGATAAACCGCTGCCGCTGCCGGTCGAACGGCACATCAAGCGATTGCAGCAACGTGGTTGTGGCGCTGTGAAAGGTGTCGCCGAAGGCGAGGCCAACAGTAAACTCATAGCCCTTGCTCAAATCCAACTCTCCGGTCAACGCAATATTCCCATCAGCCGCGAAAGGGAACTCCCAATCCATCTGGAGGTTGTCCATCAAATCGGTCCAGCCGTCGCTGCGACCGACATAACCACAAGAACTCTTCAGCAGCGGCAGCGTAGCGCCGAGCGCCAGCCACGTTCTGCCTTTGTGAGCCGCGAGAATCTTTTGTCCAGCAACCTTCCGAACGTAGCCGTTATTGTTCCAGCCACCAGCCTCGAGATGAGGTGCAAGCAGAACGTAAAGTTTCAGCTGAGAAAGAAAATTCTCGTCTCCTTCCATCCTGGTGTGAATCAGCGCCGCGTCCTGATGAGGGTCGCCGATCACTTCCTTGACGATCCGGTAACGGCCTTCGGGATCTGAATTTGTCACGCGGAAGCCGAGCGCGTGGTGAGAGAGACTCTCGATCTCGGATCGTAGGTGACGCTTCTCTTCATGGACGAACGTTTTGCCGTCAGAGATCAGAAACTGTAGGTCACGGATTTGCGGCCGGTCGATTGTCGGATAATAAATCTCGTTGAGTATTCCTGAAGAAAGGCTATACCAAACACGGCTTGAGGCCGAGTAAGCAGTGCCCACGCCATCTTTGGCGCTTCTCGTCCAGCGAGGCTCAATTCCGGGATGCCCGAACGCCGATTGTTGATTTTGTCCCTTCATCGAATTTGTCACGCTCCCCGAGTCAATGTGGAAACTCCCGTTAGTGATCAGCGGTCAGTTCCCGCAGCGACTTCAACGCGCCGCCCCAGGCGATCACCTGGTCAAGCATAGTGTTGACTGTCTGCTCTTGCTTGGGGGCCGGCTTGAAGACGCTAAGGTTCTCGAAGTCCGTGAAGAGCGAGAGCCCAACCTGCGCTTTGACGTCGGCAATCTGCAATTCCGCCATGATCGGGCGCAGAGGTAACGGAACCACTGCCCGAGGCCGGTGGCCTTAAAAAGCCCGACTAATTGCGCATTCCCCGACAATTTCAAGAACCCTACCATCAGGAACATCCCCGCGGCGGCGATCTGCAAAACCCACAGTACGACGTTCCATTAATAATCATGGTGTAAGGCCGACTCTGCGCACAATGTCCTTGAATCTTTGGTCGGCTCGCAACTGGTCAAACTTGGGCTCAACCTTTAGCCAGCCCAGCCAGCTCGAGCGCTGTGCATAAGCGCTCTCAAGCGCCTGCAAGGCCTGATCTCGTTCGCCAAGGGCCACATAGATCTCAGCTAAGAAATAAGGATCGACATACATTCGTTTTGATAGGTCGTTCAACTCGTCGATGATCTTTCGGGTCTCGTTCCTTTTTCCCGTGACGGCATAGACATGGCCCAACAAAGCCAGCATGATCGGAGTTTCATCCAGTTGCCGGGCCTTCTGTAGCTCGGCAATTGCTTCGTCATACTTCTGCTGTTGCTCTAAAGGTTCTGAGATTGCCCAATGCCCACGAGCAAAGTTAGGGTCGAGCTCAAGCGATTTTCTCATTTCTTCTATGGCCCGGTCGTATTTGCGCGCATGATAGAAGATCCACCCCGCATTGATGTTCGCAATTAATCCCAGAGGATCGAGATCCTGGGCTCGTTTGATCTCGCGTGTGGCTTCATCCATTCGGCCCATCTGGGCCATTTCGAGGGCGAGCCATTGATGGGCCGTGACGTAGTTTGGGTTTAGTTCGATGGCCCGCCGGTACTCACTTTCGGCGCCCGACCAGTCCCAGTCATACCAGTTCTTGATATAGGCTAACGACGTGTGTGCTTCAGCGAGTTTGTCATCGATTTCGAGTGCACGGGTCACTGCCTCGCGCGCTTTGGCAAAGGCTTCCCTTGGCGGCAACATGCCGTACGAAGGCAAAACGTTGTAGCAGTCGGCTACGCCGGCATACGCAAGCGCATAAGTGGGATCTCTAGCGATCGCCTGTTCGAAGTTCTCCGCGGCTTTCTTATAGCCGTCTCGGCTTCGCTTGTTCCAGTAATATCGACCTTTGAGATAAAGCTGATAGGCCTCGGCATTATCGGTATAACGCTTCGCCAACTGTTTCTTCTCTTCATTCGTGAGCGTGCGCAGCTTCTCAGAGATCTCCTTCGCGATCTCTTCCTGGACCGCGAGAATATCGGCCATTTTTCGAGTGTAGTGCTGGCCCCAGAGCAGTGTGTTATCTCGAACATCGATAAGCTCTGCGCTAATCGATAGATCATCGCCGCGCTGAATTACCCTGCCGGTCATCACCGCGCTCACGCCTAACTGGTGTCCTGCTGTCTGTGGATCTACTTCCTGGCTTTTGTAACGAAAGACAGAACTGCGCGGTATTACTTTGAGATTGGACAAGCGTGAAGTGCTATAAATGATACTCTCCGTGAGCCCGTCTGAGAGATACTCAGTGTTAGGATCCGAACCAACGTTCTGGAAAGGTAACACTGCGAGTGAGTCTATAGTTCTTTCTCTGGACGTAAGTGTAGAGTAGAGAAATGCGGCTATTAGCAACGCAGTCAGCGTCATCACGGCAGCAACCGCTATCTTATTGCGCTTGATCCCTGCGGCAATGAATTCACCTGTTGAGGGTACCAGGGCTTTCGTTTCAATCGTTCGATCTGTCGTACCAATTATCGTCTGTGATTCGCTGGACGCGTTCACAGCGGACTCAACCGAAGGAGATTCCAACTTAGGCTCAGCTTCCGGCTCCTGGGTGGCAAATTGCCGAACCGGCAATCCGACGCGGCGCACGACACGGGTAAATCTGGCGTCGCTACGCAAACTTTGCCATCGCGGATCGACTGTGATGTAGATCATCCAGCCGTCATGTATTTCAAAGGCTCGGTTCAGCCATTCGAAGCATTTTTCTTTCTGACCGAGGCCGCTATGAATGAGCGCCAAATCATAAGATGATACATATCGCCGCTCAGATATTTCTGTCAGCTCATGCAGCAGTTTTTTCGCCTCGGTCGTTGCGCCCGAAACCGCATAACAATGAGCTAAAGAAGCGAGGCTCTCAGGGCTGTCCTGGGAGAGTTCTCTGGCTTTCGCGAATTCGGCCAACGCGGCATCGTACATCTCGCGGTGTTCGTAGACTCGCGCCAGCTCAAGATGCGCCATTGAGTAGTGCGCGTCCATCTCTATGGATTTGTGGAATTGATTCATCGATTCATCGAATCGGCCGGCAAAGTAAAGCAGCTCTGCGGCGCTCGTATTCACCGGCAACGCCAATGGATCGAGTTGCAGAGCGCAGTTGATCGACGCGATGGAATCTTCGAACTGGCCCGTAAAAGCTAAATAATAGGCCTGCCATAAACAAGCCTGGGCAATATTCGGATTTAGCTCAAGCGCGCGTCGCAATTCTTTCTCTGCTCTGGGCCAGTCAAACAGATGCATGCTGACGTGCCCCAGCGTTCCGTGAGCTTCGGCCAAAGCATCGTCCAGCTCCAGCGCCCGGGCGGCAGATCCCTGGCCCTGCAAAAAAGTTTCTTTCGGCGGTATTGCCTGAACGCCGACGTCACCGAGCAGTATCTGGCAGTCGGCCAGACCCGTGTAAGCCAGAGCAAAGTTTGGATCCAGCGAGAGCGCCTGCTGAAAGTACTCGATCCCACGGTTTGCATCTTCTTCTGTACGCTTGTTGAAGAAGAAGCAACCCCTGAGATAAAGTTCATAGGCTTGAGCATTTCTTGTATGGCGCTTCATGAGGCGCTTTTTCTGGGCGCCTGAAACTTTAAGCCGCAGCGCTTCGGAGATTTGTCCCGAGATTTCTTCCTGCAGCTCAAAGATGTCTGCCATAGCCCGATGGTGCTGCTCACCCCAGAGTTGTGATCCGTCGTCCACGTCAACCAATTCCGTTCCAATGATGAGACGTTCACCGATTTGCAGAACTCTTCCGGTCAACACTGCCTGCACTCCCAACTCACGGCCGACTTGTTGTGGATCTACGTCGCGACCTTTGTAGCGAAACACCGTGCTACGCGCCAACACCCTCAGCTTAGGTAGTTGAGAGAGGCTGTTGATGATGCTCTCAGTGATGCCGTCGCTGAGATAATCCATGTTTGGATCGGCGCTGGTGTTCACGAGCGGCAGGATAGCCAGAGAGGTGATGGATTTGCTGGCAGCACGCTTGCGCGATGGCCCAGTCCGAGGCGATTTCAGAGCGGTCCTGATTGAAGATGTGGCCGGAAAAGTTTCGGCCGGCGCCAGACCGACGCGGCGCAGCAGGTCTCGAAAGCGCTCGTCTGTGCGAAGGACGTCTAGCACAGGTTCTACCTTAAGCTCTATGAAATCCGGGTTGCGCTCTTCGTAACCTTTTTCCAGCCAATGAAGCGCCTGCTCTTTCTCTCCCAGCGAGGCGTAGATTTTCGCCACGTAATACGGCGAGACGTAACGTTCTTTTGAGCGCTCAGTTAACTCGTCAAGTACCTTTTGCATCTCCTCGCTCATCCCCGCCGCCGCGTAAGCCTGTGCCAGCCCCGCCAATGTTTCGGTGCTCCTTCCAGAGAGGGCCACAGACTTTTGAGCCGCCTCGATGGCCTCTCGATGCAGTCCTTTTAGCGAATAGATGTGCCCGAGCCTGTAGTGTGACAAGAAGTGGTTTGGATCTAACTCAAGCGCCTTTCGGAATTGTTCAATCGCCGGATCGTACTTGCGCGCAAATAAGAATGCGAAGCCCAGAGTCGAGGTGATGACGGGCGAGAGCGGGTCTGTCTCCTGGGCCTGTTTGACTACGGCGATAGACTCATCCGCCCTGCCCATCGCCATCAAATATTCTGAATACCAGTGGTAAGCAATCGCATGACCGGGATTTAGTTTGAGGGCACGGTTGAATTCTTCTTCGAGGCCAGACCAATCCCAGTCATGAAGTCTGACGTGGGCCAGTGAGGCGTAAGCTTCTCCGAGTGAGTCATCTATCTCAAGAGCCTTCCGCGCTGCGGCCTTCGCCTTCAGAAGCCCCTCCCTCGGAGCTATGATTCCTCGCAACGCGAGCAGCGCATAGGAGTCTGAGAGTCCATCGTATGCGGCCGCGTAAGAAGGGTCTTCTGCAATCGCCTGGTTGAAGTATTCGATGCTTTTCCGGAGAGCCTCTTCCGTCCGTTTGTACCAGAAGTAGCGACCCCTGAGATATAGTTGGTACGCTTCTGCGTTCGCCGTATACCGTTTGGCAAGTCGTTTCTTCTCGTCACCAGTCAGCTTCAGACGCAGTCTCTCGGAAATCTCTTTGGCAATCTCTTCTTGTACGTCAAAAATGCCGGAAAGCTTCCGGTTATAGTGCTCGCCCCAGAGATGTTCGTCGTTCGTGACATCGATCAGTTCGGCCGCAATCATTAACTCATCACTAAACTGTCGAACTCTCCCGGTGAGCACCGCGCGGACGCCCAGCTGCTGCCCGACTTCCTGCGGGTCAACTTCTAACCCCTTGTAGCGGAAGACTGTGCTGCGCGCTACCACTCGCAGCTTCGGCAGCTGCGAGAGAGTGTTGATGATGCTTTCCGTGATGCCGTCGCTGAAATACTCCATGTTGGGATCAGCGCTGTCGTTTTCCAGGGGCAAGATCGCCAGTGAATCGATCGCTTTGTTCCGCCCGCTGGACTTCGGCGACGGCTTATGAGCCTGCTTGATCGCGCCTGATTCACCATCTTGCACGACCGCGAATAAATGCCATTTTCCCTCGACGCCTTTCAGCGGGCGAGCGCGTCGGTCCTCGAATTGAATGCCCGCGCCGGCCACCAGGTCTTTCACCGTGCTCGAAACCAGCACTTCACCGGCTCGCGCTTTTGCGGCAATCTGCGCGCTCATCTCCACAGCAATGCCGGCGAGTTTCTCATTGATCGTGTCGCATTCACCCGTGTGCAGTCCCGCTTTGATCTCGATCCCCAATCGGCGCGCGGAATCTCTGATCGAGCACGCCGCACGAATCGCACGGGCCGGCCCATCGAAGCCGGCCAGGACTGTGTGCTCACTAGTTTCAACCTCACGGCCTCTGAACCGCTCGAGCTCTCTCGTGGTCAGCAACAGAAATGAGTTTCGCAACTCATTGTCTCTCAGCTTAGCCGCGCCAGTTGAGCCGATAACGTTTAGGCACAACACCGTGGCCAGCACCCGATCGAATACTGGAACATGTTGAATGCCGTCGAGGAACTTTTCGATCTCATCAAGAATCGCCTCCTGATTCCCGACAAATGGCAGGTGATCATCGCCCGGCAGTTCGACGTATTTCGCGCCCGGAATCTGCCGCGCCATGTGGCGGGCTCCACCTACGTTCGCGTCCTGGTCGCCGGCGCGATGGACGATGAGTGTCGGCACTCGAATCGTAGGCAGGATGTTTGTGATGTCGATCTGCGTGTTCATTTTGGCAAAGGCCAGCGCGGCGCCAGGGCTGGCGCTGCGGCGTAGATAAGTGGCCCACCACTCTTTAAACCGCTCATCTCTCGCGCGGCTCGGCGCCATGATGGCCGCATCGACCACTCCACCCCAACTTTGCTGGATCAAGTCAAAAAACTTCTGACGCTCCTCGGGAGTAGGGGCCCAGGGATACGTGGGATCCCAAATGCGTTTGGCGTACGACCCGTACATGACCAGTGCCGACGTGCGCTCTGGATAGGTCGCGGCGAACAGCGCAGCCATCGGTCCTCCTTCCGATACACCAAGCAGCGACGCGCGCTCCGAACCAACGGCATCCATCACCGCGCGCACGTCATCCATTCGCTGCTCGAGCGTTGGCAACTCAGACTCGTGAACTCGGTCCGACAGCCCAGTGCCTCGTTTGTCAAAAAGAATGAGTCGGGAAAAAGACGCCAGACGATTGAGAAACCGGGCATACGAAGGCTCTTCCCAGAAATAATCCAGATTGGTCACCCATCCCATCACGTAGACGAGATCGACGGGACCGCTGCCAACAACCTGGTAGGCAATATTCACTTCGCCACTTTTGGCGTACCGGGTTTCGGGCCGCGGGTTCACCGACACCGCCGCCCTCACGCCCGAACCGGGCGATAAATACCCTCCTCGCCGGGTCTCGAACTCCAATTCCTGTTTCAGGGCCTTCAGATCAGTCAGCAACTCTGCGGCCGTCTGGTAACGCTCCTCTTTATCTTTGCGCAATGCGCGGTGCACTATGCGTTGCAATTCTTCGGGAGCATCCGGCGCGGATTGACTAAGCGAAGGCGGCTCGAGCATCAGTATTGACGCCAGGACATCCGTCATCGTTTGGCCGCCGAACGGCACGCGGCCGGTCAACATTTCATAAAGCACTACGCCGAGGCTGAAGATATCAGTGCGTGCATCCATCTTCTGTCCCCGCGCCTGTTCCGGCGACATATAGTGAGCGGTGCCCATCACTGTTCCCTGTTTTGTTTTGACCAGAGTGGCTGCTTCCAAATCATCGTTTTTTTGCTCTGATAACATCGCCAGTCCAAAGTCGAGCACTTTGACGATGCCGTCCGTTCGCAGCATTATGTTTCCAGGCTTGATGTCACGATGCACGATTCCTGCCTGGTGCGCCGCGCACAGGGCTGAGGCTACCTGCACGGCAACGTCGAGCGCGTCATGGATCTTCATCAGGCCGGTCTTCAGGCGTTCAAGCAACGTTTCACCGTCGATGAACTCCGTCGCCATGAAGTGACGGGAATCCATTTCTACGATCTCATAAATGGTTATGATGTTCGGATGATTCAGAGCTGAGGCGGCACGCGCCTCCTGCTGGAAGCGGCGCACGCGTTCGTCTTCCGCGGTGAGATAGGCGGGTAACATTTTTAGCGCCACCTTGCGTCCCAGTCGGGCGTCTTCCGCCAGATAGACTTCTCCCATCCCGCCGGCGCCGATGTGCTCGAGAATCTTGTATGGCCCAAAAGTCTGGCCAATAAATGAAATTCCCTGGAGGGTTGTCAGCGACTCAGCCATCAATTCGAAGGCCGGGGCTTCAATGAAGTCGCCGGCTTGCTCATAAGAAGAAATAAAAGCGTCAACATCTCTCCGTAACGATTCGTCGTCAGCACAAGTTTCGGCAAGAAAGGCGGCGCGTTGGTTGGGTTCACGCTCAAGAGCGGCCTGCAAGAGAGCCTTGATCTGCTGCCAGCGTTCAGGCTTCATCGCGCCTACCACTCTTATTTAGCTCGTGGTAGAGCCAGGCTTTGGCCGTGCTCCACTCGCGCTTAATGGTTGCCGGTGAGAGCGAGAGAACTTCGGCGGTCTCTTCGATCGTCAGTCCGGCAAAAAATCTCATTTCAACAATCCGGCTTTGCTGCGGATCGATTTCCGCCAATTGTCCCAGCGCCTCATCAAGGGCAACGACGTCCGCGGCCCGCTCTTGAGAGATAATCATTGCTTCATCGAGCGCAATCTTGCGGGCGCCACCGCCACGCTTCGCGTAAGCATGGCTGCGGGCATGATCAACCAGGATGCTGCGCATTAAGTGGGCGGCGATGGCGAAGAAGTGTGCGCGATTTTGCCAACGAACGCGCTGGCGATTGATAAGTCTCAGATACGCTTCATTGACCACCGCCGTCGTCTGCAACGTGTGGCCGGGATGCTCGCGGCTCATGTAGTGGTGAGCCAGGCGGCGCAGCTCGTCATATATCAACGGCATTAACTTGTCGAGGGCCGCCTTGTCGCCGTTGCTCCACTCGATGAGCAGTTGCGTGACTTCGTGCGTCGATCTTTGCCTCATTGGTCATCTCACGAACAACCGCCAACCCGGCAAATTCTACCACCGTTTCGCTACCTGCACCCCCGCCTCAATTCCCAGGGAGAGCCGATCGCGTGAGCCAATTCGCGCCGAATTCTCGCTTAAGGGATGAGGATGAACCCAATTCGAAGGAGAACAAAGACGATGACGAACCTGAACTTCAGCCATAGTCACTTTCTTAAGAGTTTCGCAGTTTTCATTCTGGGCGCGTTTCTGTGCGTGGGCGTAGTGGCCGCACGTTGGACCCTAACGGGCGCCTCAAAGGCGGTCAAGAGGTTGCAAGCGGATGAAAGGGAAAAGGAAAAAGACAAGCCTAAGGACCGCGAACGAGTCCTCTTTATCTGGGCGGGGGATCAGGCGCGCACGAATCCCGATTTTCTCGCCGTGGTGAACTTCGACGAATACTCACGGGATTACGGAAAGATTATTACCACCGTGCCGCTGCCTGGCCCAGGCGCGACCGGCAACGAACCCCATCACGTCGGGCTGTCGCGTGATGGACGAGTGCTGGCATGTGGCGGGTTGTTAAGTGTTCTTCGCGCCCAGAAAGAAATCTTCTTCTTCGACGTTTCAAATCCCGAGGCGCCCAGGTTCATTTCTTCTGCTGATCCGCCGCAGTCAGCAATCACGGACGAGTTCTACCCGCTGGCAGATGGAGGATTTCTGGTGACGATGATGGGCGGTGCTGAAGGACATGCGCCCGGCCGAGTCGCTGAATTTACGAAAGACCTGCGGTTAGTCGCTGAGTACCCTTCGGCGCCGCCCATGAATGGCTTCAATCCGCATGGCATTTCAGTGCGGCCGGAAATGAACCTGATGGTCACGAGCGATTTCATCTGTCCCGCGACGACACTGCACGTCATGCCAGGCGGCCTCGAGCTGCGGGGCAGTGTGAGAATCTGGGATTTCAAAAAGCGAGAGATCTTGCGCACCGTCGATATTCCGAACCCAGCCGGAACGATCGATGTGAAGTTGATACCCGAAGACGAACGTGGCCGCGCTTACACCGCGGGCATGACTGACGATCAACTCTATTTGATCGATACAAAGAGGGGAACCGCGACTTCGGTCTTTGACTTCTCGGCGATCGCGAAAGGCGGCTGGCCGCAGCTCATGCGCATGACGAAAGATGGAAAGCGCCTGTTCATTTCGATGAACGTGGCGGGCAAAGTCGTGATGTTCGATACCTCGAATCCCGAGAAGCCCAGAGTTCTGGATGTCCTCGATCTGGGGGCAAATTCCGGCCCACATTACATCGCGCTGACGAGGGACGAGAGCCGGCTGGTCATCTCGGATTACTTTCTCAACGAAGACGATGCGGGAAAGGTTCACGCCGAAGGTGATCACCTCGTTCATGTCGCCCGAGTGACGAACCGAAACCT
>WNFG01002702.1_pt1 | contig 18593 bp, 21 predicted proteins | sample 5400431 | NCBI WGS metagenome assembly WNFG01 (sample SAMN13153346, study PRJNA577476) | soil metagenome | isolation source: 120 cm saprolite under Douglas fir tree site 2 hole 3 replicate 2 | place: USA:California | collected 2015-04-18 | reverse complement strand
ACCCGCGTGCGCGCCGCCATCCACGTGCAATATCTCACCCGAGGTGAACGTCGCGTCCGTCAAGAACAAAACTGCATCGACGATTTCTTTGACTTCACCGATCCTGCCAACCGGGTGCAACCCTTTCAGGAAATCGTGGCTCTCAGGTTTGTGCATCGGAGTATTGATCACGCCCGGCGCTACGGTGTTTACTCGAATCCCGTCCTTCGCATATTCGATGGCGAGGGCACGGGTCACCGCATTCAAGGCGCCCTTCAACATAATTTGAACGGCCGCCCCTACACCTGCGATCGGTTGGTCAACCAGTGTCGTTGAGATATTGACGATGCTCCCGGACTTCTGCCGCAGCATTTGCTTTACGGCAAGCTGTGAAATGTAGAGAAAGCCTGCGAGCGTTGTGGAGACTAGAGTGTTGAAGTCTTCCGTCGTGTATTCCGTGAAGGGCTTCGGAATAAAAACACCGGCATTGTTGACTAGCACGTCGATTCGGCCAAATCGCGATACCGCAGTATCCACAATCTTTGCGGCCGTGCGCGGATCGCCGATGTCTCCATCAACGAGTGCAACATTCGCGGCCGTTGAGAATGGATTTACTTTGGTAATATTTCGCGAGTTCGCGACTACGTTGTAACCTCGCTTCAGGAACGCTTCGACGAGACCCGCTCCGATCCCTCGCGAGGCACCTGTAACAATTGCTGTTTTCGCTGCGTTTGACATTTGTAGTCTCCCTTTAGCGTCAATCTCTTACGAACTGCAAAACCTCGCATTCAGCCTTTTAAGGGTGTGTTTGCAAGGACCTCAACTTTTTGGACCTGCGGAGGAACCGCAAATAATTCGCTTGCCCGTGCCGTCAACGCCTTCGCGATCTCGCCAGTCAAGTGCGTATTCCGGCCCGCTTCATTTGCAAATGTATCGAAGATGCCGAACTTGCCCGGCCCGAGTTTGATCGCGTACCATTTCAAGGTCGCTTTTTCGTCCAGCGCGAGCGGCTGAGCCGACTTTAGAAATGCCTCGGCATCGGCCTCCTTGCCGGCGCGTGCTTCGAGCATGACCAACAATCCGATTGCTTCCATTGAATTACCTCCCGTGTCGAATTACTTTCGACCGATTGCTCACAACAGTGAGTAAACTGCATATCGGACACGGAGTTGTGCGGATTTCTGCTGGGATGGTCGGAATCTTGCTGAATTCGTCCCTCCGAAGACAGAGCTCCGACGAATCGCAGCTAAGTTTTGGGAGCTGTCTCGTGTGAGACGACGGCGAGCGTTCGGTTGCTGCGCAAGAGCCAATCAGAGTCGTTGACAGGAGCGAGAGTGCGGAGGCGGATGCAAGGAGCGACGAGTTACAAATTCCGGAGAAGGCCGGACGTTAACAACGAATTAAGAATCAACCAGTGAGAGTGACGTATCGTCGGAGCGGGTCTCCGAATCGCCAATCACTTCGGAGTCCAGAAAATCCTGGCGATACTCTGTCGGGCTAACTCTACAAACATCACGAAAGACCTGCGCAAAGTGCTGCTGGGTTTTGAAGCCGCAGGCCACGGCCACGTCCAACACTCGCGCATTGGGAGCGCGCAACATCGCTTTCGCACGCTCAATCCTCTGGCGCAGAACAAATTGATGCGGAGTCTCGCCCGTTGACTTGCGAAACATCCGCCCGAAATGGGCCGTGCTCAATCCTACCGATTGCGCCATCTCGTCGAGACCTAAGTCGTCCTCCATCTTTGCCTGAACCAGCTCTTTAATTTTTCGCAAGCGCGCTGAGCCTAGTCCGCCTCGGTACATCTGCACAAGACGGTGCCTTGCTGCACGATCCTTCACCAGCGCTACGGCCATCGCCTGTTCGACAGAATCCAGAAACAGCCGCCCGCTTGGAAAGCCAGCAACCATCTCCGCATGAGCGGCCGCAACCAGCGCACTCAGGCGCGGGTTTGCAAACTTGCGTGAAGGCCGCAGTTCTACCTCGCCGTAAGCTCCGTCAGAGCTGGCCATCAATGCCGCATCTGAAATACTGAGCTGCAGATGCGTTACGTTCATGAGTCCAACCCACTCTCCGATATGACGGTCGCACAGCGCTAAGTCGCCCGCAGCGTAGTCGAACTTTTCCAACGCAGACCGCTTCGAGCCCCACTCGATTGAGCCGGGTCGCAACATCATTGCGAAAGCCTGGTCATGCCGCACCCAATGGCGCGGCTCTGTGACAGATTCAGGTTGAAAGAGTTCGACTTTCATTCTTTTGCTCCACGCCGACGTGTTGTGGATATGTCCGGAGGGCCCAGGCGCGGTTCAGACTCTCCCCGTTTGATGTATCTCTCTGGCAAGGCGATACATACGTTTTCGACGCCAAGGCAAGGCTTTCAAACAAGTTCCGGGTACGCCACCTGGGGGATACCGTCGATATGTGGTTGATGTACAACAGCGTAGGCGACGGCTCCCTAGACTGTTGTGGCTCCAGACGGCTGCCTTATTAAGATAGGCGGCGGTTTTCAAAAACCGGACTGCCAATCGAGTTCTTAAGTGATTTGAAGTGCTCTCAGGTGCTGTAAGGTGCAAATGGAGTGCTCATGAAAACGAATCTCCGATATCAAAATGGCTTTCTGTATGAACACCACGGCGCCTGGTACGTCCGATACTACCAGCGAACCCCAAAAGAGGACGGCACCCGCCAGCTCAACCATGCCTGCAAGCATTTGGGACGCTCCAAAGACTTTCGCAATATTTCTGATGTCGAGCTGTGCCGAGCATCATTCATGCAAACGATCAATCGCGATCAGCTCAGTGCAAATTCGAGAATCACACTGACCTCCTTTGTCGAAGGAGTGTACTTACCTTGGACTAAGGAAGAGCGTCGAGCTAGCACCAGCAAGGGCCACCACGAAATCTGGATCAATCACATTCGCGACCGCGTCGGACAGCTACACCTGCGGGAATTTCGCACCGTGGATGCCAGTCGAATGCTACGCGCGATAGCCCAAGCGAACGATCTCACCACAACGACATTGCAACATATCAAGTCGGTTTTGAGCACCATCTTCACTTATGCCAAGAATGAAGGCGCCTTCGATGGGGCGAACCCAGTCGATGGAGTCTTGATCCCCAGGCATGCCAAAGAACCAGGAGAGACACACGCTTATGATCTTGGCCAGGTCCTGCAAGTCCTCGATCGCCTACCCCTTCCCGAAAAAAGTCTGGTCGCGACCGCCGCGCTCGCGGGACTCCGCCAAGGTGAGCTGCGTGGACTAGAGTGGACCGACTACACGGGCACCGAGGTGGTGATCAAACGGTCGATTTGGATGTCGGTAGTCAACCTTCCAAAGACGCGCGCCAGCCGCGACTCCGTGCCAGTAATTCCTGCCTTGGCAGAAATCTTGGACGAGTATCGTAAGTCCATGGGTAATCCGGAAGTAGGTCTGGTTTTTCACTCCGGTGACGGGCTTCCCATCTGCGTGGACAGAGTCGGGCGGCAGGTAGTTCGGCGAGAACTAGAGGCCATCCGCTTGCCGTGGTACGGTTGGCACGCGTTCCGGCGGGGACTTGCCTCAAACCTGTATGAAATCGGAGCCCAGGACAAAGTCGTGCAACGCATCTTGCGCCACTCGAAACCGCACGTCACAAGGGAACGCTATATTAAGGTCTTCGATCGTACCGTCCTTGATGCGGTAGAGAAGATACAGGCGAGGATCGAAGAACTGCGACAAGCGAAAGAAGACCGACGGCAGTTGGAACTGAAATTTGGCGACAGCGGTTTTCCACCCTTCGCTCCCATCAAGCCACCGTTTAGCCACCAGAGCATCGCAGGTTCTGTGGTAAGCTGTTGAAACCAAACCGCGGAGAGGTGGCAGAGCGGCTGAATGCGGCGGTTTGCTAAACCGTTTTAGGGAATAAACACCCTAACGGGGGTTCGAATCCCCCCCTCTCCGCCATAGCTTATTTCTGCCACAGATCGACTTCGTGCAGGGCGATCCGCGCGAACACAGCGATCGGCTTCGCAAATTTGGTTCGCAACAAAATATCCTGATTGAGTACTCCGAAGATATCGCGCCTGCCCGTGGGACATCGTATGGCGGACGGATCGCGCTGCTACCAGGACAATCCCCGGCCGAGGAGTTCTCGACACTCGTCCACGAACTGGCGCACGAGCTCCTCCACCGTGGCGATCGCCGCGAACAAACATCGCGCAAAGTCCGCGAAACAGAAGCCGAGGCGACCGCCTTCGTCGTTTGCCATGCCATCGGACTCGAAACGGGTTCAGCCGCACCCGACTACATCCAGCTCTGGAACGGAGACAAGGAAACGTTGACGGGCAGTCTTACCTATATTCAGAAGGCCGCTTCGCAAATGCTCGCCGGGCTCACAGATTCGTGAGCGGACGACTCGCGAATGGCTTTTTCGCAAAAAACACATCGACTCTCAATTTCTGTAGTCACGTACTGAGCGATTCGCAACGCCAGGCCGTGAACAACCTCACCCAAATCTTCAGGACTGAATTCACTCGCCAAGGATCGCGAGAGATCCAGTTTTGCCATCCCTTCCTGGTTAAACCCTGTGCCTGATCCGTCCGCTCCTCCTGTCAAGGCTCTGCGCTCCGCTCCGATGAACGCCAACCCCGCGGCCTTGACAGCGCGGACGGACAGACGCCTTCCCCCGCCATGAAGGGCATTTGCTTTTCATGCACCGCTTCGCGGTGCCTGCGAGGCAAGAACCCAAATTTCAAAACAGGAGAATCCCATGCAACAAACCCAACGAAAACCACTCTTTGACCTGGGCTCGCTTGTGTCTACTCCGGGAGCGCTCGCCGCCCTCGCAAAGAGCGGACAAACGCCGCTGGACTTCCTCTCGCGCCATATCACAGGCGATTGGGGAGACCTCGAGGAAGAAGACCGGAAGGAAAACGAGCTCAGCGTGAAGCAGGGCTTCCGCATCCTGAGCAGCTACAAGACAAACGCAGGACAAAAAGTATGGGTCATCACCGAAGCAGACCGCTCGGTCACAATTATGTAGAATCTGATTCAAGCTATTTCTCGCGGCACTCTATTTGTGTAGAGTGATCCGTTTATCACTTGGGGAGTAGCGCCGACGGTTCAGAACCGTCGGCGTATGCGTTCTTAAGCTCGGGATACCGGCTGGCGCGACGGCTGGCGGTGCGGGACAGGATTCTTCCGGCCTGAGAGTCAAGGATAGGGGGTAAAAATGTTGATCGAGGGGAAGAAACCAAAGTACCCCTTGTGCGTTTAGGGGAATGTGGTACAGTCCCCTAAGAAGGTGATGGGAGTAGGAATGGAAAGGCACGGAGATCTGGTACAGGGGACGCTGGACATGCTAGTGCTGAAGGCGCTGGCGCGGGGAGCGAAGCACGGTTACGGGGTTGCCGAATGGATCCACGAAAGTTCGAATGACGTGCTGCACGTGGAAGAAGGTGCGCTCTATCCGGCGCTGCACCGACTGGAGCTGCGCGGACTGCTCTCCGCGGAGTGGGGCACTTCCGAGAACAATCGGCGCGCGAAGTTCTACTCGCTAACGGCGGCGGGACGGAAAAAATTGACGGAAGAGGCCGAGTATTGGCGGCGCATGTCAGGGGCGATTGCGCGAGTGATGCAGACGGCGTAGGAGGAACAGATGCTGCCAGAGTGGATGAAAGCAAGTTGGCTGCGAGTAAAGGCACTCTTCAGACGAAAGCAGCTCGACCGGGATCTGGATGATGAGCTCGCCTTTCACCTGGCCCTGCGCGAGGAAAGGAAGTGTGCGGAGGGAGTTGCCGCGGAAGAGGCAAGGTACGCGGCGCGGCGCCAGTTTGGAAATGCGATGATGATGAAAGAAGCGTGCCGCGAGATGTGGAGCTTCGTGTCACTGGAAACATTTTGGCGCGATCTTCGCTATGGCACGCGGGCACTGGCGAAGAATCCGAGATTCACGGTGGCCGCGGTGCTGGCCATTGCGCTGGGGATCGGAGTCAACACCGGGATTTTTTCCGTCTTGAATGGGGCGGCGCTGCGGCTCTTGCCCATTCCCGGAGCGAGCCAAGTCGTCAGCGTTGACCAGATTTTTCATGGGCGAAGTACGCGCAACGTGCATGGCGAGGCCAGCTTATTTTCCTACGCGGAATACCAGGAGTTTCGGGATCACAGTCACGTTTTTTCAGGTTTGCTGGCTTACGAGCCTTTCCTGAAAGCGACGCTGGGTGGGGCGAACCCGCAGCAGTTGTTTGGTGCGGCGGCGTCCTGCAACTACTTCGGAGTGCTGGACGTGCGGCCGGCGCTGGGGCGCGGATTCGTGGACACCGACTGCAGCGCGCCAGGGGCGAATGCCGTGGTGGTGCTGAGTGACGAGCTCTGGCGGAAGACGTTTGGCGCTGATCCCACGCTCGTGGGCAAGAGTGTTTTGCTGAACCGCGCGCGGTTCACGGTGATCGGGATTGCACCGGCGGGATTTGGAGGGACGGAACCGGTGCCGAGCGCGTTCTGGGCGCCGGTGACAATGCAGCGCGCGTTGGAGCCAGCACGCGATTTTCTTGGCGAAGCCAACGTGAGCTGGCTGGCGCTGCTGGGGCGCGTGCAAAATGGCGTTTCGCTGGCGGAAGTACGCGCGGACCTGGGAGTCATCGCCGGCCGAATCGATCAACAGTATCCGGGACGCACGACCACGCTGGCGATTCATCCCGCAACGTTTCTTGGGCGGCCGGAAGAGCGGGGCTTCGTATTAGCGGTCGGGGCGGTCATTCTGATCGCCGTCGGACTCGTACTGTTGATTGCTTGCGCGAACGTAGCGAATCTTCTCCTGTCGCGTGCCTCGGCGCGGCAGAAAGAGATTGCCATCCGGCTGTCGATCGGAGCCAGCCGCTGGCAGCTCATTCGGCAATTGCTAACAGAGAGCCTCTTGATTGCCCTGCTCGGAGGAGCAGCCGGTTCCCTATTGGCCTTCTGGTCGTTCGCGGCGATCTCGCAATTTGTGCTCACCCATTTGCCACACGGATTCCCACAACTGGCGTTGAACATGAGCCCCGACCTGCGCGTCTTGGGTTTCTCGCTGGGATTGACGCTGATCACGGGAATTGTTTTTGGATTGGCGCCGGCGCTGCATGCAACTCGGCCGGATCTGAGCACGGCCATTAAAGAAGATAGTTCGGGATATATCGGGAAGGCCGGGAGCGGCGGATTCCTGCGCAGCACACTGGTGGGCCTGCAGGTGGCGGTGTGCATGATTTTGCTGATCGCGGCCGGACTGCTGATGCGCGGGCTTTACTCGGCGCAGACGATCGATCCGGGATTCGAAATGGCAAGTGTCACGCAGGCGTCCTTCGACCTGACTTCGCAAGGCTACAAGGAAGAGAGCGCAGTCGCGTTCCAGCGTGCGTTGATGGATCGTGTTGCGGCATTGCCGGGCGTGGATGGTGTGGCAGAAGCCAGTGTTACTCCGCTGAGCGACAACCATCGCGCTTCTCCCTTTCTGTTACCCGGCCAAACGGAAGAGCGGCAAATTGAGTTCAACGACGTTTCGCCGGGCTACTTCAGCTTGCTGGGAATACCGATCGTCCGAGGGCGGGATTTTACGCAAGTGGGAGCGCGGACGGGGGCAGCGGAGATGATTGTTACAGAATTCACGGCGCGAACGCTGTGGCCCGGAGAGGAAGCCATCGGCAAGGTGCTGCGCGAGGAGGGTCGCGCAGAGCGGGTCGTGATCGGAGTCGTGAGGGACGCACAGGTTTCACACTTAGGCGAGACCGACAGAGTCTATGCCTACCTGCCAGCAGGCCCAAAAGAGCAAGCACGAATGATCCTTCTTGTTCACAGTGCGGGCGGATATGATGGAATCGAGAAGGGAATTCGGGACGCGGCGCGCTTGCTTGATCCGGAGCTCGTCGTGGACGTGGCCAAGCTTGAGGACAATCTCGAAGTCTGGCGCACACCGTCGCGCATTGTGGCGACACTTTCGGGTGCACTGGGGGCATTGGCACTGTTGCTTGCTTCCATAGGGGTGTATGGAGTGGTTTCGTACAGTGTGAGCCGGCGGATCCGGGAGATTGGGATTCGCATGACGCTGGGTGCGGATGGGAGAGATGTGATGCGGCTGCTATTGCGGCAGGCGATGCGGCCCGTGTTGATCGGCGCGGCTGTGGGGGTCGGCGGATGCGCGGCAGTCTCACAGATTCTTTCGAAAGTACTTTATGGAATTGGCTCGCATGACCCGATTGCATTCCTAGGCGTGCCACTATTTCTCTTGGGAATCGCATTGCTTGCGAGTTATATTCCGGCTCATCGCGCGACACAGGTGGACCCAGTCGTGGCTCTGCGATACGAGTAATTCATGGCCCCTTCGAGGTCACAACGAAGGATGAAAGTAGCCGCTGGCCGCTGCGCCAATCTTTTCAATGAGATACACGGCTTCTTTCGTAGGAGTAGTAGCGACGTTCACACTCTCCGGAGGGAGGGACTGGCTCATGTTTTGCAACTGGATTTGGGCTGGAGCGGCCGTTGTATGCTTCGGAATGGTTCAGGCGGCGCCGACGGGGCAGGATGATGAAGATGCAATCCGCTACATGGTTACGGAAGCGATGCACCGGTTGAATCAGGGCGATACGACGGGTATCCATGAGTTCTGGGATGAAAACGCCGATTACGTAGGTGTCGACGGGCAGTTGATCCGAGGGCAACAAGCTTCGTTTCGCTAAAGAAGTGAAGCATGGTTTTTGCGAATCCATTGCTCGACGTCATGCTGCAAACTCTGCGCAATCCCGATCATCTCCTCCACTTCGCGATGAGAGATTCCTCCGCCGATGTCGTAGCTGCTGACGTTTCGCTTTTTGCGGAATGCATCGAAAGCACCAATGAACTTGGAGTCCTTTCCCACCGTGAGTTCCAGCGACTGAATGACGCGATAGTGATGACTGTCACGGCCGGCGCGGTATCCTGAGGCCGCAAGGGCCGCCGTCGCGGCCTGTAAAGCCGCGTTATAAGCGATGGCGAACCGCCAATCGTCCGACACGTCCTTCGCCTGGCTGTCTTTCAGGTCGCGCGCCACAATTCCAAGCAGATTGGCGATCTCTTGCTTGCTGCTATTGTGCGCGACGAGCCAGCCGTTCTTGATCCAGTCTGCGAAACTCACGCTCATCTCCAATCACGAAGAGTTTCTTTTCTTTTGTTACCGTCGACAAGAAATGATTTTTGGAGACGAGCTTTTCGCGAAACTCGCGCGGACCGTACACGGTCGGGTTGACCTCTCGACCCAGCTTCGTCTCAATCTGCGCCAACGCAGAAACCACATCGGCGAAACTTACCTCACCCACGACCATGAGGTCCACATCGCTCGACGCCTTTTCCTCGCCTCGTGCAATCGAACCATACACGAACGCAAGGCTAATCCGACCCTTAAGAGAACTGAGCGCTTCGTAGAGAATGTCTCGTATTCCAGACGTCTTGGCGAGGATGCTTTTCAACTCTGCGAAGATGGGGTTCTTACGATTCGCCTGGTAATAGACTTGACGACCACGACGGACATCTTGGATGAGTCCGGCCTCGCTCAATTGTCGCAGTTCGCGCTGGGTTGCGCCTATTCCTGTTCCTGCGCGGCGTGTGATTTCGCGTAGATAGAACTGCTCGTCGGCATGGCCGTAAAGAAGGGCCAGGATCGACCTTCGGCTTCCGCTAAAGAGGATATTCGAGAGCGCTCCGGTACGTGTACCCATGTTGGGTACAATTGTACCAATATTGGGTACATGCGGAATATCGAAATGCGGGGACGGCATTTGGCACGAGTGCTCAGTTTTGGATGAACCTGGAAACTAGCTATCGTCTGTTCTCGAAAACCTATTCGAATGAGGATGTAGCTCGCAAAGCACAGTTATTCAAGAAGGCGCCTATAAAAGAAATGATTCGCCGTAACTGGATCAGTGGCTCAGACGACTTGGATGCTCTGGAAGAGAGCGTGTTGCGGTTTTTCGAGATCGACTCTCTAGATGAAGAGCCTCAGATAATGCCTCATGCAGCAAAGAAATCCACATCCTACGGAAGTGCAACTCCGGCCCAAGTCGCTTGGCTGTATAGAGCAAAGAAGATTGCGAGGGCAGTTCAAGCTAGCAAGTTCACAGAGAAGTCGTTCTTGGAAATCCAGAAGAAGTTAAGGCAGCTACTCTTGAATCCCGAGGACGTGAGGCACGTTCCCAAGACCCTCGCCGAGGGCGGCATCCGGCTACTGCTTATTGAACAGCTCCCGCAAACTAAAGTTGATGGCATTTGCTTTTGGCTAGACGAGTATTCGCCTGTAATTGCTCTCGCGCTTCGGTATGACCGCCTAGACCACTTTTGGTACTTGCTTGGGCATGAATGCGGGCATGTGAAGCGAAAAGATGGCCTGCATGGCAGCCCGTATTTGGACATCAATCTTGTGGGAGATGGCCCAGTTTCAAGTGATGACAAACCCGAGGCGGAAATCGAGGCCGACAACTTTGCGCAGAATTTCTTGGTTGACCAAGGAAGAATCGACAAGTTTATCAATCGAGTGCGACCGCTCTATTCAAAACAAAAGATCAGGAACTTCGCCCTGAGCATCGGAGTTCACCCCGCCATTGTGCTGGGGCAATTGCAGCATCGTGGCGAATTCGATTGGTCCCACAGCAGAGAGATGTTGGTCAAAGTCCGAGACTCAATGATTTCTTCAGCCGTGACGGATGGTTGGGGACACACATTGCCTGCGGTCGCTTGAAGAGGGTGCCATGACGTACACCGAGCAAATGCAGCGCATCATCCGGAAGTACCGAGAGTCAGGAAGCCCGTGGCCTGCGACTTCGATTGAAATCGCCCAATGGGCAATCAACAAGAAACTATGGGATATCCATCCCAGTAAAATCGTGCGTCAGTGTGCAGACCAATTGGCGCAAGCAATGCGCGATGAATTCATTAGTGATCCCCAGGGGAGAAGAGTTCGTGCCAAACACGTTGCGCCTTTTCCCAAAAAGGATGGAGGTTCGGAACTGCTGTGGGACGATATTCGAACCGCATCGCGTCAGCACATGGAATTGGCTTTCGCAAACAGACGCCAACAGATCGTGATGGACTGTCGCCAACTTAAACTGGACTTGGACAGCTACAATGAGAATTTCAATTCCGGCAAGCCGATCCAGGGCGTCTTTGATTTCACTGATGATTTGCATGAACTCGAGATTGGAGAAAAGCATCGGTCGGCCGCGTAGGGCGCTCTTTTTGCTACTATTCGTGCTATTGATTTCGGCGGACTTGATGTTCTTTGGAGTCCGCATCAAAATTGGCGATTTCTTCTGATCATCTCTCTGTAGGCTGATCCACCTCGCGCATCTGTCGGCCAACAAGTATTGGCTTCATGGCGATTGATTAAGGTATTCCACAGTCATACAATTGGCCCCCAGATACAGCATCTCTAGCCGTCGAACTCGCGAATTCATGCAAATCTCACGAAGGCTGTTGGGAGGCCAGGATGACTACCTCTGACGTGACCTTGGTCTTGCTTGGGGGAAGCGTCGATTTGTCGCGCTGGACCGGCGCTCTCAAGGCCATCCGAGAATCTTCTGTCGCTTATCAGCGCATCGTAGCCAGCTCGACGGCAGCCCCCTTTGCGGCTCTCGTTGGTTCTGGATACTCGCCCGAGGAAATCGGAAAGTATTGGGTTGAATTCAATGCCAGCATCAAAGACGCGTCGATCACTGCAGATCAAATTGGCGACTGGGTCCGCTTACTGTTAGAACAAAAAGGTGTTCGCGAATTCGGCGACCTGAAGGGTACTGAGGCTCCGGAGTTCAAGCTTGTGGCGCGGGATGTAGAAAAATCTGACATCCTGACTCTTCCCGACGACGCTTGGAAAGTCGGGATGGAACCCGACTCACTCGAAATCGTATCGGCGGTCAGGGCCTCCATGTCAATTCCCGAAGTCCAAGATTTTGCTCCGATCCGCCTAGGCAGGCGCGAACTCGCCGGTTTCTACGGCTTCCCAAGGGAAGCCCAAATTGATTGGAATTTGGGAGCCGCAGTGCGCCCGCAGACGGTCGCCCTGTGCGTGTATGCAGAGCCGGTAGTATTGGGCAAGTTTAAAGACTTGGTCAGTCGCCTGTTTACACCAACCTATTACCGGGTTTTGGCAACCGACAAGTCGATTCGTCAGACCCGAACCGAGGCAAGTTTCAAAGTCATCGAGCAGCTGCGACAAATGTCCCCTGGGCTCGTCCTTGCAGACGAAATCCTGCCCGATGCGCCCGCCTACGGGAGGCTGATAAGCCTAAAGAATCTCCCCTCATGGAAATTGCTCGAGACGGACAATATGGCGGAAGTGGCCAGGAAGGAGACAGAAACCCAGTTATACGTGTTTGGACTCGGCGCTGGGGGCGGAGCGAAAGCATCGGCCGCCGCGGTAGGTTCGGCGGGTGGCGCTGCAGCTGCCTCTCGGCCCCCATCCCCTCCAGAAGACCATGCAGCTGGGGGTGGTGCTCCGCCGAGCGCGCCGGGAGGTCCACCCACAGGATTCCCGGGCGGCGGTGAACCCGGATTCACTTCTCCGGGTCCTCCGTTCACGGTGTTTCCGAAGATCGACGTCTCCGACGAGCATCCCGTGCAGACCTTTCCGGTGACCATCACTGTCTCGTTGCAGTTCAAGGCTGACCCGGATACTGCTGGAGGTCCAGTGGACGTTCCTCAAGACGACAACCTGCATACTTTCGACGTGCACCTATTGCTGGGCCGAGAATCACATTGGAAGGAACTTACGTTTCAGCGACCGGCTGGGACGATTACGGCGGCCAAATTTGAGAACATCCCTGCTCCGCAGCTTGAGCCAAATAAGCAACGGGCTATTGACGATCACATGCTCTTAGAGATTTCTGTGAACTTTTACCTGAGAAACCGTTGGTGCGGTGAAGCGGCGCGCCAAATCGAAGTACGCGCGAGTGAGGACAGTCCGGCGCTAGCTTCGATACCCAAGCTCGAAACGCCGGAATGGCGCGATGGTCTACTGGTGGCTCCAGGTACGGCACCGGCCGATCTTCTCGTTCGCATTGAGAACATCGGGCCACGGGAATTTGAATGGTCCTTGTTTTCACCTCACATGAAGTTCCTGACAAAGGACGTTCAGAAGATGCGAACGTCGCTCGATGAAACTCCCTACAATTACGTTAAGGACAACTTCGAGAAATTCTCCGGATCGGTTCTCTCGGACGATCAGATCGAACTCTTGCATACGAGCTGTGGTCTGATCTTCGAAGCCGCGCCGCAGGGATTCCACGCTGCATATCGCGGCTTGTGCGAGCAAGCGGCCAAGGACAGTTCAGGCCGTACACGCTTTGAAACCATTCAAATCGTTTCTGACGAACCGTTCATTCCTTGGGAACTGATGCGTGTGTCCGATCCATCCGAAGTTCCAGCGTTCGAGCCGGAGATACTCTGCGTGAAACATTCTGTGGGCCGCTGGGTGGCACGAGATTCCAACCAATTGCGAGCCAGTCTCCAGGTGCTGGGAATTGCCGTTTCTGCTTCGGACTACAAAGACAAGAACGTGGTGCCAAAAGTCGCCCCCTTGGAGTGGGCAGCTGAGGAAAGGAAGTTCCTGGTAGCCGAGCCCTATAAAGCAAAGACGATACCCTTGCAATTGCCGGAACTGCGCAAGTTTCTAAGAGAAGGCTCTTCCCAAATCATTCATTTTTCCTGCCACGGCGAAACGGACGTTCAGCTGCCTTCCAAAGCTACGCTTAAGACAGAAGACGATCTGGTCGGACTTCTGGCGTCGTGGGTCTCCTTGCCAGAAGTTCGCACCGGCGCCGGAAAATGCCATCCCCTCGTTTTTCTCAATGCATGCCAGGCTGGAGCAGAAGGTGAAGTCATAGGAATGGTATTCGGCTGGCCTCAGGCGTTTCTGCAAATGGGCGCAACGGCGTGCATCGCTCCGCTTTGGAAAGTGGTCGACTCGCGCGCGAAAGAAATCGCCGAAGCGTTTTACCAGGCAGCTTTGTGTGGCACGGCAAATTGCCCGCCTTCCACGTTGGGCGAGACACTCCGCGCAATTCGTGCGCAATGGAAGCATAAAAGAAGCCTCACTCACCTCGGCTATGTGCTCTATGGTGACCCACTTACTCGGCTTACTTGGGTGCCGAAGGCATCGACTTCTGCACCCGTCTCGCCCGCTTGATGGAGGCGTGCCATGCCCGAACAAACATTTCGATTGAGGCGAGAAAGCGTTCCGCGTTCGATACCCGGTACCGGAATCTCGTGGATTGCGCCCGGCTTGCTGGGAACGCTGGACTACGATTACAAACCAGCTCAAGGCACTTCACCGGTAACAAGCGACCTCCGTGAGGTCGCGGCTGGCCCAGGCGATGCGCTTGACCAAGCTCTCAGCCAGGTCGGTGTCCTCGAAACTCACAATCTCGAAATGGAGGCTCCGACTCCCGAGGTTGAACGTCCCGAGGGTGTCCGGTCGGCGGCCGGCCCACTCGAGGACGACGAGATGGCGATCGACTATCAGCCAAAGCCCGACGAATACTCGTACATCCTTTACCAAGACGAGAACGGAGCAATCAGCATCCATTTTCCGGAAAATCTGCCCGAACGAACCACGGAAGGGGCGACAGCCCGGTCGGCGGTCCGCACAACTGAACAGCCGGTGCAGCATTATCGAATCCCATTGCGGAAGCCCGTCGCCACAGAGCCGGAGCCTGGTGAGTCGACGTCTCGCTTCGGCTACGCTACGATCGGCAAAAAACTACTCAAGCTGGTCGTCGGGAAAATTGTGAAGAAGGTTTTTGAGCCCGTCGTCGGCGCGGCCGATTTTGGAGCTGTGTGGATTTGGGAAAATGCAAAACGCAAATTTGAGGGCTTTCATGGCGGCCCTAATACCGACGCACTGCTCGCCGACGAACCCACTCCTTTAGATGCGGCAGACTGGTCGGCCCTTGAGGGAGGCGGCAAAAGGACTTTGCTGTTTCTCCATGGAACAACAAGCTCCACCCGAGGCGCATTCGCGGAACTGACCAAGTTCCCGGCTGTTCGCGATGCTCTTTACGGCAAGTATGACGGCCGGGTCATAGGGTTCAATCATCATACGTTGACAAAGAGCGTTGCGGACAACGTTGCGGACTTCTACACGAAACTTCCTGCTGGAGGATCATTCGTCTTCGATATCATCTGCCACAGCCGTGGTGGACTCATAGCTCGAGCGCTCAAGGAGCTTTCCCCCGAGCAAATTTCCAAGTTCACATCAAGAGCCTGGACGCCGGCCGCGCGCGTCACCATCGGCAAGATCGTTTTCGTGGGGACGCCTAACATCGGTACGCAACTGGCAGACCCTGACGATATTCCGCACGCGCTCGATCTCCTGGCAAACGTTGCTGCCTTCTTTCCCGGTGCGGGCCTAGCCCTAGCAGGCGTTCTCTCTTCCGCAGCGTATGTCGCGGAAGCGGGATTCAAAGCGCTCCCCGGACTTCAGAACATGTGCCCAGGGAATGATTTCCTTACCGAACTGAACGAGAGCGCTCCCGCAGGAGCGCCTTCTCCTCTTCCCGATTACTACGCTATTCAGTCCAGCTTTTCATTGGACGGAATTGTGAACCAGGTTTTGCTCGCAGCCGTGAAATATCTCTTCAAAGGAAAGCTTAACGATTTGATTGTTCCGACGCTTGGGGTTTCGGAGATAGATGGAACAGATCTGCCGTCGACGGTTATCTATTATTATGGAAAACCTCCTGCTTCGGACGCCGTGGCTCACACACGCTATTTCGAACACCCTGACACCTGGAAGGAGATTCAATCGGCGCTCTGCTGAATGCAAACCGGAAGGTAGCAATTCCGCCTTATATGCTACTAATCTTGCTACTAATTTCGGCCGATTTGAGGTTCATTTAGGCCCGCATAAACACTGGCGATTCCTTCTAATCGGCAGGTCGCATTGAAAACAAGAGACATACCAACGCTCACCAACCCTCACCTCCCACTCAACAACAACGGATACAATCCCCCCTCTCCTCCATTATATAATAGTGACGATAATTCATTAGTAATATATGCAGTCGTCCATCGAGCTGAACTTCTGTCAACTCCATGGGCCGCCAGCCTTCCAGGTTTTAGTAAAGCTAACGTTTCGTCGCGCGGCGCTCGTAACTGGAACCAAGAACTTGGCAATATCTGCGACAGGAGTCTTGAATTCGATTGGTTCGACATAGCTTCTATTCTTTTCCGAGAAGGCGATCCATCGACGGATTTTGTTTACGTCTTCATAGAAGTCCAGTGTGAACGCCAGAGGTGTTCCATCCAATGGTAGTTCCGTCCCTCGCCGCTCGAAAGTGTTGTGGATGGCTTCCCTGAGACTCTTGCCGCTGAAGGAAAACGTGCGGGACAGGACTTCCATGTCGTAGAAATCTTTCATTCGGCTGTTGGCAATTCCCAACTTGACCATCGCTTCCAGTTTTTCGGCGACAACCGTCTCCCGAGGATACGTGAGCAAACGAGGAGCTGTTGATCCGAGCAGTGTGGGATAGTTGTTTTCGACCGGAGATGGCGTGACAGCGTCTCCAAAACCGATATCGATCTGAATCGGGATTTTCGCGCGTTCGAGATATGCCGTGAAGCTGACACGCACACCTTCATAGTCCGCATCCTCAGCAATGCGCTCGGCGGTTACAGTATCTGGATCGAAGCGAAGTCCATCGGGTTCGGTTTCCACTGAACAGAGTTCTCGAAAGATCCGAAAGAATCGCTCCGGTGAGTTTTCTCCATGGGCCAGAAAATCCGCATCGCGGGTCGGGCGGTATTGTTGGCCGGTCCACAACTCAAATAGAAGAGCACCTTTGAGAACGAAAACGTCATGATAGGCGGAGTGACTGAGTCGGAAGAGAATCCGCTCGAGGCCATATTTGACCAGAATCAAACCAAAATCGGCGTTGCGCTGCCGAGCGATGTTGCGCAGTTTCTCGCGCACGGAAGCCGAGATGTTTTTTAGCGCCGGATTGGTCACTATAGCGACTCTAGATACGGGCGCATGACGTTGGCCACGCGGCAAATTTTGGCTGCAGCCCAGAGCTCATCCATCGTTGCTTTCTTTGAGCGCCGGCATTCCTTCAGTGCTTCGATGGCAACGTCTAGACCGATCTTGTTTCGAAACTTGAAGCAGTCGGCAACAGTTTTCGCCGGGGTGAAGACGCGGAGCACGGTGCCTGACACTTTGTGTTCCTTCACGCCAAAATGAAGGGCCGCTCCAGACATGCGAATGAGGCGAATCGGGGGCGAGGAAATCTTGGGTGCCCAGGCCTTTTGTCCGATGGCCATCCAGATTTCATGGGGAGACTGCGTTGTGAAATTGTGAAAGCGGAGGGCGGACAGCAGACAGACTGTGCCCTTCGGCAGCTGATAGGCCGCCTCTATGAGTGTGAGATGCTCGTTGCCTGAGAACTCGGGAGAGGTATAAAGGCCACGACGCACTTTTTCGAGAATGCCCTTACGGACCAGCCGACCGAGGTAATTCCGCGGAACACCCAGTTCGCTGGCATCCTTGGTGCGAACGATCTGCCGTTTGGCAGCGAGCTGTAGGAGTTTGTCGGTGGGAGAGGTAGGCATAAGGAGTCCAACGTTATTGTATCAAACTCTTGGTAGATGTAAATAAGTACCTATTAAATGGAACGGATACGCCTGGCGAAACCCACAAGAAGGATTCTGGCTCACGCGGTTATTCAAGAGGGGAGAAAGTTATCGAGATTTGCAGGAGGAGATCCTAGGATGGCGGTTCGCCTGGAGGAGATGATCTTCAATGCTACTACTTGCTACTACTTTTGTGTCCGAATTTGGCCGACTCCGCCGCCATAAGAAGCTCGCCATTTTTCAGTCCGGCCAGTCCAGCGTAACGGGCTGTTTGGCAATCGTGCTCGTGCAAAGAGTTCCGGAATCGCTCATCGATACATTCGTCGATCAGAACGCGCATTTATGGACGTGCGAGTAAAAGCTGTTTTGCTTCTTCGAGCGCAGCGACGGCCGATTCGCGCGAGACAGTAGGAAATCCCTCTAGAAAGTCTTCGAGTGTTTCTCCGCCTTCGAGGTAGTCGAACAGCACTTGAACAGGTACTCGCGTTCCGCGAAACACAGGAGTTCCGCCAAGAATATCCCGATTTTTGACAATGACTTCCATCGCATGATTGTACCACGCGTAGGTACACATTCTGGCGGCGAAGCGCCCTACCGTTCGCGACGGTGCGACGAATGCCTCGCCCCAACCAGTCACCTCCCTCTCATCAATTGGGGCTGCAATTCCCCTCTCCTATACCATATCGCTAGTTATCTTTTGTCAGCCCGAATTGCGCCTTGGAATGCAGAGGAACTCCGCCACGGCCTGGATATCGTGGAAGAAGGAGTGGCCTTGGTGGATGACGCGCTGTTCCCGACATCCGCTACACAACCTGCGGAGGTTCTGGCGCGAAAGCAGGTTAGTGGACGCGATTTGCACGCTAGTTGGACGGAGATCGATGGGGTGAACCCCTAAGATGGCACAGTTTTTTTGGACACAGCTTCCGCTTTCGTAAGAGCGTTCTTGCATCTCCTAGCAGGAGAAGGGGTCTGGGGAAGGGGACGGCATTTGAGTCCCCGTCCCCAGCAGTCCTTTAGA
>WNFG01001674.1_pt1 | contig 18596 bp, 15 predicted proteins | sample 5400431 | NCBI WGS metagenome assembly WNFG01 (sample SAMN13153346, study PRJNA577476) | soil metagenome | isolation source: 120 cm saprolite under Douglas fir tree site 2 hole 3 replicate 2 | place: USA:California | collected 2015-04-18 | reverse complement strand
GATCATGGGATTGATCTATGGCTGTATGGGGCTCATTTTTGCGCCGTTCTTCCTGATTATGGGATTGATCGGATCGATGGCAGGTCAGGCGAGATCTCCCTTTGCTGGGATGTTCGGGATAGTTCTCGCCATCCTCATGCCGGTGCTTTACGGAGGGATTGGATTCGTCGCGGGGCTACTCGGAGCTATGCTCTACAACCTCTTGGCGAGGCTGGTGGGCGGCTTTGAACTGGAGCTTGAGATGCGGACGACCGCGCTGTCTGCTCCGTATCCGATTGTCCCGCCAAGCAGCGCGAGCATCTAATTCCTGGGAGCACAATCATGCCTGACGTCGCTACCCACTACCTGGACGAAGCGCGCCGCCAGATGCGGGGTCACAAGCGCCTGGCCGAGGGCGCGATAGCACAGCTCCAAGACGACGAGCTGTTTATCACGCTCGACCCGGAGGCGAACTCCATCGCCATCATCGTTAAACACATGGCGGGAAACATGCGCTCGCGCTTCACCGACTTCCTGACCACCGACGGCGAGAAACGTGATCGTCATCGCGATCAGGAATTTGAAGTGACTGCAGCCACTACCCGCTCGGAAGTGATGACCTGGTGGGAAGAAGGCTGGGGTCGAGTGTTTGGAGCAATCGAGTCGCTCGAACCCGAGGACCTTACGCGCACGATCACGATCCGCGCCGAGCCGCACACCGTGCTGCAGGCCATCAACCGGCAGATCGCGCACTACGCCTATCACATCGGACAGATCGTATTCTTGGCTAAGCACATCCGTTCCAGCAACTGGAAAACACTGAGCATCGCCCGCGGCAAATCGGAAGAGTTCAACACCAAATCGCCCAAGACATCCGAGAAAGGATTGCCCAAGGACAAGTAAGCTGCGCTCGGTCATCGGGGTCGTTCCGGGTGCTACAATCGTCCGTTTGCTTTGAGGGGGCTGCGGGCTGAGAATGGCCGTGGAGGCTCCCTTTTTTCGCAGTGAGGTTTCTTTATGTCTACAACGATGCTGGCGGTGGTCAAGCCGCAAGCCGCGCCGGGCGCGGAAGTTCGCGAGGTGAAAGTCCCCGCATTCGGCCGGACGGATGTGCTCGTCAAGGTTAAGGTTGCATCCATCTGCGGAACCGACCTGCACATTTATAACTGGGACCGTTGGGCGCAGAATCGCATCCATCCGCCGCTGATTCCCGGACATGAGTTCTGCGGCGAGGTAGCCGCGTTTGGCGACGAAGTCACGAGCGTGAAAGAAGGCGATTTTGTTTCCGCCGAGATGCACGTCGCTTGCGGAAAGTGTCTGCAGTGCCGCACTGGCGAGGCGCACATCTGCCAGAACGTGAAGATCATTGGCGTGGACGCGGACGGCGCTTTCGCCGAATACGTGGTCATTCCGGAATCGAATATCTGGAAGCTGGACCCGGCTATTCCGCAGGAGTATGCCTCGATACTCGATCCCTTGGGGAATGCCGTGCACACAGTGCTGGCAGGAGAGATCGCCGCGAAAAGCGTCGCCATCACCGGCTGTGGACCGATTGGATTATTTGCAATTGCGGTAGCGAAGGCGGTGGGCGCGACCACGGTATTTGCCATCGAAGTCAACGAGCACCGGCGCAGGATTGCCCGCCAGATGAAGGCCGATTACGTGCTCGATCCGTCGAAAGAAAATGCACGCGCGATCGTGATGGAAAAGACGGGCGGGCTCGGCGTGGACGTAGTGCTCGAGATGGCAGGACATCCAGACTCGATTCGCACCGCTTTCGACATTGTGCGGCGGGGCGGGAGAATTTCGCTGCTCGGCTTGACCTCGAAGCCCATCTCCCTGAATTTTTCTGAAGACATCATTTTCAAAGGCATCACCGTGCAAGGCATCAACGGACGGCGTATGTACCAGACCTGGTATCAGATGACGGCGCTGCTCAAGAGCGGCAAGCTCGATCTGCATCCGGTGATCACCGATCGCATCCCGATGAAGGATTTCTCTAAGGCTATAGAGAGGCTAAAGACGGGCGAAGCCAGCAAGATTCTGGTTTATCCGAACGGGGTAAAGTGATTCTTAGCGCCAATTTTCGAGCGTTTTGCCACGGATTTACGCCGATCGACACGGATCAGCACTGAATCGCCGGCTGTGATCCTCAAATGTTTTTCTTCCTCTTGCGTCGGTATTAGACTCTATTGTTTGCTTTTGATCAGTGTGAATCCGTGTTAATCCGTGGCGAGGTTTTCCATGACTACTGCGACCCGCACTAATCCCCTTTCTTATCTAACCGACCAACTCAACGACCTCAAGGCCAAAGGCACGCACTTCAAGCTGCGCGTGCTGGAAGACGAGCAGTCGCCAGTCTGCACGTTCGACGGCAAGAAAGTTATCAACCTGGCTTCGAACAATTATCTGGGGCTGACCACGCATCCCAAGCTGCGCGAAGCGGCGCTTGAGGCGACGCGAAAATACGGTGTAGGGTCGGGCGCGGTGCGCACGATTGCAGGCACGATGAAGATCCACATGGAGCTGGAAGAAAAGATTGCACGCTTCAAGAACGTTGAGGCGTGCGTGGTCTTCCAGTCGGGCTTCGCGGCGAATGCAGGGACGGTATCGGCGGTGCTGGGCAAGGAAGATTTCATCATCTCCGATGCACTGAACCATGCCTCGATCATCGACGGCGCGCGCTTGTCGCGGGCAAAGATTCTGGTCTTTCGCCACAAAGACATCGCGCATGCAGAAGAGCAACTGGCCAGCGTGAAGGACGAGCCGGGCAAGAAATTGCTGATCACCGACGGCGTGTTCTCGATGGACGGCGACATCGGCCCGCTGCCGGCGCTGTGTGACTTGGCGGAAAAATACGGCGCCATCATGATGGTCGACGACGCGCACGCTTCCGGCGTGCTGGGCCGCCACGGCCGCGGCACCATCGATCATTTCAAAGTACACGGACGCGTGGATATCCAGGTAGGGACGTTGTCGAAGGCCATTGGCGCTCTGGGCGGATACGTGTGCGGGACGCGCGATCTGATTGATTTTCTCTATCACCGGGCGCGGCCATTCTTGTTCTCGACGTCGCATCCGCCATCTGTTGCAGCAACCTGTATCGCGGCTTTCGATGTCCTGGAAAGCGAACCGGAGCGCATGGAAAAGCTCTGGGAGAACACGCGCTTCTGGAAAAAGGAACTCGGCCTCTTGGGCTTCGACATCGGAGGCCGCACGACGCCGCCCAGCGAGACTCCGATAACCCCGATCATCATCGGCGACGGCAAACTCACCATGGATTTCTCCCGTGAGCTGTTCAAAGAAGGTGTGCTCGGGACAGGCATCGCATTCCCCACCGTGCCGGAAGGGAAAGCGCGCATCCGCACCATCATGACCGCGACCCACACGAAGAAAGAGTTGCAACAGGCGTTGGAGGTACTGGGAAGAGTGGGGAAGAGGATGGGGATCGTGGGGTGAGGCCATCGCGCAAGTCCCTTGTTGAGGTGACCTGCCGTCCCGGGACTCTTTGTCACCGTCCTGTTTTCCGCGCACTTACGTGCGGGGCTAATGAATGCCGTCGCTGCACGACTCTTTCTCCGTCGCTCCTATTTCGCTTGCGTTGTTCCTGTCTCGCTCCCGGTCGATTTGCTCCCATTTACGGAATTCACAAGGGCGTCTGTGACATGCGCCACGAAGCCTCGTTCGACCGAGGTTTAACATTGCAGCGCCAGGACTCTGAACGCTGTTACGCAGTAGTCCCCGAAGGGGACGGAATTCATTAGCCCCGCACGTGAGTGCGGGGGTAAACGAGCAGTCCGACCAGAGTCCCTTTAGGGACGGAACCTTTCATGTCGCACACTCATGCCGCCAATTTCGTCCATTGCGTCTTCAGCACAAAAGGGCGCCGTGATCTGATTCCTGCTGAATTGCAGGAGCGGCTTTACGCTTATTTGACCGGTATCGCGGATAACCTGGGGTTCAAGATCCTGGCTGCCGGCGGCATCTCTAACCATGTCCACCTGCTCATCCGGTTGCCGCCTGCCTTGAGTCTGGCTGAGGCTATGCAGAAGTTGAAAGCTAATTCTTCGCGCTGGCTCGGGGAGAACGGCGTGCAATTTGAGTGGCAGAAAGGGTATGGAGCGTTCAGTGTGAGTCCATCGCTGTTGAAGACCGTTCAGGAATACATCCGCAAGAGCTAACCGAAGTGTGCGGTTCGTCTTCGCACAACGGTCCCATTCGATAGACATCCTACGCTACGCTTGACCTGTTGCAATCCAACAGCGCTGCTGAGCTCCGCTCAGCCTGAACGGGTGAGGGCGCCCACATGAACCGTTGCTATACCAACCCTAGAAGCATCAATCCGCTTGGTAGACCATTTTCCCGCCCACGATCGTCACGACAACCTTTCCCGTGAACTGCCAGCCATCAAACGGTGTGTTATGTGACAACGATCGCGACTTGGCAGCTTCGAACGTCCAGCGCTTCTTGGGATCGAAAATGGTTACGTCGGCGAAGCTGCCGCGGGCTAGCGATCCGCGGCCGCGGAGGTCGAAGACTCTCGCTGGGCCGGTGGTGAAGAGTTCGACGATTCGGGTCAGAGGAATCTTGTGCTCGCGATGAAGCTTGGTGATGGCCAACCCTAACGCGGTTTCCAGGCCAGTGATTCCGAAGGACGCCCGCTCGAATTCGACTTGTTTTTCGTGCGTGGCGTGAGGGGCGTGATCGGTGGCGATCGCGTCGACTGTGCCGTCGGCGAGCGCCACCAGGATGGCTTCGCGGTCGGTGGCGGAGCGCAAGGGCGGGTTCATCTTGAAATTGGTGTTGTACTCGCCCACGTCTTCATCGAGCAGGGTGAAGTGGTGGGGCGTGACCTCACAGGTCACATGGGCCTTGGCGCGCTTGCCGCGGCGCACGGCCTTGAGCGCGTCGGAGGTGGAAAGATGTGCCACGTGCAGCCGCGAATCGCGAATCTGCTGCGCGAGACTGACATCGCGATCGACGATGGCAGCTTCGGCGGCGGCGGACATGCCGCGCAGGCCGAGACGAAAGCTCGTGGGGCCTTCGTGCATGGAGCAGCCTTCGGTGACGCGCGTGTCCTCGGCATGCTGCACGACAGGCAGATTCAGTTCGGCACCCAGGCGTAGCGCGGCGCGCATGATTTCATCTTCGAGGATGGGCTTGCCATCGTCGGTGACGGCAACGGCTCCAGCGCGCTGCAGAGCGGCGAAGTCAGTTAGCGCGGCGCCTCGGGAGTGTAGAGTGGCGGCGGCGATGGGGAACACATTGACCACCGCCCCGCGCTCGGGACTGCGCAGCCATGACACCCATTCGGTTGTACCCACCACGGGCGTGGTGTTGGGCATGGTGCAAACCGAGGTGAAACCTCCGGCAGCGGCCGCGGCGGTTCCAGTGACGATGGTTTCTTTGTAGCTCTGGCCAGGCTCGCGCAGGTGGACGTGCAGGTCGATGAAGCCCGGAGCGACGATCAGTCCGCGGGCGTCGAATTTTTGTTCGGCGGTGCCCCGGATTTTATTGGGCGGAGCCACCTCGGCGACGCGTCCACCATGGAGAAGAATGTCCATTGGCGCATTGATTTTGCCGACGGGATCGATTAGGTGTCCGCCTTTTATTAGCAGACTGGCGCCGTCGCGTTTTTGGCCCTTAGCAGTCAGCATTCAGCACTCAGCATTCAGACCGCGTCGCAGAACACACAGCAAATCCGTGTAGATCCGTGTAAATCCGTGGCTCATTTGGTTTTCCCCAGCGCTCGGGCCAGTATCGCCATGCGCATCGGCATTGCGTTGTGCACTTCGTCCAGGATTACGGATTGCGGACCGTCGGCGACCTCCGCGGTTAACTCCAGACCTCGGATAATAGGGCCAGGATGCATCACAATAGCATCGCGTTTCGCCAGCTTCAGCCGTGCCAGCGTCATCTGGTAGCGCGCGACGAAGTCCTCGAGACTTATCTTGTGGCCCGCCAGGCGCTCCTTTTGCATTCGCAGCAGCATGATGACGTCGGTGCCGCGCAGAGCGTCTTCGATGTGGCGCGTGATGCGTAGGCCCGGCACAAGCGTGGCGGCAACATCGGGCACAAAATCAGGAGGACCGCAGAGTGTTATTTTTACTCCGAACTTCGACAGCAAATGACAGGCGCTCCGGGCCACACGACTGTGGTAGATGTCCCCAATAATCGTGGCCTGCAGACCTTTGAATGATTTCTTATGTTTGAGAATCGTGAAGGCATCGAGCAGGGCTTGCGAGGGATGCTCGTGCATGCCGTCACCCGCGTTGATGACTGGGATATCGAGGTGCCGCGCCATCAGGTGGGGGGCGCCGGCGGAAGGATGCCGAAGCACGATTGCGTCAGCGCCGATTGCCCGCAAGGTGTAGCCGGTATCGAGCAGGGACTCGCCTTTTTCGATGCTCGAACCGGAAGATTGCACCAGCGTAGTCATTGCGCCCAGGGATTTCGCGGCGAACTCGAACGACGAACGCGTGCGCGTGGAGGACTCGTAAAACAGAAGCACGATGCGCTTGCCGCGCAGCAGCGGCCGAGCCTTCACCGGATTCATGCGGCGGGCGAGTGTGAGCAGGCCCAGGATATCCTTCGCGTCGAGATGTTCGATCCCGAGCAGCGAACCGCGCGTGAGCTTATTCATTGCGTGAGGATGTGAACGCTGCATCATACGCGTGCGGCAGTGGGGGCGGCAAGACAGCTTCGACTGAATTACAACCGATTGCGACGGCTGAGAAACGCTCCGCCCAAAGCGCCACCGATGCTCCCCAGGATAATTGAGGCAAAGAAAGCCGAAATCAGAGCAAATAACAGCATGACCGCCAGGCCCGGAGCAGACTTGAAATAGTCGAGTGCGGCCGTTACCTGCGGGTCGTTAGTCTTTGTCGCCGCCTGTTGAATTACCTGCAGCATGGCGTTGCGGAGCTCAGGTCCTTTGTGGAAGACGGCCACGACGATCGCTTCCAGCGTGGCCGACATCCCAAAGCAAAACAAACCGCTGATGGCGCCGAGGCGGGCTCCCGTAGCGGCTTTGATCGCCATCTCCGGGCTGCGGCGGCGAGAGAAAATTACAGCAAGCATTCCGGTGCCCAGCATAGCTACGAAAGGATTCAGGCCTAGGGCTATGAGCAAGACGGAAATGAAGGCTGCAAGTAAACAAGGCTGCAGCGTTCCAACCCACCTTATTGGCAGGTAAGCGGGCGGTGCGATAGGGTAGCCTGGCAGCGCCGGATTGTCCTGCGCGCTTGCTTCAGCGCCCAAAGCGACGGTCGCCGGGGAAAGATCAGGAATAGCCACACGAATCTGGGGTGCGCCGCAGTGAGCGCAAAACGGGACGCCATCTTCGACCAGCTGTGCACACTTGTAGCAAGGATGGTCCATCAGAGATTAGAGAAGGGCTGGATTGAAAGTACCGCACGGCGTGCGGCAGCGCAAGGAAGCGAGCATTATAGGAGGATCAGTTGGGGCTAGGACCTTCAAGTCGTCAAGCCTCTAGATGTCTCCCTGCTTGCCATGGGTGTGCAGATACACCAGAGCAAAGGTCACTCGTTTCCCGCCGTCGCGCGGTTCGATGGATACCAGATGCTGGTTCTCTTCAGTTCCAACTTTCAATTCGGTGACTGGACCCGTGTTGTCGCCCTCACACTTCACCGGTTTGGAATGTTGGTCCTTATCTTTATCCTTGTCCTCGTCTACGTCGGCATTCACGTCGCCTCCATGTTCATGGGTGTGGCACTCGAGGACTTTGCCGTATTTTTTTAGCTTGTCGCGGTAGTACTCGATAACCTGGACCGGCGCGTCGTCCGACTCGTAACTCGCCACCACCAGTTTTATTCCGAATGCTTCGGTGAGAAGGCCGAGATTGACGGCGTTGTTGTTATTGTCGTCGTGCTTCAGGCGCGCGCCGGGATAGACTGGCAATCCAATCTTGCGGGCATCGGCGTCGTTTCCGATATGCAGGTCGCCCGAGGAACTGCGAATGTCCAAGTGCTTATCCTGGCTGTCTTTCTCTTGCTTTTGTGGACCGGCGGCGAAAGCGGGATAAGCCAGAGCCGTGACGAAAGCGAGAGTCACGACCAGACGGTAGGTCACACTGGTCTTAACTGAGCGGAGTGATGACACAGATCGAAACATGGACACCTCCTGCGGAGCGGCGAACGAAGTTTTTCGATGCTTCGAGGGTTGCGAAAAATAGAAGCCCGAAATTTAATCCTCAGCGGCTGAATCCGACCGCATCGCTCCAAACATCTTATGGCACGACTGAAGTCCTGCCCTGATACGAACGCACAGTCCAGCTTTGAGGGGAACACGACTTTTCCCTGCAATCCGAGTTCTTCTACAACCGCACTAGATATCTGCGTCCTTGCCATGGGTACGGACATACACCAGAGAGAAGCTGGCGCCTTTGGCCTCAGGTTCAACGCTGACGATGTGCTGATTCTCTTTGGTGCCCACCTTGAGTTCGATATTGTTTCCCTTCGTGCTGTCACAGGTCAGCTCGTGGGATTCCTTGTCCGACCTTGACGTTTTCATGTTCACGTCTAAATGGCTCGAGGTACGGCACTCGAGAACATTGCCGTATTTCTTGAGCTGATCTTTGTAGAAGGCGACGAGTTTGGTGGGCGAGTCATCGGTCTCATATTCCAAAGCAATGACTCTTACCCCGTAACCGAAACCGGAGATGTTAACGTTCGCGCTCTTCTCGTTGCCGGAATCTTTCTGCTTCAGGTGAGCGCCGGGATAAACAGCAAGACCTGTATCGGCGACGTCCGCGTCTTTGCTGACATGAATGCCGCCTAGAAGAGTCTTGATGTCGACCTGCTTGTCCTGTCCGTTGCCTTCTTTCCTGACGTTGACGCTGCAGGCGGGCAGGAGCAGTAGAGCGGCGAATGAAGCAAACAGACGAAATTCACTTGTGCGCATATGACGGTCCTCCATTGGCAACCTGCGAGGGACGCTCGATTCCCGCCCCACGCACGGCGACGTTGGGAATGCTGACGGGAAGATGGCCGCGGATGGCAATCTCGCCGAACAGCGCCTTAACCGCGCCCACTTCCGAGACGGTCGCGTTCGAAAACGTACACATGTAATTCTCAATCTTGGAAAAGTCGGCAGCCAGATACGGATTCCCCATAGCGACAACCGCCGTCTTTACCGCGGCGTGATCGAGCAACTGCTGTAGCAAGGTTCCGGTCGCATCGGCCATGGCAACCGAGTTCCCGATCTTGCCCGCCGTCGGAATCACATAAACCGCGGCTACCACCTGTTGCGCTTCGTCGACAGCCTTCACTACCTCATCGGTCATACCCGCGGCGACGCGCGGATCCACATAGATCACGTGCGCGTCCGGAATTCGTGCACGGAGTTCCCGGCCGAAGGCGCGTCCGGAATCCGCCCGTACATCGTCGGAGAAGAGCACAGCCACAACGCGGTTGTGTGTCTCCTCTTGTGTTGTATACGGAAGGCCGCCCGTGACAGTTCCCTTGGATTTAAGCGGCAGCACCTTTCCGTTGTCACGCACCAGGGTGACGGCGGACTCCGCGATCTGCTGGCCATAGGTCAGGTTTTCCGGCTTGCCCACCGCAGATGAAATTGCGTTCAGATCCACCAGGCGGGCATCCTGCAGGCCGAGTGACGCCTTTGCTTTCAGAATCTTGAGCACCGAGCGATCCAGTCGTTCAGAAGAGATTTCGCCCGACCGCGCGGCTTGCAGCATGGCCACATAGGAGGCCCCAAGATCGGCTGGGATCAACAGCAGATCGTTGCCAGCCTTAAAGGCTTCGACGGCGGCGCGGCCAATGTTGTTGGCGAAGAGATGCGTCAGGCCGGCCATGTCGAGAGCATCGGTCACGATGATGCCCTTGAATCCGAGTTGCTTTTCGAGCAGCTCCGAGACTACTGCCGGGGAAATGGTGGCTACGTGGTTGGGGTCGGGATCGAGCGCCGGGACCGTGACATGCGCCACCATGACTGAGTCGACACCGGCTTGGATGGCTTGACGGAAGGGTGGCAGCTCGATCGAGTCGAGGTGCGCACGATCCACGTTGACGCTGGCGACACCGAGATGCGAGTCGGTCGCGGTGTCACCGTGACCGGGAAAGTGCTTCACCGTGGTGAGCATCCCGGCCTGGTGCGCGCCCTTGATGTAGGCGCTGACAAGATCGCCGACTTGCTTGGGGTCTTCGCCGAAAGAGCGCGTGTTGATGATGGGATTCACAGGATTGGAGTTCACGTCGGCATCGGGAAAGAAATTCCAGTGAATGCCGATAGTGCGGGCTTCTTCAGCTGTAATGCGGCCGAAGGCCTCGGCATCTGCTTCCTTGCCGTCGGCTCCGAAGGCCATGGCGTGGGGAAAGACGGTTGTTCCCATCAGGCGCGTCGCGACACCGCGCTCAAAGTCCGCAGCGAAAAGCAGCGGAAGCTTGGAATCATGCTGCAGGCGGTTGAGCAGCTCGGCGGCCTCATAGGGCTCGCTGCGCAGAAGGAAAGGACCATCGACATGGACGGTCATCGCGAAAGAGCCAACATGATACTTCTGCATGGCGTCGCGCCACTGCAGGTACTCCGGGTTCTCTACGTTGAGGAAGCTGGCGCGGCACCAGACCATGAAGACCTGGCCAACTTTTTCCTCGAGTGTGAGCTTGTGGAGCGTCTTCTGCGCCCACTTCTCGCCGTCGTGAGTGAGATGTATGGGGCCGGGACGCTGATACCTGTCTTTGTCCTTGGCGAGAGTAGGCAGAGCAACCGTCAGTACAAGCAATAGCACAGAGAAAATCCGAAGCATAGCTCAAAACGATAGCAGAAGAGCGCGAAACCCGTACTGCGGAATTAAGTTTGATTCGTCCAGCTAAAGCATGGTCTACCCTGTGATCCTCTGTGTCCTCTGTGGTAAGGGTTGTGGTAAGCCCGTTGTGGTAAGCCCGTCAAACGCGGCCAGAGGGCTCATCTCTCTGGGCGGCACCGACGATAGCAATGCCCTCTCGTTGAATATCAGGATCATCCCCAAAGCCGTTCAACCATTTCACTTCCGGCTCGCGACGGAACCAGGTCAGTTGGCGCTTGGCGTAGTTGCGGTGAGCTTGCTGGGCGGCCTGAAGAGCTTGCTCGCGGGCGAGTTCTCTCCGCAAGAATTGCACCGCTTGCTTGTAGCCAAGCGAGGCCAGCGGGCGGCTGGCTGTGCCATATTTCTGCAGCAGGCTCTGGGTCTCTTCGATCAGGCCGCCGTCGAACATGTGCTGCGCGCGCTGGTTGATGCAGTCGTAGAGAGCTTTGCGCTCAGGATCGAGTCCCAGGCGCAGAATGCGGAAGCCGCGTAGAGGCTCGCGTCCCTGCTGCTGCCAGAGTTCTGTCATCTTCTGACGCGAAGCCAGGCAGACCTCGATGGCGCGGATCAACTTGGGCGTGTCATTGGCGTGGATTTTTTCGGTAGCAGCACGATCCAGGCGGCGGAGTATTCGATACAGATAGCCAGAGCCTCGGGTGGCGGCACGTTGGCGCAAACGCTCACGCAGTTGCTCGGAGCGCTGCGGTCCGGGGAAGAGACCTTCGAGCAGAGCGCGTAAATAGAGTCCTGTGCCACCAACGACGATGGGTAAATGTCGGCGAGAGTCGATCTCTGCGATCACTTTCCGCGCCTGGCGGGCATACTCGCCGGCCGTGATGTAATCGGTCGGGTCCACGAAATCCAAGAGATGATGGGGGGCTCGCGCGCGTTCGGCAGCGCCGGGTTTGGCGGTGCCGATTTCAAACTCGCGGTACAGGGCGACCGAATCGCAGTTCACGATCTCGCCCTGGAACCGTTCCGCGAGGGCCAGCGAGAGAGCCGTCTTTCCGGTTGCGGTGGGGCCCAGCACGACCACGAGCAGCGGATCGGCGCGCGGCGGCGTACTGGCCACGGACTCCGTGTGCCCGGCGTTCCGTTTCAGTGGATGCTCCAGTGAATGTCGTGCCAGTAGCGAACCACGGTGAGAACCAGCAGCAGAAATGCGATCAGCAACAGACCCGCGGTCTCTGAGGCATAAATCGCGTGCCGAGGGTGCTTGCCGGAGGTGTCGTGGTGGGGCGGGGTAGCGGCCACGAAAGTATTGTAGCGCCGTCCAGGTGAAATTCTTCAACCTGCATAATTAGGTGCTGGCTGAACACTTGGCGGGAAGCCTCAGGATTCGTATCAGGGCACGACTTCAGTCTTGCCGTAAGGGGCTGAAAATACGTTCGGCTTCAGCCGCTGGGAGCTGAATGTCTCGTCCCAGATTTTGTCTGTCCACTACCTGAGAGCAAACCCGGAAACACTGCGAAAAACAAAACATCCGAGTTTCACTCGGGCCAACGCATGCGCGCGCGCATTTCCACGCGATCGGTGGTGCTACACTACGGCGTCGTCCATGCCCGTGCCGCAATCCAACAGCCGAATCGTGCGTTTTGGGGTGTTCGAGCTTGATCTGAGCGCGGGCGAACTGCGAAAGAACGGGGTGAAGCTGCGTCTGCAGGAACAGCCATTTCAGGTGCTGGCGATGTTGCTGGAGCGCGCCGGAGAAGTGGTCACGCGCGAGGAACTGCGGCATAAACTGTGGCCCTCCGACACTTTCGTGGATTTCGACCACAGCCTGAATACCGCCGTCAACAAAGTACGCGAGGTAATCGGGGATTCAGCTTCCAATCCGCGATATGTGGAGACACTGGCGCGAAGGGGATATCGCTTTATTGCGCCGGTACACCGGGAAGTGGAAAGAGAATCCCAGCTGGCGACCGGGGACGTGACAGCAGCGGATTGGCCTAGCGCGGGCGCCACAGGTTTGGAAATGAAGCACGCTGTAGCCGGGATGGCTCCCGTCCCCACGATTGCTCTGCATCCCGAACTTGAAGTCCCCATCCCGCGCCGCGGGCTGACGCGGGCACTCTTTGCGCTGATTCAAGCAATGTACCTCATCTTTTACGTCTCCGCGCTTTTTCGATTGCACGTCATAGCCGAAATCGCAGATTCGTTTCTTCCGCGATGGGCCGCGACTGCGCTGATCGCGGCGGTGATGATGACGGCGGGGGTAGGCATCCCGCTACGATGCTATTTGATGTCGGCTGTCGGCTTCGACTACCAACGGCTGGGCGAGAAATTCCGGCAGATGTTCCCGCTCGTTCTGGCACTCGACGAGTTGTGGGCCATCGCGCCGTTCCTGCTCATGCAGCAGATCGGGCTGGGAGCGGCTTTCGCGGCCAGCGCGGGGCTCTTGTATGTGCCATTTTCGGAGCGAACTCTGATTCGCTTGGCCTACGCCTGGCCGGACATTCGCAAGTAGTCGACCGAATTTCCATGGAACCAATCTCACGAACCGTGCGTAAACACGTCTAAGAGGCTGGGTGGAAGTGTGCTTGCCCTACGGGAGGTTTATGAAACGCATTGGGTTCGTAGTTCTAATTCTGTGTTTCGCAACCGGGCTGCGTGCGCGCGCCGACGAATGGTCGAAAACATTCAACCTAACCGGCAAACCTGACTTGCGCGTGGAAACTTCGGACGCCAACATCCGCGTGTATACCTGGGATCAGAACACCATTGATGCCAAGGTCATCACGACAAACTACAAGATTGGAGAGGGAGGCATCCGGGTGGAAGACCACCAGAACGGCGACAAAGTCGAAATAGAAGTTCGCTATCCTCACTACAACTTGACGTTCGGTATGAGCAATCACCGCGTGGACATCGACATCCATATGCCGCGCGAAGGCCGCATCAACCTGCACACCGGGGACGGCAAGATCGAAGTCAGCAGCTTCAAGGGCGAGATGGATCTGCGCAGCAGCGATGGGTCGCAGTTGATCGATGCGGTCGACGGCAAGTTGCGCGCAACCACCGGGGATGGGCACATTCGCGCCAACGGGCGCTTTGATGAACTTGAACTCAAGACGGGCGACGGTCCTGTCGAAGTGCGTGCGGCGGCTGGGTCCTCGTTGAGCACAGGCTGGCGCCTTGAGACTGGAGACGGCAGCGTTACTCTCGAGATTCCGGAAACGCTGGCGGCCGACGTGGACCTGCACACCGGCGACGGTCACATCGATCTGGAGATTCCGGTTACAACCGAGGGAAAGCTTCGCGAAAATGACGTCCACGGCAAGATCAATGACGGCGGAAATCTCATGACGATCCGGACCGGAGACGGATCGATCCATCTGAAGAAGAGTTAGAATTCCAAGTCTTGAGAGCGGCACCGATACTTCTGAGTTCCGACGTTTTCTTGTGGTTGAGGCATGCGTCCGCGCTTTTGCGAGCTTGCGGACAGGAGAGGATATTCATTTATGGCAATTGTGCGCGTGACCCTGATTGCGTTTCTCGTCGGATCAAGCCTTTCTCTGGCCAGCGGACAACAGTTCGCGGGCACGGCGAAGTCTCAGCCGGTGCTCGATGTGTCGTCGATGAATCGGAGTGTGGACCCTTGCACGGACTTCTATACCTACTCGTGCGGCGGCTGGATGAAGAAAAATCCGATCCCGCCCGATCAGTCCAGTTGGAGCGCTTACGGGAAGTTGCAGGACGAAAACACGGCGCAGTTGCGTGGAATTCTGGAGACGGCCTCTGCCCCCGACCCCACCCGAAACGCTACCAACCAGAAGATTGGCGACTACTACGCCGCTTGCATGGACGACAAGGCAGTGGAATCCGCCGGGATCAAGCCGCTTGAGCCTTATCTAACGAAAATTGAAGGATTGCAGTCGAAGACTGATCTGGCTGAGGTCGTCGCCAACCCGGCGTATTTCCTGCCTTATCGGCGCAGCACGCTGTTTCGTTTCGGCTCCGAACAGGACGCGAAAGACTCGGCGCAAGTGATCGCCGTCACTGATCAAGGCGGCCTCGGCCTTCCCGATCGCGATTATTACGTGAAAGATGATGTCAAGTCGCAGGAGTTGCGCAAAGCCTATCTCGCGCATGTGCAGAAAATGCTTGAACTGCTCGGCGACAAGCCTGAGACTGCCGCGGCGGAAGCAAAGATTGTGATGCGGATCGAAACCGCTCTGGCCCAGAGCTCCATGACGCGGGTGGAAAGACGCGACCCGCAGAAGCTTTATCACAAGATGACGGCGACCGATTTGGAAGCTTTAGCGCCGTCGTTTCCGTGGCAGGCGTACTTCGCCAAAGTTGGATTGATATCTCTAACAGATCTGAATGTGGCCTCGCCCAACTTCTTTAAGGCCCTCAACTCAGAAGTCGAGAAGGAAGACCTGTCGTCCTGGAAAACCTATTTGCGTTGGCATCTCGTGTCAGCCAATGCTCGATATCTTCCCACCGCATTCGTCAATGCAGACTTTGATTTCCATGGAAAGATTCTTTCAGGTGCGGAACAGATTGAGCCGCGCTGGAAGCGCTGCACGCAGGACGTGGACGACGATCTGGGCGAGGCGCTGGGACAAGCCTATGTCGACAAATATTTCAGTAGCGAGGCCAAAATGCAGGCCCTCAAGATGGTGAAAGAAATTGAAATCGCCATGGCGCAGGACATCAATGCCCTGCCGTGGATGAGCGCCGGTACCAAGCCCAAAGCCATCGAGAAACTGCACGCCGTGGCCAACAAGATCGGCTATCCCGACAAGTGGCGGGACTACAGCAAGCTCGAGATCGTCCGCGGAGATGAGATTGGCAATGTCTTGCGGGCACGGCAATTTGAGTTCAACCGGCAGCTGGCGAAGATCGGCAAGCCCGTCGATCACGGAGAATGGGAAATGACTCCGCCCACGGTGAACGCTTATTACAATCCGCAGATGAACGACATCAATTTTCCTGCTGGCGTGCTGCAGCCGCCGCTGTTTGATCCTGCCTCAGACGCCGCGCCGAATTACGGTAATACCGGCGGCACCATCGGCCACGAATTGACGCACGGCTTCGACGACGAAGGCCGGCAATTCGATGCGCAAGGAAATCTGCGTGACTGGTGGACCGCGGATGATGGAAAGGAATTTGTGAAGCGTGCCTCGTGCGTTTCCGACCAGTACTCGACGTACACCATCATTGACGACATTAAGATCAACGGCAAGCTGACGTTGGGCGAAGATGTCGCCGACGTGGGCGGGCTAATCCTGGCTTACATGGCATGGAAGGACGACACGAAAGGACAGAAGCTGCAGCCGATCGACGAACTCACTCCGCAGCAGCGATTCTTCGTCGGCTACGGTCAGAGCTGGTGCTCGAATGAACGCGACGAGAACAAGCGCCTGCGGGCGACAGTTGATCCGCATTCTCCGGAGAAGTATCGGACTAACGGCGTGGTCTCAAACATGCCGGAATTTCAGGAAGCATTTCACTGCAAGCCGCAGTCAGCGATGGTGAATCAGAACCGCTGCCGGGTCTGGTAGCAGAAATTGTGGCCGGCAGGCTGACCGCCAGCTCTAAGAACCTGGGTTAGAGCCTATTCTAAGTCGGACTTATCCGGGTTGTAGAAGAAACGGAAACGCAGCGCGAGATAAGGCCCTTTGAAGTCGGTGGGCAGCGGGGGAAATGGATTCGACGCAGTGATGCCGCCCCAGGCAGCACGATCGAGCGGAGGGTCGCCCGAGGTCGCCACCAGTTTCATCCCCGCGACCTGCCCGTCTTTGGTGATGGCGAACTCAATCGATAGCTTCCCCTTTTTCATTTCGGCGGATTCGGGGATCAGGCGATACCAGTTGTCTTTTACCTCCTGCAAAATGCGTTGCAGGTAAGGACCGAAATCCACTCCCTGGGTGTCGCTAAGAATCTCGAGAGCTCCGGTTTGTCGACCATGCGCTCCCGTGCCTAATCCGAAATCGCCACCGCTGCCTTGTTGGCCAGCACCGCGCGTAGCGGCTGCGGCCCGCGCAGCCTCATTAACCGCAGAACCGGCTGACATGGAACCGGCATATTTTCTGAAATCGCTTATATTTGGCTTGGACGGCGTTTGTAGCTGTGAAATCTCCTGATTGGGCGCTTGCTGGGGCTGAGACTGCGGCACGGGCTGATTTTGTGCAATCCCCGGAGTCGGTTGCTGCTGAGCCGGGGGTCCGCTCGCCCCGGGCCTCCCCGGAGGGGGTGTCACCAGGCTCTTGCGCAGCTCCTTTAAATCCAGCTCGGGATGCCGTGTCATCGCCACGCGATCTTTATCGGACATCACGTTCGTGTTTGGCTTGCGCGGTACCTTCTGCATATCGGGCGGAAGCGCAAGAAAAGTCACATCCTTATTGTTGACATTCTGTGAAGGAAGGACGATCGCCGGGTGCCAGAAGGGTATGTACTTCTCAAATCTTTGGAAGTTAACCACCAGAATGATTAAAACCAGGTGAGTGATGATCGAGATCCACGCTGCTTCGCGACGGCGTGAGCGCGAGAGGTCATCCTGCAACTGAATGAGCAGATGCGGTACATGCGCGTCCAAGTCGCGATACGCAGTTTCCCAGTCGCGCGCGTCGTACAGGCCGAGCTGTTCCGGCTGTGGCTTTTCCGGAGGAGCAACTGGATCCTGGAATGGAATTTGCGTAATCGGCATGCGCTAGGTTAAGTACACTTTGCTCATTAGAAACGAATTGCAGTCGCAACGTTGCATCCGGCCAATAATCGGCCCACTCATTGGATGAAACGAGCTGGCGTACGACTGAGTTATCTCTATTTTCGCATCTTTGGCGGGAATTTGCTGACCAACTAAGGGGCTGCGACTAAGGTGTGTAAACATTTGTAATACGGCTGCGGTCAAGGCTCCGCAGCGGTTCAGTTCGTCACTTAGCCATGGTCGCGAGATCAACTTTCTTGCCGTGATCGCGAATCGCAGAGACAATGTCGAGGGCCAGGGCAAGAGCGCGGCGGCCGTCCTCAAGAGGAACCAGCGACGCCGAGCGGTTGCGGACGGCGTGCAGAAATGCTTTCAATTCAGCGTGCAGGGGTTCTTCGGAGGCAACGGAAGGCTTTGCCACCTTGATCTGAGGATTCACCGAAGGTGCGCCGGCAATTTCTCCATCAGGGCCGACTGTGAAAACGAGAACTTCCTGGCGACCATAGTCGAGAGAAATATATTGGCGCGGCTGGAAGAAACGTAATTTGCGTACGCGTTCGGTGGAAACACGGCTCGCGGTAAAGTTGGCGACGCAGCCGGATTCGAATTCCAGACGGACGTTCGCAATGTCGACTTTGCCGGAGAGAATTGGCAGCCCAACCGCGCGAACTTCCTTGACCGGGGAGCTTGCGAACGCGAGGACGATGTCGAGATCGTGAATCATCAGATCGAGGACGACGTCCACGTCAAGCGAACGTGGGGTGAAGACGCTGAGGCGATGCACCTCAAAGAACATGGGCTGCGTGAGAAGCGGAAGCGTGGCCCGAACTGCGGGATTAAAGCGCTCGAGATGACCCACCTGCGCAATTCTCTTATGTGTGGCCGCCACTTGCACAAGTTCGTCGGCCTCAGCGAGAGTTGCGGCGAGCGGCTTCTCGATCAATACATCAATGCCCGACTCCATGAGGTCGCGAGCCACGGCAAGATGGTGAACCGTGGGGGCGGCTACCGACGCCGCACGAAGTTCACTGTGGGTGGTCACCATCTGACGAACCGTGCCAAAGGCCCGGCAGCCGAACTCGCGGGCAACCTGGTCGGCACGATCAAGGTCGGAGTCAACCACTCCCAGCAGGCGGACCG
>WNFG01001673.1_pt1 | contig 18596 bp, 17 predicted proteins | sample 5400431 | NCBI WGS metagenome assembly WNFG01 (sample SAMN13153346, study PRJNA577476) | soil metagenome | isolation source: 120 cm saprolite under Douglas fir tree site 2 hole 3 replicate 2 | place: USA:California | collected 2015-04-18 | reverse complement strand
GGCAAGACGGCGCTGGTGGGCGTGCAGATGGCCGTGGACCGCATCAACAAGTCGGGCGGCCTCAACGGCCGCCCCATCGAGCTTCTCATCGGCGACTACGAGTCCAAGCCCGACGTGGGGCGGCGCCGCGCCGAGAAACTCGTGGTAGACGACAAGATCGACGCCCACGTGGGTGGCTACCTCTCGAATGTCTGTATTGCCTGCATGCCCGTGTACGAGGAGCACAAGCTCGTCAACATGGTGAGCGTGTGTCTCGATACCACGATCACCACCACCAAGTGCAGCCGCTACACCTTCAGGCCCTTTGATTACGCCCCCGCCCAGGCCGTGGCCTTCGCGCCGTACCTGGTCAACAAGATGGGCAAGAAGTGGCACATCGTCTTCCTCGACTACGCATGGGGTCAGACCACGCGCGATGCTTACATCGAGCAGATCAAGAAGGCGGGGGGCGAGACGGTCGAGACGACCGGCGTCCCCCTCGGCACCGCCGACATGACGGCCTTCCTCTCGAAGATCACGGGCAGCTTCGACGGTCTCTTCGGGATCCTGTTCGGTGGGCCGGCGGTGACCTTCGTCAACCAGGCCTACGATCTCGGCTTGACCAAGAAGTACAAGCTCGCAGGCGACGGCGCCGTGGCCGAATCCACCCACCTGCCGGCCCTCGGCAACAAGGTCGAGGGCTTCGTGGGCGTCAATCGCTACGTGCCGGTCCTGGATGCGCCGCTGAACACGCCCTCGCACAAGAAGTTCTACGACGATGCCGTGGCGCGGCTCAAGCTGATCGACTCAACGGGCCCCAAGCCCGACCGTTACGTCCAGTCCAACTTCGAGGCCACCAACTTCCTCAAGCTCGGGATCCAGAAATCTGGCTTCCGCGGCCGCGAGGACACCATGAAGCTCATCGAGGCCCTGGAGGGGATGGAGGTCAAAGAGTCCGACGACTTCCCGCAGGGCGACAAGACGCTGCGGAAGGAGGATCATCAGGCCTTCCTCCGCGAGTTCATCTTCGACATCAAGGACAACAAGCATCGAATCCTCGCGACGATCCCGAAGGAAAAAACCATCTTCCCTCCGAACTGCAAGTTTGCGTAGTGACTGCTGACCGCACCCGGGAGGCGGTGGCTCCGGCCGGTAACGGCCGGGGCGCCGCCTCCGGGGCCATCCTGCACACCGAAGGGCTGACCATGCGCTTCGGGGGGCTGACCGCCGTGAACAATGTCAGCATCGCCATCGAGCGCGGCGAGATCCGCGCCATCATCGGGCCGAACGGCGCGGGCAAGTCCACCTTCTTCAACTGTCTCACCGGCGTCCTGCGGCCCACGGCCGGGCGCATCATCCTGAACGGCGAGGATATCGCGGGGCTCCCGCCAAACCGGGTGTCGCACAAAGGGCTGGCGCGCTCCTACCAGATCACCAACATCCTGCCGGGCGCCACCGTCCTCGAGAACGTGCGCGTCGCCGCTCAGTCACGCCACCACGCGTGGAACATGCTGCGCCACCGCGACTCGTTTCCAGACCTGATCGACCGCTCCCGCGCCGTGCTTGACGCGGTTGGCCTGCGCGCGGACGAAGAGGAGCTGGCGGCCAACCTCTCCCACGGAGCCCAGCGCAACCTCGAGATCGGCATCGCGCTGGCCACCGAGCCCCAGCTCCTCTGCCTCGACGAGCCCACGGCGGGGATGAGCGTCAGCGAGACCCGCTCCACGGTCGAGCTCGTCCGGCGCATCGCCAAGAACCTGACGATCGTCATCGTGGAGCACGACATGGAGGTGGTGATGGGCCTCGCCCAGACCATCACCGTGCTCCACTACGGAGAGGTGCTGGCCGAAGGCACGCCGGCCCAGATCCAGGCGAACCCGCGGGTCCAAGAGGTGTACCTGAAGACCTGATGCTCGTCCTGGACAACGTCCACACTTACTACGGCAAGTCCCACATCCTCCACGGGGTATCGATCGAGGTCCGTGCGGGCGAAGTAGTAGGGCTGCTCGGCCGCAACGGGGTCGGCAAGAGCACCACGCTCAAGACGGTGATGGGCCTTGTGCGTCCCGCGGAAGGCCACGTCACCTTCGAGGGGCGCGAGATCGGCGGCATGGCCTCCCACCACGTGGCGCACCTGGGCATCGCCTGGGTGCCCGAGGACCGGCGCATCTTCAAGCTGCTGAGCGTGATGGAGAACCTCCGCACGGGGCTCGACCGCGCGGGAGTCACCGACGCCAAGAGGAAGGATCTGCTCGACAAGGTGTACGCCTCCTTCCCCGTGCTCGGGGAGCGGCGCGGCCAGGCGGGGGGCACGCTGTCGGGCGGGGAGCAGCAGATGCTGGCCATCGCGCGGGCCATGATGCTCGAGCCCAAGATCATTCTCCTCGACGAGCCGACGGAAGGGCTCATGCCGCGCATGGTCTCGCAGATCCACGAGATCATCGACGTCTTGCACCGCGACGGCGTGGCCATTCTCCTCGTGGAGCAGAATGTGCCGCTGACCCTCGAGGCCTCGGACCGCGTCTACATCATGGAGAAGGGCGTGGTCCGCCACCACGCCCCCGCCGCCGACCTGCGCGCCAACCACGCCGTCATCCATCAGTACCTGGGAGTCTGAGCGCCGTGGGCATTCCCCTCGAGCAGATTCTCATCCAGACCATCAACGGTCTGGTCAACGGCATGATCCTGGCCCTGGTCGCCTCGGGGCTCACGCTCATCTTCGGAATCATGGACGTGGTCAACTTCGCCCACGGCGAGCTCGTGATGCTCGGGGCCTTCACGGGCGCCACCACCATTGCCATCACGGGAAATTTCTGGCTCGCCCTGGTGGCGGCCACGCTGGTCATCGCCATGTTCGGGGCAATCCTCCAGATCAGCACGCTCCGGCCGCTCATCGGGCGCGACCCGCTGACCACCATCCTCGCCACCTTCGGCATTTCCCTCGTGCTCCAGAAGTACGCCCTCTGGCAGTGGGGCCCCTCGGCCCGCAAGCTCCAGGAGCCCATCACGGGTCAGTTCTCGCTCTTCTACCTGCAGTACCCCTGGTACCGGATCGCCACCGCCGTGCTCTCGGCGGCCATCATCGGAGCCCTCTACCTCTTCTTGAAGTACGGCAAGTACGGCATCTGGATCCGCGCGGCCATCCAGGATCGCGTCATGGCCCAGGCCATGGGGATTCCTGTCCCGCTGCTACACACCGCCGTCTTCGCGATCGGCGCGGGGATGGCGGCGGCCAGCGGCGTGCTCTTCGGACCGCTGGCCGGCGTCACACAGACCATCGGCGCGGATTTCACCATTCGCGCCTTCATCGTCGTGGTGGTGGGTGGCATGGGCAATCTCGGCGGCTCCATCCTCGCCTCCATCTTCATCAGCCTGCTCGAGGCCTATGCCTCCCTGATCGTGAGCCCGGCCCAGGCGGTCATCGTGTCTTTCGTCGCCCTCATCCTCACGCTTCTCTTCAGGCCGACCGGCCTCTTCGTGCCCACACCCAAGTAGCCGTGCAGCGCTCCCCGACCGGCTACTGGATCGGCTTCGGCGTCATCCTCGCGCTCCTCGCAGTGGCGCCGCTCGTGCTACCGGAGTTCTGGCGGCGTTTCGTCACCGAGATCCTGATCTGGGGCCTGCTCGCCATGTCCTCCGACATCCTGATCGGCTACACGGGCATGATCTCGTTCGGCCACTCCGCCTTCTTCGGACTGGGGATGTACGGGGCGGCGGCGGCGCTGCTGGCCGTCAGACCCGCCAACCTGTGGCTCGCCCTGCTCTGCGGGCTTGCCGCCGCTGCGATGGTGGCCATCTTCGTCGCCTACTTCGCCACGCGGCTACGGGAAATCTACTTCTCCATCACCACCCTGGTCTTCTCGCAGATCTTCTACGTCATCATCTTCACGTGGACGGAGGTGACGGGCGGCGAGAACGGGCTCACCTTCTCGCGCCCCGCCCTCGCCATTCCCGGCCTCTTCTCGGTTCCATTCACCACGCAGACCCTGCACTGGTTCGTGCTCGGTGTGGTGACGATCTCCTACCTCCTCCTCCGCCGCGTCACCCAGTCGCCCTTCGGCATGGTCCTGCAGGCCATCCGGGAGAACGAGCCGCGGGCGCGGGCCATCGGCTACTCCGTGGAGCGCTACAAGATGGTGGCCGTGATGCTCTCCGGGCTCTTCGCGGGGCTGGCGGGCATCCTCTACGCGATCCAGAACAAGTTCGCCGCGCCGGACTTCGTCTTCTTCCTGATCTCCGGCGAGGTGGTGATCTTCAACGTGATGGGCGGCATGGGGACGCTGGTGGGTCCCGTGGCGGGCGCGGCGTTCTTCCTGCTCCTCCGCGAGGGGCTCTCGCGCTACTTCACCGAGTACTACCTCATCCCCGTGGGGATCATCTTCACGGCCATGGTCATCTTCATGCCCCAGGGCCTCCTCGGCTTCGCCCGGCGCCGCCTGAACCACTAATTAGTCGCCGCAACGGAGTACGCTACGAGCCACTTCTTCGCGTATCTCTTCAGGATGAAGTTCATCCGGCGCTGGGGGCTGATGTACAGCACCTACCCGGAGAACGTCCAGGAGCACAGCCTGCGCGTGGCCCAGATCGCCCACGCCCTGGCCGTCATCCGCAACCGGCTCTACGGCGGCGATCTCAATGCCGAGCGCGTGGCCGTGCTCGCCCTCTACCACGATGCGAGCGAGGTCCTCACGGGCGACCTGCCCACGCCCGTCAAGTACTTCAATCCCGACATCGCCGTCGCCTACCGCGCCATCGAGAAGACGGCGAGAGAGAAGCTGGTGAGCATGGTGCCCGAGCCGCTCCGCGGCGCCTACCGGCCCTACTTCGAGACCCAGGAGACGGATGGCCCGCTGCTCGAGCTGGTCCGGGCCGCGGACAAGATCTGCGGCTACGTCAAGTCCGTGGAGGAGATCTCGACGGGCAATGCCGAGTTCGTCCAGGCGGAGAAAGCCCTGCGCGCGACCATCGAGAAGATTCCCCTTCCCGAGGTTCGCTACTTCATGGACACCTTCGTGGCGAGCTTCCGCCTGACCCTCGACGACTTGAAGTAGGGCGCCAGACATCTGGTCGCCCTCCGAGATGCCTCGCGAAGCAGAGTTCCGCGACGAATCTAGTACTTTGTCCGACGGCTCAGGCCGGCTCTTGGCGTTCGCTCCGTTTGTGCCAACCTGGGCTCATCATGTCAACCGGCCGGAGGCGGCCCGAGAAATGGGCCCTTCGTAAACTTGACATGCGTCTCTCGTGAAGATTTAATGAGGAGGGCGTTCGGATCGGCCTGCGAGAACGATGCCGGAGTCAGGCGAAGCGGAGGCCGCGATGGCACGGAAACAGCCTTCAAGTGCGGTTCTGCGGGAGTTCCTTTCCAAGGTTGGCCCGGACCAGACCTCGCTGCACTATCGCAAAAAACAGTTGATTTACGCTCAGGGCGATCCTGCCGACGGGATCTTCTATGTTCAGAAGGGTCGCGTCAAGCTGACCGTCGTCTCCCCCCGGGGAAAGTCCGCCGTGGTGGCGATCGTTGGCCCCGGCGAGTTCTTCGCTGAAGGGTGTCTGGCCGGCCAGCCGCTCCGCACTGCCTCCGCCGCCGCCATGACCGAGGCGACGCTCATGCGGATCGAGAGACGAGCCATGGTCGCTGCGCTTCATGGGCCATCGGCGCTCACGGATCTCTTCATGGCGCACCTCCTGTCGCGAACGGCCCGCATGGAAGAGGACCTCGTGGATCAGTTGTTCAACTCGAGCGAGAAGCGGCTCGCCCGCGTGCTGCTCATGCTGGCCCACTTTGGCAAAGAAGGAAAACCCGAGCCCGTCCTTCCCAAGATCAGCCAGGAAACGCTGGCAGAAATGATCGGCACCACACGCTCCCGGGTCAATGGTTTCATGAACAAGTTTCGCAAGCTTGGCTTCATCGAGTACAACGGCGGGTTGCACGTCCATAGCTCGCTCATGAACCTCCTTCTCCACAGCTAGTCTCGGGTAGCGGGCTCGCCGCGCCGCCTCGCATTGCCGCGCGCCCGCCACGGGCCGACCCCGAAGCAACCTCGATGATTCAGCCCATGTTCCATTTGGAACACATCGGTGTGTTCTGTTCGGAACACATTTTTGTGGTTGGGGGGTAGTGAAATATTTCGTACCCTAACTTTAGTGGGGCGCACCCCAGCGTACGCGGGGGGACACCGAGGGTTAACCGACGGGAGACGGATTCGCGCTCCCTCGGTGGTGGCCCTCAATGGGCTGGATGAATCGGAGGCCCGTATGCGCGTCATCTCGGTCCGTGCGGTCCATGATGAGCGGTCTCGAGAGCGCTCCCTTGAGCCTGGCGGCTCGAGCGTTCAAAATTCCCGTGTGGCCAGGTTCGAGCGATCGACCGGCTTCGAAGCCCCTCGGGCACCGCTCAACCTAGACCAGGTGCCTTCTCTCGTTCAGCGGGTCGCGTTTTCCCAATGGCCGGGAGAATGAGCATGGGCGAGCGAGGAAGTATCCTGGTCATCGACGACGATGTCGGCACCTGCGAGACCATCAGTGACGTGCTGGAGCGGCGGGGCCACTCGGTCGTTACGGCCACCCAAGCCCGATCCGCCCTCGAAGTCCTGACCGAGCGCTCTGTCGACGCGGCGATCCTGGACCTTCAGCTGCCGGATGTCTCCGGACTCGTGCTGCTGCGAGCAATCAAGACATCTTCCCCGACCACCGAAGTCATCATCATCACGGGCCACGCTTCGGTAACCACCGCCATCCAGGCCATCAACGGCTCGGCTTTCGCCTTTGTGACCAAGCCCTTCGAAATGGACAACCTGATAGGGACGATCGAGAGGGCCCTCGCGAAGCAACGAGTCGACCGCGCGCGCCGGGAGACGACTCGAACGCTCGAGACCCTCATCCAGGCGCCGCCCGTGGCCATCGTCGCGCTGGATCCCGCGGGGCGCGTCACCGCTTGGAACACGGCCGCCGAGCGCATGTTCGGCTGGCGTCAACACGAGGTGCTGGGTGAATTCGTCCCCAATATTCCGGCCGCCAAGCGCGCGGAGTTTGACGAGACCGTGGTGCTGAATCTCCGGGGCCAGGACACTCTGCGCGAGTCACAACGGCAGCGCAAGGACGGTACCCTCATCGACGTGCTGTCCGCGACGGCGCCGATCATGGACACGCAGGGCCTGGTATCGGGCACCATGGCCGTCCTCGTGGACATCACGGAGCGTAAGGAGCTCGAGGAACACCTGCGCCAGGCCTTGAAGATGGAAGGGATCGGATGCCTGGCGGGGGGCATTGCCCACAACTTCAACAACCTCCTGACGATCATCGGTTTGCGCTGCCACCTGATGCTCGGCCAACTGCCCACGGATCACCCGATTCGCCGTGACATCAAGATCATCGCCGAGACGGGAGATCGCGCCGCCAGCTTGACGCAACAGCTTCTCGCCTTCAGTCAAAACCAGATCCTGCAGCCTGCGGTGCTCGACGTCAATGATGTGATCTCTGGCATGAAGTTGCTGCTCGAGCGGCTGCTTCGGGAGGATGTTGACCTGATCATGGCGCTCGACCCGGCGCCTGGTTTGGTTGAGGCAGATCGCTCGCAGCTCGAGCAGGTCATCGTCATTCTCGCCGTCAACGCCCGGGACGCGATGCCAGACGGCGGGCAGCTGACGATCGAGACGCGCCGGCAGCAGGTGGATGAAGCGTGCGTGCGGCAGCACCTCGACCTTCGCCCCGGCTCCTACGTCGTTCTGACCGTCAGCGATAGCGGAACAGGGATGGACGCCGCCACCCTCGCCCGCGTCTTCGAACCCTTCTTCACCACCAAGGACATCGGTAAAGGTAGGGGGCTCGGCCTGGCCGCGGCCTATGGGATCATCGCCCAAAGTCATGGCCACATCACGGTGGACAGCGAGCCCGGGAAAGGGGCGACGTTTCGGATCTACCTTCCGAGATCTGAAGCGGGGGCGGACATCTCTGCCGATCTCGGAGCGCTGCCGCGGGGGACCGAGTCGATTCTCCTGGTGGAGGATGAGCCCTGCTTCCGCGCCCTGACGCGCGAGCTCCTCGAGATGCTCGGATACACCGTGCTCGAAGCCGAAGACGTCGCGGACGCCCTTCGCATCGCAGAGCGGCACGCCGGGACCATCCATTTGCTCATCACCGACGTGGTGATGCCCCGGATGAACGGCCGCACGCTGGCCACGGCCATCCAGGATTTCCGCCCTCACATCAAGGTGCTTTACATGTCCGGCTACACCGACAACGTCATCATGCATCAGGGTGTGCTGGATCCGGGGACGCCGTTCCTGCAAAAAGGCTTCACACCGAGCCGGCTGGCCCGCAAGGTGCGAGAGGTACTTGACCCCCCGGCAATGACACGCCCTTCGCAGACTGAAGTGCCGGACCCTGCCAAGTCCCCTCCGGAGCCGGCGATATAGCTGGCGCAGCCTTCAACGGGCGGGAGACCGCAGATGATGGAATCGCTCGCCGGACTTCTCCCCTCGACCGGCTTCGAGCCTCACGGGCACTGCTTTCTCTGGACGCCGAGCCTGCTCTGCCTCTACGTGGTCTCGGATTCGACCATCGCCCTCTCCTATTACGTCATCCCCTTCGCGCTGATCTACTTCGTCCGTAGGCGCGCTGATCTCGCCTTCCCCTGGGTATTCGTGATGTTCGGCGCCTCCATCCTTGCCTGCGGGACCACGCACCTGCTGGGAGTGTGGACGATTGGGAGCCAGCGTACTGGCTCGACGGCACCGTCAAAGGCCTCACCGCCGCGCTGTCACTGGCCACCGCGGTGAGCCTCTACCCGCTCATGCCCAAGGCCCTGGCCCTCCCCAGCCCCGCTCTCATGGAAGCGGCCAACCGCGATCTGCGTCAGGAAATTCAGGAGCGCCGCCGCGCACAGGAGAGCCTCGAGGAGAAGACCCGGGCGCTCGAGCTTGCCCAGGAAGAGATCGTCCGGCAGGAGCGCCTGGCGACCCTCGGTCAGCTCGCGGGGGGCGTAAGCCACGAGCTGCGCAACCCGCTCGGAGTGATCAGGAACTCGGTCTACTACCTCAAGATGGTCCTGCCGGAGGACGAGCGCTCACGAAAGCACCTGGCGATCCTCGACCGCGAAGTCGGCACGGCCACGCGCATCATCTCGGGCATGCTCGATTTCGCGCGCTCCATCCCACCGACGCAGGCACCCACGGACCTCAATGCCCTCGTCCGAGACGAACTGGAGCGCCTCGCCATCCCAGATTCTATTCGCGTAGAACAGGCGCTGACCGAGGGCCTGGCACCGGTCATGGCCGATGCGGACCACATTCGCCTCCTTCTGGACAACCTCGTCTCGAACGCGATACAGGCCATGCCAGATGGCGGTGTGCTGAAGATCGAGACCCGCCCCCTCGAGGGCGGTACCGAGCTGAACGTCGAGGACACTGGCATCGGGATCCCACCGGAACATCTCGAGCGAATCTTCGAACCGCTGTTCACCACGAAGAGCAGGGGAATCGGGCTCGGTCTCTCCCTGGCGAAACGCCTGGCGGAAAGCAATGACGGGAGGATTCGAGTCGTGAGCGCGCCGGGCGGCGGAAGCCGTTTCACGGTGGAGCTGAGCTCCCGATGCTGAGGGTGAGTGTGCGTCTGTGCCTGCAGAGGGGACGAGGCTAGACATGGCGGCGAGGCCCGTGGACTGGCATGAGCGTCTTGCCCGTGTCCTCGTCGATGCGTCGCCCGATGCCTTGGTGGCGGTCAGCGATGACGCGCAGGTCCTTTTCTGGAACCCCGGAGCCGAGGCCATCTTTGGCTATTCGCGCGAGGAGGCGGTGGGCCGCTCGCTGTTCGATCTGATCGTCTCGCCTGACCGACGGGAGGAGGAATCCCGCTTCCTCGCCGAGACGATCGAGGCCGGCTCCGCCGCCACCGAGTCCGTCCGCAGGCGGAAGGACGGTGCCCTCGTCCATGTCAACATCGCCAGCACGGCAATCCGTGACACGTCCAGTCGCGTCGAGTACATCGTCCTCACCCACAAGGACGTGACGGCTATCCGAAGCCTCCACGAGGCCGCGCGGATTCAGGCGAGGTTCGGCGGCCTGCTCGAGTTCGCGCCTGACGCGATCGTGGTCGTCAATCTGTTCGGCCGCATCGTTCTGGTGAACGCGCAGACGGAGCGGCTCTTCGGCCACCGCCGCGATGAGCTGCTGGGGAAGTCACTGGAGATCCTGGTGCCAGGGCGATTCCGGGGCAGTCACGTCCGCCACCGTGCCGGGTACTTCACCGATCCGAGAACCCGCGCGATGGGGACGGGCTTCGAGCTCTTCGGCCTGCGGAAGGACGGCACTGAGTTCCCCGTGGAGATCAGTCTGAGCCCCCTAGAAACCGAGGATGGCATGCTCGCCATGAGCGCCATCCGAGACATCACCGACCGGAAGCGGGCCCAGGAGGCCCTCGAGGAGAAGACGCGGGCGCTCGGGGCAGCCCAGGAAGAGCTCGTACGTCGCGAGCGGCTGGCCACCATGGGTCACCTTGCCGGGAGCGTGAGCCACGAGCTCCGCAATCCTCTTGGGGTGATCAAGAACTCCGTCTACTACCTCAAGATGGTCGTGCCCGAAGAGGAGGGGGTGCGGAAGCACCTGAGCATCCTCGAGCGCGAGGTGGCCACGGCCACGCGCATCATTACGGGCATGCTCGACTTCGCGCGAACGACCCCGACCACACGGGTCCCTACCGATCTGAATGGTCTCGTCCGTGACGAGCTCGATCGGCTGCTGGTTCCGGATTCGATCCGGGTGGAGTTGGAGCTGACCGAGAATCCAAGACCGGTCATGGTCGACCCCGACCAGATTCGTCTCATCCTGAACAACCTCATCTCCAATGCCCTCCAGGCCATGCCTGAGGGCGGCGCCATGAGCCTGCGGACCAGGTCGCTCCCGGACGGCCTCGAGATCACCGTGGCGGATACCGGAAGCGGCATCGCGCCGGACCACCTCGAGCGCATATTCGAGCCGCTGTTCACCACGAAGAGCAAGGGGATAGGCCTCGGCTTGTCGCTGGCAAGGCGGCTGGCCGAGGCCAACGGGGGCAGCATCTGGGTCGAGAGCACGCTGGGCTCCGGAAGCCGATTCAGGGTCGAGCTCGGCTGCGAGACTGCCCCATGAACCCGACTCCGGCCAAGATCCTGGTCGTCGACGACGATCCCGGAATGCTCGACACCCTGAGCGACGTGCTCAGCGCCACCGGGTACGAGACCTCAATGGCCTCGTCGGGGGGCGCCGCCATTGCGAAGGCCAAGACGACCAGGTTTGACCTCATCGTCATGGATGTGCAGATGCCCGGTCTCAACGGTGTCCAGACCCTCCACGCCCTGCGCGCGCTCGATCCTCACGTGTCCGTCATCATGATGACGGCGTATACGCGGGACGAGCTGGTGCTGGAATCGCAGCGGACAACCGGCTTCGAGGTGCTCTCCAAGCCGCTCGACCTCGACCGTGTGCTCCCCCTCGTCAAGCGGATCGTGTCCTCGCGGTCAAGGGGCCCGTCCACCGCGACATGAGCAGCGCGGGGAAGATCCTCATCATCGACGACGATCCTGGCACCTGCCAGACCATCGGCGATGTCCTCGAGCTCCGTGGCTTCGCCGTGGAGACGGCGACGGCGGGCCAGCTGGCCCTCGACGCATTGGCGGCGCGCCCGGTCGATGCGGCCATCCTCGACATCAAGCTTCCCGATATCCCTGGCCTCGAGCTGATGCGGACCATCAAGACCTCGTATCCGGGAATCGAGATCATCGTGATCACGGGGCACGCGTCCATTTCCAATGCGATCCAGGCGATCAACGGCGCCGCCTTCGCGTACCTGACCAAGCCCTTCGATATGGAGCACCTGATGGTCGTGGTCGACAAGGCGCTCGAGAGGAAGAGGCTCGAGAGCGAGCTACGCGAGTCCGAGGAGCGTTACCGGCTCGTGACCGAGCACATCCAGGACGCGATCCTCCTCCTCGACCTCGAAGGCCGGGTGGTGTTCACCAACCGTCGCGGCGAGGAGCTTACCGGGTACACGGAGGCGGAATACCGCAACCGTCCGATTGCCTCCTTCCTCACGCCCGAGGGCGCCGCCGAAGCGGGAGCTCGCATCAACGCCGCCAAATCCGGCCGGGACGTTGACCCCTTCTTCGAGACCGAGCTCGTCAGGCGGGATGGTTCCAAGATCTGGGTCGAGGCGAACGTGGCCAATGTCCAGAAGGACGGGCAGCTCATGGGCCGGCTCGCGGTGGTGCGGGACATCTCGTCCCGCCGGCGCGCGGAAGCCGCCCTCCGGGAGACGAGCCAGACGCTCCGGACGCTCATCGATGCCTCGCCGGTAGCCATCATGTCGCTCGATCTGGCCGGACGCGTCACCCTGTGGAACCGAGCGGCGGAGCGCATGTTCGGCTGGAGCGATCGGGAAGTCCTCGGCCAGCCGTTACCGACGGTGCCGGAGGACAAGCGGACCGAGTTCGCAGCGGCCGTCGCGCGAAACCGTCGGGGTGAAGCCACTATCTACGAGACGCAGCGGAAGCGGAAGGATGGTTCGCTCGTCGACGTGCTGACGTCGACGGCGGCGATCCTCGACACCGGGGGTCGCGTCGCGGCTACCATGGCCATCATCGTCGACGTCACCGAGCAGAAGCAGCTCGAGGAGCAGCTCCGCCAGGCCGTGAAGATGGAAGGCATCGGCCGGCTCGCCGGAGGCATCACCCACGATTTCAACAACCTTCTCACCGTCATCGCCGGCCGAATCTATCTCTTGATGAGCCAGCTGCCGGCGGGTCATGCCATGCGTGAGGATCTCCAGCTGATCGAGCAGACTGGTGAACGCGCGGCGGCGTTGACGAAACAGCTGCTCGCCTTCAGCCGGAAGCAGATCCTCGCGCCGGTCGTGCTCGACCTCAACGATGTCCTCACCAGTATGAAGCAGCTCCTGGAGCGCGTGCTCGGAGAAGATATCGACCTCATCATTGACCTCGAGCCGTCTCTGGGCCGAGTCTTGGCCGATCAGAGCCAGCTCGAGCAGGTCATCCTCAACCTGGCCGTCAATACCCGGGATGCGATGCCTGATGGCGGTCAGCTGGTTCTCGAGACCAGTAACGTGGAGGTGGACGACACGTACCTACGGCAACACGTGGACCTGCGGCCGGGATCCTACGTGGCGCTTGCCGTCACGGATTCCGGGATCGGGATGCCCGCGGAGACCCTGGCACGGATCTTCGAGCCGTTCTTCACGACCAAGGAGGCCGGCCGAGGCACCGGGCTCGGTCTCGCCACGGCCTATGGCATCGTCAAGCAGAGCAACGGGCACATCACCGTGTACAGCGAGCCCGGGCACGGCACGACGTTCCGGGTCTATCTGCCAAAGGTCGAGGACAACGTGGCCGCGACCGTGGCCGTCGAGACCAGTACCCCATCAGGGACAGAAACTGTGCTGCTCGTGGAGGATGACCTCGATGTCCGGACGTTGGCGCATGCGATCCTCGAGCAGCAGGGATACAGCGTGCTTGAAGCCGAAGATGCCGCGGCCGCGATCCGCATCGCCGATCAGTATCCGGGATGTGTCCACCTTCTGATCACCGATGTCGTGATGCCAAAGATGAACGGCCCGGCCATGGCGCGTGCAATCCGAGCACACCGTCCGGATGCCAAGGTGCTCTACATGTCGGGCTACACGGACGACGCAATCGTCCGTCATGGCGTCCTGGAGCCTGGGACCCCATTCCTGCAGAAGCCCTTCACCCCGGGGACCCTAGCGCGCAAGATACGCCAGGTGCTCGACCAGGCGTGATCATGCTCTAGGCGGTTGCCGGTCTCGGCCTGCTTCCGGCTCGCCCTAGGTCCCAGTGCTCCCGAAGCCACTCTCGCCGCGGCTCGAGTCGGGCAGCCTCTCCGTCTCGACGAGGCGCGCCTGGGCCACGGGCTGGATGACGAGCTGGGCGATCCGCTCGCCACGCTCGAGGGTGACGGGCTCGGCCCCGTGGTTGATCAGGAGCACCTGGATCTCTCCGCGATACCCCGCGTCGATCAAGCCGGGCGCGTTGAGCACGGTGATGCCGTGCTTGAGGGCGAGGCCGGAGCGCGGCAGGATCAATCCGGCGTGCCCTTCGGGAATGGCCACGCGCAGGCCCGTCGGCACCACGCCGCGCTCCCCCGGCTCGAGGGTGAGCGGCTGGGCCGCGCGCAGGTCCAGCCGCGCGTCCCCCGCTCGCGCATAGGCGGGCAGCGGAAGGCCCGCGTCGTCGCGACGGGCGGGAATCTCCACGCGCTCAGGACAGCTCGAAGGGCACGTGGTACTCCTTGGCCAGGCCCTCGAGCTCACGCGCGATCACGTCGGTCAGCGGGATGCCGTCGCGCAGCCGCTCCGTCTTGCGCCGGAACTCGAGCTGGCCGGCGACCAGGATCTCTTTGGTCTCGCCCGCGGTTTCCGAGGTCTTGATGTGGCGCACGAGCCGATCGACGCGGGCGCAGAACTGGTCGAGCGGCATGAAGGCCTCCGGATTGATCGTCATGTAGAACCCGCTCGTCACGAGCGGCTCCTTGCCGAAGTCCTTCATGGCGGGCACGTCGCGGCCGAAGAGCCCGCCCGAGAGCACCCCGCCCAGCACTTCCACGATCGTGGCGAGCCCGAAACCCTTGTAGCCGCCCGCCCACTGGAGAAATCCGTGGAAGATGGCCTCGTGCGGGTCCGTGGTGGGCACGCCGTGCCGGTCGAGCGCCCAGTCGGCGGGGATGGGCGCGCCCTTCTTCCCTGCCAGTCGCAGCTTGCCCCCAGCCACGATGGATGTCGCCATGTCGAGGACGATGGGCTGCTCCTGGCCGGCGGGCACGGCCACGCTGAAGGGATTGGTGGCAAGGGTCGGCGTCTTGCCCCCATAGGGCGGCAAGATGGTCGGGCCGTTGTTGCAGGAGAGCCCGATCAACCCGCGCTGCGCCGCCATCATCGGATAGAAGCCCACCATCCCGGTATGGGTCACGTTGCGCGCGGTGACGCAGGCGATCCCGGCGCCTCGCCCCTTGTCGATGGCCATCTCCATGGCCTGGCGGGCGACCACGATGCCGAAGCCCTGATCGCCCTCGAGCATGGCCGTGGACTCCGTTTCGCGGAGGACCTGGATCTTGGGCCGCGGATTGAGCAGCCCGAGGCGAATCATGCTGATGTAGCCGGCGACCCTGGTGGAGCCATGGGACTCGACGCCGCGGAGATCCGCCTCGACGAGCACCTCGGCCACCGTCGCCGCGTCTGCGGGCGGCGTGCCCGCGGCCGTGAACAGGCGGCTGATCAACGCCCGGAGCGGCTCGGGCTTCACGTGGCGGACACTATCTCGAGAATCCTCTGGCTTGGTCACCTTGCCTCCTCGTGATCATTGGGCCCACGGCCCCGGGGAATGCGCCGATCAGTCGAGACTAGCAGAAGCGCCGCGCGGAATGAATGCCTGCGTCGCCCTTCGCCCGACGGGGCTGCTCGTCCGGTGTCTCCGACTCGAGTCCCCGTATCCGACTTGAGTCGTTGACGGCCTCCTCGCGCCTCCTGACACTCGGGCCATGCTCGCCCGGGTGCGCTCGGCGGCCGTCTTCGGGGTCGAGGCGGCCGACGTTTCCGTGGAAGTCGACGTCGCCCCGGGCTTGCCCTCCTTCACCACGGTGGGGCTCCCGGACTCCGCCGTACGCGAGAGCCGCGACCGCGTGCGCGCCGCCATACGCAACGCGGGCTTCGAGTTTCCCGTGGACCGCATCACGGTCAACCTCGCCCCCGCCGAGCTCCGCAAGGAAGGCACGGTCTTCGATCTACCCATGGCGCTCGGGATCCTCGCGGCGACGGGACTGGTGAAACCGGGTCGCCTCGAGGAGGCGGTCATCCTGGGCGAGCTTTCGCTGGACGGCCATGTCCGCGCGGCCCGGGGTGTGCTGCCCGTGGCTCTTCATTGCCGGCGCGCCCGTATCGCGCGGCTCCTGGTCCCCGCCGCCAACGCCGTCGAGGCCGCCGTGGTGGGCGAGCTCACCGTCATTCCCCTCGAGACCATTCACGACGCCGTCGAGTACTTGAACGGCGAGCGCGACATCGCGCCGCAGCAGCCGGAGAGCGGGCCCTGGGCATCGGAAGACGACTCGGACCATCTCGACCTCGGGGATGTTCGCGGCCACGCCCACGCCAAGCGCGCGCTCGAGATCGCGGCGGCCGGCGGACACAACGTCCTCATGCTGGGGCCGCCCGGCTCGGGTAAGACCATGCTGGCGCGCCGCCTGCCTACCATCCTGCCCCCGCTCTCCCTCGACGAGTCCATCGAGGTCACCGCCGTGTGGAGCGTGGCGGGCCTTCTCCCCGCCGGTCACGGCCTGGTCCATCACCGTCCGTTTCGCGCGCCTCACCATACGGCCTCGGAGGCGGGCCTGATCGGCGGCGGCCGGCTGCCCCGTCCGGGCGAGGCGAGCCTTGCGCACCTGGGCGTGCTCTTCCTAGACGAGCCGCCACCCTACGGGTCACGGAATCACAACTCATCTCCCCGTCGAACAACGCCAAAACCTCTTCTGGCACGCTAAAGAGTTTCCGCCGGCGGGCCGTCTTGATCTTGGCGGCTGCTCGGCCTCCGTCCTCCCAGTCGATGACGACGAAGTAACCGTCGATGTCCGGGTGGATCGTCACACCCCTGGCGAGCGCACGGACGACCTCCTTCCTGGTCCGGCGGGTGAAGCGCCCCCACGCGATGGCCGGATTCCGGAACACCTCGAGCCGCGCGAGGAGTTCGGGGCTGATGGCAGGGACGTTGCCCGCGTCAGGCTCGATCGCGACCGCCCGCGCCTTTCCCAGGTCAGCTAAGGCATCCTCGAAGCGGGCCACGAGTCGGCTACGGGCCTCCGGCGTCGTCGCGTCGGCGATCGCGCCCTCGAGCATCCTCGCGCGCCGCTCCAAGGCTTCGACCTGTCGGCCGCGGAGCCGCCTCGCTTCCTCCCCGCGCCGCGCACGCGCCTCGAGGGCCTCGTTCGCCCCGTCCAAGTCAAGCCGCCCGAGCGCGAACAGGACGAGATCCATCGCGGCCCGGTCGATGTGCGGACCGGCGGGGGTTTGGCACATGGCGGTCCGGCCATCGGGGAGGCGACGCGAGCAGACGTAGACGTAGGGCGTGTTCCGGTACTCGCGCCCACGCGCCCGCCGCTTCGGGTTGTTGTAGCCGACCACCATCGGCGCCCCGCAGACCCCGCAGCGCAGCAGGCCGAGCCCGGAAAGCAGCGCCTCACCGTTCCCATGGGTCTTCGCTCTGTTGTTCGTGCTGATCATGGCCAGCAGCCGGAGGTGCTCGTCCCAGGTGATATAGACTGGGTGCGCGTCTCTGATCACCGTGCAGCGGTCGTACCCGCGGCGCGTGACCCAGCGCCTGCGCCCCGTCGCCCGGTCCAGCTCGCGGGTGCGCCGGCCGTTGACCACGGCGCCCGCGTAGGCGGGGTTCTTCAGGATGCGCGTCACGCGGTCGCGCGTGGCTTCGACCCACTGGACGACGCGCCGATGGTTGCCCTCTTCGTCGGCCTCGAACCGCAGCGTGGGGACGGCGAGGCCATTCTGTAGGAGGAAGCGCACAACGGCGAGCACGCCGCCGAGCGCGAGGCCCTTCGCCAGTACGAGGGCGATCCGCTCGCGGACCTCCGCGTCGGCCGTGATCCTGAGGCGTCCGTAGTTGGCAGAGCGCTTTGGGACGTCGCCCGGCTTCTCGTAGCCCGGCGGCACGCTCCCGTTGATCGAGACGCCACGCGCCTGCTTCGCCCTCCTGTGATGGGCCAACCTCCGAACCAGGTTCGCCCGGTCCCATCCCGCCAACAGGCCCTGGAACCCGAGCATGAGCTGGTCGGATGGGTCGCTGGGGTCGTAGGTCTTCTCGGGCGTGATGATCAGCGCGCCCGACTGGAAGCATGCTCTGGCGATGAGCCCGATGTCGGCGTTGAACTCGTCGCGCGTCAGCCGGGAGACATCGCGGACCACCACGGCCGACACGCGCCCCTCCTCGAGCAGCCCAATCACGCGTAACATGCCCAAGCGGCCCGCGATCGTTTGGCCGCTCACTCCCAAGTCCTCGTCGATCACCAGGATGTTCTCGGCGGGGAAGCCGAGCTGCTCGGGGATCTCGCGGAGCTTGTACTGCTCCTGCGTAGCCACCACGTTGTCGCGGACCTGTCCGAGGCTGCTCTGGCGCAGGTAGACCACGGCGATCTTCGTCAGGTCGAACCGGTGCGTCTCGCTCACGCTTCCCCTCCCACGCCTGCGGTCTCCTCCAGCAGCACGTCGATCAGCGCCGGGGCAATCACGGCGCGCGTCACCCGTCCAACATCCTCCGGACGCTCGCTCCTGGGAGCGATGAGGACCTCGCCGCGGGGCTTGCGGAGAGGGTCGGGCCGCCTAGCGCGCGATCGCATACCCTACGCCTCCGCGTCCCCGATTGCTATAGCCAACCCAATGTGGATCGCGGCCAGCGCAACATGCTCGATCGGCGGGATCGCGCGCGTGGCACGCTCGAGGGCAGCGGTCGCGCTGAGTGTGACGACGCGCTCGCTGGCATGCAGCCTGTCACGGCGCGGCGCGCGGCGAACGAGGATCTTCCCGCGGCCCACCCGATAGACAGGCAACGCCTCGCCAGG
>WNFG01001670.1_pt1 | contig 18600 bp, 22 predicted proteins | sample 5400431 | NCBI WGS metagenome assembly WNFG01 (sample SAMN13153346, study PRJNA577476) | soil metagenome | isolation source: 120 cm saprolite under Douglas fir tree site 2 hole 3 replicate 2 | place: USA:California | collected 2015-04-18 | reverse complement strand
GAAAATGCTCAAAGTGCATACACACACCCAGACACCGGGCAAAATCCTCGACTACGGCGTAAGCCTTGGCAGCCTACTGGATATCAACATCGAGAACCTGCAAGAGCAAAGCCTTACATACGCGGCTGCAAGCGAGGCTGAACATGCCGCAGGGTCCGCCGAGGAGGAGACACAAAGTCCTGCCCTGCACGCCGAGATTGCCACGGTCGCGGTCGTCGCAGGAGCGGGCTTTGAGAAAGTCTTTCGCGGGCTGGGAGTCAGCGCCATCATCCCTGGCGGGCAGACCATGAACCCCAGCACCGAAGAAATATTGGCGGCGGTTGATACTGTGGATGCAGACAAGGTGATCATCCTCCCCAACAACGGTAATGTCATCCTCAGCGCACAACAGGTACCTCACCTGACGAGCAAAGAAATCTACATTGTCCCGGCAGATACTATGCCCCAGGGAATCGCCGCCCTGCTCGGCTTCAATTTCGATGCCGATTTCCCCACCAATTGCGAGGCGATGACCGAGGCAGCGAAGAATATCCAGACAGCAGAGATTACCACTGCTGTACGCTCTGTATTTATCGGCGGAGTGCGCGTGCGAGAGGGCGATTTCATCGGCCTCATTAACGGCAATCTGACCGTTGCAGGCCAGAACATGGAACTCGTGATCCAGGATACGCTGCAGCGTATGGGTATGGACCGCTACGAGATCGTGACGCTCTACTACGGCGAAGATGTGACCCTACAGCAAGCCGAGGAAACGGCCAAGCGTATCAAAAGGTGGCATTCGCATCTTGAAATCGAGGTCGTCGATGGAGGTCAACCCTATTATGCCTACATCTTCTCGGCGGAGTAGGAGTTCGATTGTCGATTGCACCACATTCATCCGGCCATGGTCGGAGGAAATGTAGGGGCGAGGACGTGCTGGATAAATCCGCACTCTACGGCCCTCGCCCTCCAGGGTGATCCCCTTGCGGTCGCCCAGATAGAATTATTGAAAGGCAGGTGAGCCATGGCTGTTCGTATCGTGACAGACAGCACAGCAGACATCCCGCTGGAGCGGGCACAGGCTCTGGGTATCATCGTGGTACCACTCACCGTTTTCTTTGGCGATGAAGCCTACCTCGATGGAGTAGAGTTGGACAACCCCGACTTCTACAGGAAACTCCAGGCAAGTAAGGTATCGCCTCGCACCTCGCAACCCCCGCCAGACTCATTTCAGGAAGCCTTTACCCGGCTGATCAAAGAAGGCGCTGATGCCATCCTGTCAGTTCATCTCTCTGCAAAGCTGAGTGGTACGTATCAATCCGCCTGCACAGGCCGTGACTCGCTGCCAGAGGAGTTGAAGAAGATCCCTATCGACATTGTAGACTCGCAGAGCGTCAGCCTGGGTATGTCGGCGGCTATTATGCGAGCAGCGGAGGAGGCACGCCAGGGGTTAGGGCTAGAAGAGATCAAAGCGCACCTGCTTGATCAGATTTCGCGCTCACACATCCTGTTCGCACTTGATACCCTGGAATATTTGAAACGGGGCGGGCGTATCGGCGCCGCCTCGGCGCTGCTGGGCGGCATGCTCAGCTTCAAACCTATCCTCTCGTTGAAAGATGGTCAGGTTGTGGCGGTCGAGCGACCGCGCACCCGCAGCAAAGCGTTTGAACGTATAGCGCAACTGGTCGGCGGCATGGGCGCCCTGGAAGAGGTGATCATCGTCGAGTCCGATGATGAAGTGGGCCAGCAACTGGCCCGGGTATTAAGAACCACCTACCAGGGCGCCATCTCCAGCTACAAACTTGGCGCAGTCATTGGAACCTATACAGGGCCTAACACGGCAGGCGTCGTGGTTATTACTGCAAAATAAGAAACGAGGTCATATGTCACAATATTACGTTGTCCCAAACATTTATCAGGATATAAGCAATCAATCACAGGGGTACTTCGCTTTCCGGTTCGCGTGCCAGGAATGCGGTTGGTCTATAGAATCGAGACCCATTCGCTCAACGGTCAGCACAGTGACTAATGTGATGGACGTCGGAGTGGGTTTACTTGGTGGATTCTGGGGACGCGCTGCTGAGGCCGGTGAACAAATTTACGGTTCCAAATGGCACCAGGAACAAGCCGATGCCCTGCAAAAATCCTGGGGCGAGGTTCAACACCAGTTCCACCTCTGCCCAAAGTGTCACCGGACGGTCTGTATGCGCTGCTTCAACGTTCAGCTCAACCTCTGTACAGGCGCTGGCTGCGCGCCCGACCTGAAGGCCGATGGCACACAGTTCCAGCACCAGATGAATATCGACGAGCAGCGCCAGCAAATCCAACAACATTACCAGGCGCCACAATTCAACACTAATGCCATTCCTTCTGCCGCTACTCCAGATATGGTTATGCAGCCGCCCCAGCAGCCTCGCATCCCACAGCAGGTTCCAGCGCAAGCCATTACGACCGGCGCGATAGCAGGTTTCCCCAGCTATCCACAGGCGGTGATGTGTCCTACCTGTCGCCGCATGGGGCCACCGGGGAAATTCTGCCAGGACTGTGGGACGAAGTTGCCAATGCCTGACCTGTTCTGCCCGCAATGCTCGGCCCAATTAGACAACAATCCCCGCTTCTGTCCCGAATGTGGCACCAAGTTGCAGCAGGCAATATGAAGTGATTCCCGTCCAGGAGTGCCTGCGCAAGCCATTGACGTATTGCAATCTGTCACGTACAATAGAACATATACGAAATATGTTCGTAAATGTACCTTCCCATAAATGGGCTGGTCAGACAACCCGCTAGAACGATACATAATCTACATGGGGGCCTTGCGGGGTACCCACTTCTCTGTAACTGAACTGAGTGTACCATGTAGTTCGTTTTTGTAACGACCGGTGTTCGTATTCGTTGAAAGCCGCTCTCCAAGAGCTGCCTAGATTACGAAGGAGGAACGACTGTGGGAATGTTACGGGTGATGTCGAGGCGCGGTGACGAGCGTGTGACCTGGGATGTGCAGAAAGTTCTAGAGGGAGATCCTGAAGCGACTGCCGCAGTGCGTGAAGCAGAGCGTATTTTCGCACAAGAGCGCGCGCGAGGAGCTACAGCCTTCCGCACCGATCCTGGGAAGCCGACACATCGCATCGAGCAGTTTGACAAGACAGCCGAACAGATTATTCTCGTCCCGCGAGTCGTTGGCGGATGAGCCTGATCGCTCAGGTGTTGCCTACCCTGGGTTGGATCGTCATCGCTCTTGTTATCACACCAATGGTATGGTTGATCATTCAGCCATACTTCAAGGGGCTATTGCGCGCTGAGCGCAGGGCGGCTGACCTCTTACGCGATGTGCTCACCCCTGAACAATTCCGTCAACTTACTTGGTCTGGCTATCTAGAGATCCCAAGCTCTACCGAGCCACAACGGGTGTATCGTGTACCGATGGCGAAGGGATATGTTCAGGTTGTAGAGAACGGCAGGACAGTCATGCGCCTCTGTGTGCAACCAATCGAATACCTGCCTGATGCTGATGTTGTTGCGCTGCATAAGCTGATGATTGAAGCAGACGAAGAGAACTATCTTTTAAGGGCAAATAAGTATCTGTGCGTCGATTAGCAACATTGACCTGGCACCTTTCTGAAGTCTAGATTATTAGCGAGTATAAACATGCGCAATACCTACTCCGCTAACATCCTGGAGCTCATGGGGGTGCCAGTTTTCATTCCTCTTCGTCATCTTCGATTACAGGCACGATCTCGCGATGGCCGTTCTGCCTCACGCACGCATGCGGGCTGCCGTCGAGTGGAGCACCACATAATGGGCATACCGGACGCCCTGCTGGCACAATAGCGGCAACGGCGCTCGTCAATGCCTGCGCCTGCTGCTGTGTGAAGAGCAACAAGACGGCCTTTTCCTCATCTAGTAACGCTGCCGGTTCCTGGCCGGGTTCCATAACAATCTCCAGTGGAATGGCAACCAGCAGGAACAGGGAACGACGATCGTCGTAGCCGATTCTCAACTCCGCAACCTGAAAATCCTGGTCAGGCGATGCAGGAAAATCAGCAGGCATATTCATCGTGGATGCGTGCAATCCTCCTGCCTGGGCCTCCGTACGCAGCACCTGTCCCTGTGTCAGTTGCGCCAGGTACCGGTCTACCCTCAGCGAGAGTTCATCGAGCTGCTCTTTTTCCATCCACATGATAGCGGAGCCGCGCTTGCTACGAGCAAAAAGGCGGAAACGGCGCTGGCCGGGTTGGCCGATGGCCTCGGCCCCAAGCACCTCCACTGGCCCTAAGTCTGTACTCATCTAAATCCTCCTTCTTGACCTTATTCCAAACCGCTCTAGTAGCCGCGTTTGGGGTCATATGGATTAAGAAGTTCCCGCTTGGCGCGATAGCGCCGCAGGTTCTCGGCAAAAAGCGCGGTGAGGCGCTGGTCGTAGTTGTCAGTTGCCCCCGAGATATGTGGCGTCAGAATCACATTCGGCATCGAGAAGAGTGGACTATCAGCAGGCAGCGGTTCCTCCGTGGCGACATCCAATCCGGCCCCCGCAATCCATCTCTCCCTCAGAGCGCGAATCAGAGCTGGCTCATCGACTACACCCCCGCGCGCAATATTCACAAGGTAGGCATTGGGGCGCATAGCCCGTAGTTCAGGCTCACCGATCATCTTTGCGGTTTTGGGAGTCAGCGGCATAGCAAGCACAACATAATCACTACGGCTCAACAGGTCGTGCAACTGATCCAGCGTATAAACTTTATCTACATCCGGGTCTTTCTCCCCGCTTGTCGCAGAATGCCGCGTACCCAGCACAGTCATTCCAAAGGCGCGGCCCAGTTGTGCGACGCGCCTGCCGATGCTCCCCAGCCCGACAATGCCCAGTGTCTGGCCCGCCAGTTCGCGAGACCGCAAATTGAACCAGTTCGCGTTACGCGGCCATATATGACGATCTTGCAGGCGTACCATCTCCGGCCAGGCTCGATTAAACATGAGCATACTACCAAAAACATATTCGCTGATGTTGGTCCCGTGGATACCCGACGCGGTCGTCACAATCACCCCACTACCGGCCTCGAGCAATCCAGTCGCTTTCAGCGAGTCGACACCAGCGCCCGGGTATTGCAGCCAGCGCAGGGTTGGCGCCAATTCACGCACGTTATCGGGCAACCTGTACGCACAAAGAACTTCAGCCTCCTGCAGATGAGAGAGGAACTCGTCTGTGCGCGTCATACATAGTATCTTTCTATTGGCCGCTTCGCTCAAGATCACCTGCGATGCGGGAGAAAACGAAACCGTCGTTACCACTATTGGGCTATCAGTCACGATAAATTACTCCTTACATGGGAATCGTGGGTGCTATTGCCTGTATTTTTCCCTCCTCAGTCTATCGCAATCGCACTCTCTGTGGCAAGACCGTCGCACTGCACCTATTTGTTGCAAAGTTTTTCGCGTTTATGCTATAATCCTGTGTGTATAAAATGAGAGACAGCAGATGGGATTAAAAGGATGAGTAAAAAGCCGCCGCCCTCTGTTTGGGAATCTCTAGGGGCTCTGGCTGGAATTGGCTTCGTAATAGCCGTTCCCATTGCTCTAGGCGTCATCCTGGGTTCTTATCTGGATCACCGCCTAAATACAGGACATTTATTTTTACTGCTCGGGCTGCTGCTTGGCCTGATCTCGGGGATATATGGAGCGTACCGTTTAGTATCACGAGTATTCTAGAGGGGATAGACGAGACGGGGCCATCTACAACGAAACAGACCTGGCAGAGCACGATGAGTTAGGAGGACGCTAAGTGCTCTGGAAACTTCCTGAAATAAGGATTGCACCGGATGTTATTTTCTACATTGGTCCACTTCCGGTCACCAACACACTACTCTGCACTTGGATCACGATCATCATACTGGTCATACTGTGCTACTTAGGTACACGCAAACGAGAACTGATCCCCGCTGGCATGCAGAATCTTGCTGAATGGGCCGTTGAGTCCATGCTTGGGATGGTAGAGGGCGTAGCAGGCAAGGTAAAAGGGAAAATATTCTTCCCCCTGGTGGCTACGTTCTTCATTTTCATTCTTTTTGCTAACTTGCTCGATGTTGTTCCAGGCGTTGATACTATCGGGACTATCACTAATCCAGCAGCTAAAAGCCAGGCGCTATTCGGCTTCCTGCTCGTCAACTATAATATCTCGAACCAGCTCATCCCCTGGATTCGTCCTGCCACTAGCGACCTGAACCTGACTATTGCGATGGCATTGGTCTCGGTGGTGGTGACCCAGATTTTGGGCTTCTACATGCTGGGGCCGAAAACCCAGCTGAGCAAATATTTCAACTTCAGGGGAATGATCGTCAACGGACGCTTCAATCCACTGGGAATCATCGATGCCTTTGTGGGCCTCATAGAGATCGTGAGCGAAACTGCTCGCCTCATCTCATTTTCTTTCCGTCTTTTCGGCAATATCTTCGCAGGGAGCGTCGTGCTGGCGGTCTTTGCCTTCCTGCTCCCAATCGTGGCTAATATCGTCTTTATCCCGTTGGAGTTGTTTATCGGCTTTATGCAGGCGTTCGTCTTCGCGATACTCACCCTGGTTTTCATGGAGATTGGCACATCTAGTCACGAAGCTCTTGCTGAAGGCGAGCATGATACGCGCGAGGAGCATGGACAGAAGGGAACCAGGAAAGTAGACAACCTGGCGGAAATAAGCCCTGCCAGGTAATTACCGGGGTTTGCTACTCGCAGACGCATATATGCTGCGATTGCATAAATGACCATTGAAAACTAACAGGCTTGCCTTTGAAGGAGGATTTCATCATGAATTTTACACAACTCGCCGTAGGATTGGCAATCGGGTTGGGCGCTATCGGCCCGGGTATCGGTATCGGCATCCTTGGAGCAGGAGCCATGAATGCCATAGGGCGCAACCCTGAAGCTGTGGGACTTATCCGCAACAACATGCTGATAGGCATCGTGTTTGCCGAGGCCATTGCTATTTATGCTCTGGTCGTCGCCCTGCTGATTAAGTTCATTTAGTAGCATACTTCTCTTACGTTCGCATAGAGACGCTATCGTGTTTCTCCTGGTCGCGCTGCGCTTATCACACAGACCCTCGGGGGCCGAGAAACGCAATTGGCACTGCTCTCATGCTCCCGCGTTAGAGATGTATTGTGCTACTTTTCGCTGAAAGGAGGCGCGTACTGTGGACACACTTATCCTGGCTGATATTGGCTCTGGACTCGGCATCAATGCTATAGCCTTCCTGTCGCAGCTGATCAGCTTCGGTATTGTCTTCATCATCCTGTGGAGATGGGGATTCCCAGTCATTCTCAGGACTCTCGAAAGGCGGCAAGCCGTCATTCGCGAGGGTGTAGAAAGTGCAGAGCAGGCGAAGCGCGACCTTGCCGAGGCAACGGCGCGAGCCGAGCAGTTGATTGTAGAAGCTCGCAGGCAGGGGCAGGAAGTAATTGAACGGGCCGAGATAGCTGCACAACGTGAGGCTGAGCGCATCCAGGAAGAGGCTCTAGCTCGCACCGCGCAGTTTGAACAGCAGCAGATTGAACGTATTCGGCAGGAAGCGGCCCGAGCACGCGCGGAGATCAGCCGCCTGGTCGTTAACCTCTCGATCGGCGCGGCTGGCAAAGTAATTGGCAAATCAGTAGATAACAACGACAACCGCCGCCTGGTGGAAGAGTTCGTTAGTGCCACCCAGATAAAGGATGAGTAATGCTTAAGGGAGCGATTGCACGCCGCTACGCTCAAGCGATCTTCGAGATTGGTCGCAAGCAGAATACGCTGGACCGCACGCTCGACGATGTACGCGAGATTGCCAGGTTGTTTGCTCACCGTAAACTGGCCTATCTCCTGCGCGAGCCGAAGATCCCCGTGCAGCGCAAAGAGACAGCTATACGCCAGGCGCTGGCGTCTAAGGTGCTGCCTACATCGCTCAATCTCGCACTGCTGGTCGTCCAGCGAGAACTGGTCGACCTTATGCAGAACATTGCACGTGAACTCGAACAGCTTGTGCTCGATGACAAGAACCAGGCCATAGCGCAAGTTACCACGGCAACGAAGTTGGATGAAGCGCAGTTCACTCTTGTCAAGAAAGCGCTAGAAGGTAGAACCGGCAAAACGATCCTCATGCAGACGAAGGTTGAACCAGGCATCCTGGGCGGAGTAATCGCCCGCGTCGGGGACCAGATCATCGATGGCAGTGTGCGCTATCGCCTGGCCGCCCTGCAACAGCAGCTGCTGACGGGTGTCGCCAGTAGTAATGCTGACCTTCCCCTTGCTAGAGATACCATGGAGCAACCAACCAGTGTAGTAAGCAATGGGAGCGATGCTACCGCTGGGGCGCCAGTACTGACCAGTCAGGAGCCTGAGACAGATAACGTAAAGCCAAAACAGCGGGCTAAACCGCGTAGGAAGCAGAAAAAATAATTACTTTGCAATTTGCATCTCGCGTGCAAAACGAGATGTGGGTTATACAGATCAGGAGGAACAGCGATGGCATCTTGGGCTGATGAAATCAGTGCCATCATAGAAAAAAACATCGCAGGCTTTGGCGAAATTGGCACATCAACGGCCAGTGTCGGCACCGTGATCGCGGTACAGGATGGCATCGCCCGCGTCTATGGCCTGCAAGATGTGAAATATCTCGAGTTGGTAGAATTTACTCGCACCGGGCTGATGGGCATGGCCTTCAACCTTGAAGAGGAGACGGTTAGCTGCACTATCCTGGGCGATTATACACACATCAAAGAAGACGACGAGGCGCGTACCACCGGGCGCATCATCGAGGTACCCGTTGGCGATGCATTGATCGGCCGCGTGGTAAACCCTCTCGGTGAACCACTGGACGATAAAGGCCCCATCGTTACGAACAAGCGCCGCCCGATCGAGCGCGTTGCTCCGGGCGTCATTTTGCGCCAGCCGGTCAATACGCCAGTACAGACAGGTCTGAAGGCTATCGATAGCATGATCCCCATCGGACGTGGTCAGCGCGAACTCATCATCGGTGACCGCCAGACAGGTAAGACAGCTGTTGCTATTGACACCATCATTAACCAGAAGGGCAAAGATCTCATCTGTATCTACGTTGCGATCGGACAGAAGAACTTCTCGATTGCACGCACGCAGGCCATTCTGGAACGGCATGGTTCAATGGACTATACCATCATCGTCGCCGCAAGCGCCTCTGAACCGGCTCCTCTGAAGTACCTGGCCCCCTATGCGGGCTGCGCTATGGGCGAGGAGTTCATGGAATCTGGTCGTGATGCGCTCATCATCTACGATGACCTGACAAAACACGCTGAAGCGTATCGCAACATTTCACTGATTATTCGCCGCCCGCCCGGACGCGAAGCGTATCCCGGCGATGTCTTTTACCTGCATTCGCGCCTGTTGGAGCGCGCAGCTCGCTTAAGCGATGAGTATGGCGGAGGATCCCTCACCGCCTTACCCATCATCGAAACGAAAGCGAACGACATTTCAGCATATATTCCGACCAATGTCATCTCGATCACTGATGGGCAGATCTTCCTTGAGACCGACCTGTTCAACGCAGGCATCAGGCCAGCCATGAACGTCGGTATCTCGGTCTCCCGTGTAGGTAGCAATGCTCAGTCACAGGCGATGAAACAAGTCGCAAAATCGCTGCGCCTTGACCTGGCACAGTTCCGTGAGCTTGCCGCGTTCGCGCAGTTCTCCTCGGACCTGGACAAGGCAACGAAGAGCCGTATTGAGCGCGGGCAGCGCCTGACGGAAATATTGAAACAGCCGCAGTACCAGCCCATACCAGTCGAAAAGCAGGTTATGATTATCTACGCGGCCACGAACGGCTACCTGGATGACGTCCCGGTAGAAGAGGTTTCGAACTGGGAGGTGGCATTCTACCGCTACGTGGACGCCAACCACCCGGAGATCGGCGAGGCCATCGTCGAGAAATCCGTCAAGGGCAAAGAGAAGATGTCCGATGACCTGTTGGGGCGGTTGCGAGCAGCTATCGAAGAGTTCAAGCAGATCGCGGCGCCGGGCGGGAAAGCCGAAGCGCGTTAGGAGGCAACTCTATGGCTTCAACTCGAGAGATCCGGCGGCGCATAAAGTCAGTAAAAAATATTGCTCAGATCACCAAGGCCATGCAGATGGTGGCGAGCAGCAGGATGCGCCGGGCACAGGAGCGCGTTCAACAGTCGCGCCCTTATGCCGAGCAACTGCGAGCGCTCGTCTCGCGCCTGGCTAACTCGGCGGATGTCGACATTGGCGCGGAAGCAGCACTGTTGAAGCAGCGCCCGGTACATAATATCGGTATCGTGTTAATCACCCCGGATCGGGGCCTTTGTGGAGCGCTGCCCAGCAATATTAATCGAAAAGCTGCAGCCACCGCACTGGAGTTGCAACGAAAGTTGATAGAGCAAGGCGAACGCGCAGGTATAGATTACATCGCGGTCGGCCGCAAAGGACGCGATTTCATTACACGCAATCGTTTGCGACTGGTGGCCGAGTTCACCAACTATGGCGATAGGCCATCGCTAAATGATGCTGCAGCCATTGCCCAGGTTGCGACGGAGGCCTTCCTGAAAGGGGAGGTCGATGTAGTCTACCTGATTTATGCCAGGTTCATCAATACGGTGACGCAACAGCCAACTGCCATACAGCTTTTGCCTGTACAGCCACCTGAAGATCAGAGCAGCGAACGCATAGATTATATCTACGAGCCGGATGCCAGGAGCATCTTCGAGGCTCTCCTGCCACGCTACGTAGATGTGCTGGTCTACCAGGCGATGCTTGAGACGGTGGCAAGCGAACAGTCTGCAAAGTACGTGGCCATGAAGAATGCCACTGACAACGCAAACGACCTTATTCACGATCTCGACCTCACCTATAACAAAGCTCGCCAGAGTAGCATCACCAACGAGATCCTCGAGATTGTATCCGGTGCTAATGCTTTAGAATCGTGACGACTCCCCACGCATTCATGCGTGGGCTTCTCAGAGGCGCGCCCTTAAGGAGAAATACATGGCAACAGAAATAGGCACGAAGGGTACAGTCGTGCAGGTTCTGGGGGCTGTCGTAGACGTTGAGTTTCCGCAAGACAAGCTACCAGAAATTTATAATGCAATCCTCACCCGTCCCGCCGGTGCAGAGCAGGACCTCACGCTGGAAGTCGAAATGCACCTGGGCAATAACTGGGTGCGCTGCGTGGCAATGGGGCCGACCGACGGCCTGCAGCGAGGCGTAGCGGCCATCGATACTGGCAAGGCGATTGCAGTCCCCGTTGGCCCAGAAACACTGGGACGTATCTTCGATGTTCTCGGCAGACCAATTGACCATAAGCCTGATATTCCCAATGCACCGCGCATGCCCATCCACAGACCTGCTCCCACCCTGGAAGATCAGGCCACGACGATTGAGGTCTTCGAGACAGGATTGAAAGTCATTGACTTGATCTGTCCCTTCATGCGCGGCGGAAAAGTCGGCACCTTTGGCGGCGCCGGTGTAGGTAAGACCGTCATCATCCAGGAACTGATCAACAATATCGCCAAGGCGCATGGTGGCTATAGCGTTTTTGCCGGTGTGGGTGAGCGCACCCGCGAAGGCAATGACCTGTATGAAGAAATGATCAAGGCGGGCGTTATCGACCGCTTAGCAATGGTGTTCGGTCAGATGAACGAGCCCCCCGGCGCGCGCCTGCGCGTGGGACTCAGTGGGCTGACTATCGCGGAATACTTCCGCGATGAAGAAGGCAAAGACGTGTTGCTCTTCATCGATAACATCTTCCGCTTCACCCAGGCAGGCGCTGAAGTATCGGCACTGCTGGGCCGCATGCCTTCGGCTGTGGGTTACCAGCCAAACCTGGCGGAGGAGATGGGCGAACTGCAAGAGCGCATCACCTCGACCAAGAAGGGATCGATCACGTCGATGCAGGCTGTGTATGTTCCTGCCGATGACCTTACCGACCCGGCGCCGGCCACAACGTTTGCGCACCTGGACTCGACGATTGTGTTGGAGCGCTCCATCTTTGAGCAAGGCCTCTTCCCAGCCGTTGATCCGCTGGCCTCCACCAGCCGCCTGCTTGACCCACAGGTCGTCGGCGAAGAGCACTATAACGTCGCTCGAAACGTGCAGAGGGTGCTGCAGCGCTATAAAGACCTGCAAGACATCATCGCTATCCTGGGTGTCGATGAGTTGTCGGACGACGACAAGCTGACCGTCACGCGTGCCCGCAAGATACAGCGCTTCTTCTCGCAGCCAATGACGGTTGCGGAGGTATTCACAGGGAAGGAAGGGAGATATGTCCCCGTGAAAGAAACCATCCGTGGCTTCAAGGAGATCCTGGAAGGCAAGTATGACCATATCCCCGAACAGTACTTCTACCTGATCGGTCCAATCGATGAAGTTGTGCAAGGCTACGAAGCAGAGCAGCAGAAGGGCTAAACGATGGCAATACGCAACACATTGCATGTTGAGGTGGTGACTGCTGAGCGTGAGATCTACAATGGCGAGGCCGATATGGTAGTCGCCAGGGGAACAGAGGGCGTGCTCGGCATCCTGCCGCGCCACGCGGCATTGCTTACAACGCTGGCTATCGGCGAAATGCGTATTAAACTCGGTGATGCCGAGGAGCCTTTGTTCGTTGCCGGCGGCTTCCTCGAGGTGCGTGATAACGTCGTGACGGTGCTGGCCGACACAGCAGAACACGCGGAGGAGATCGACGAAGCTCGTGCAGAGGAGGCCCGGCGCCGCGCTCAAGAGCGGCTGGAACAGGCGACTTCCGATGTCGAGCGTGCCGATATGCTGGGAGCCCTCGAACGGGCAATCAACCGCATCAAGGTCGCGGAGCTGGCTCGCCGTCGTGGTGGGCGTCGCATCGAGATGCCGCGCTCCGAGCAATAAACGGCACCTCACAAGAACCTGCAGGGCGACCGCAAGGGGCGACCCCATAGGCGTTCACGTAAGGCTCATGGCGGACCGCAAGGGGACGCCAACCAGGGCGCGGCAGGAAGGTACAGTATTGTCATGCTGAGCGCAGCGAAGCATCTCGCTGCCTGGCGAGCCAGACCCTTCGCGGAGTTTACCCTGAGCACAGCGAAGGGCTCAGGGTGACACGCTTTGGCAACTTCAGTGAACGCTTATGGGGGCGCCCCTACTATGATACACCTGGGAGGCCCACCTGGATTAGAGATCAGTTATCGTATTGTTTTATCAGCTTCTCAACCAGGTTGCCGATCTCATGCCAGATATGATGCTGGTAGTCCAGCATCCTGGCCTGGTTCAGATCGAACTCCCTGCTGGAAGGATCTTTCTGCGCATTTGACTCAAATTGCCTGGAAAGGGCCAGTGTCCTGTCTCCACGACTATGCAAATACGCTGCCATTTCCTGTAAATCTTTCAGCAGGGCAACCAGTTTCTCTTGACTGGTAGGCATGACCTCAATCCTTTCCCGTGGCGCCAGGAAGCGGAAGAATCTGCAATGCATCCGCAAAGCGATTAAAGAAATTAAACAGCCCAATGACGGTGGCAAGCTCGACAAGCTGACCATCATCGAAGTGCGCCTGTAGCTCATCCCACACATTCTCGTCCACATCGCGGGCGCTGGTGGTCATAATCTCGGCGAAGCGCAGCGCTGCCAGTTCCCGGGCCGTAAACAGGTGATGGTACACGTCAATGTGATAGAGAGCGTCCAATAGCGCCTCGCTCACTCCCAGCTGCCTTGCCAAGGCAGTATGCGCCTCCATTCAGTAGTAGCAGTGATTCACCTGGGAGACACGTACGGCCAGTAATTCTTTCAGCCTGACGTCAACGGTTCCACTCCGCATGGCGGCTTCCAACAACTGCATGCTCAGTTGCATGAGTTCGGGGCGATGAGCCATTACACGAAAGAGGACATCCATGGAGGCAATGGAAGGCGTCTCGTCCTGCGATATGTGGGCAGCATCAAGGGGGGGAATGCGCGGCATGTTTCGACTTCCTTCTCATCATTCGCCCTGCGAGTGCCAGGTCCCATTCGTTTCCACTTCGCTACTGGGATAGAACTGGTCGAGCGCCAGTTCACCGGTGCGCACGAGGCGCGGCCGGTGCGACTTCTGCTGTATGTAGCCAGGGCGTTTGCGCTCCATGCGGAGCCGCAGCCTGCGTTCCTTAGCCTCGACGAATTCGTTGGCAAGACGACGATAGAGCGTTTCCCACCTGGCGAGCACCTGCACACGATCGTGTTCAGCGATAATTTCCAGGCTCTTTGCGCCCATGTGTACGCGCTTAGCCGGGTCGGCCAGGAGCAAATCGAGGTAGCCAGCCAGTTCAGCACTATTGCCCGGCTGAAACAAAAAGCCGTTTTCACCGTGGTGGACCAGTTCCGGCAGAGCATAGGCATTAGCGGCTAAGACAGGCAGGCCGCAGGCCATCGCTTCCATGGTGGCAAGGCTTTGCAGGTCCGCCTCCGAGGGTATTACAAACACATCAGATAGGCGGCGCAGCCCAAGCAGGTCAGCATCGCGCACATATCCCAGGAATGTCATCCGGTCGTCCAGTCGCAGTTGCTCGGCCTGGGCGCGCAACTCTGCCTCGGCGGGACCGGAGCCCACTATAGCGATGTGTCCATTGCCCGACATCTTCGCCGCTGCATCCAGCAGCACATCGACACGCTTCTCATAGTGCAGGCGGTTGACGTGCAGCGCGAGCGGGCGTCCCGCCGGCAGGTTGTAGCGCTGCAGGAGGGACTCATCACGCTTGCCGGGAGTGAACTTCTGCAGGTCGATGCCATTGGAAATGACCTGGGCCGGGGCGCGCAAGCCATGCTCGTAGAGCAGATTCAGGGCCGTAATCGTCGGCGCTGTCACATACTCGCAGCGGTTGCAAAAATGTACCAGGTACGAGTAGGTGATCTTGCTGAAATGCTTACTGATCAGTGGATCGGCGGTAAGCGAGCGACTTACATTGATGGGAAGGTAATGATTCGTCGCTATCACCGGTTTGTGCAGGCCGCCGGCCAGGATCTGGGCGATATTGCCCAGGACGACAGGAGAGTGAATATGAATGATATCGGGGTCCGCTTTTTTCAAGAGATTGCGCAGGGGTACAAAAGGTAAAAATGGTATGCGCAGCCCCTCGTAGGTGGGCCACGCGAACGAAGAGAAGCGATAGACCCGTACCTTGTGCTCGACGCGGCGCACGTCTCGCGTGCCGTAGCTTGGCGCAACCACCCACACCTGGTGCCCGCGACTGGCAAAATCGACCGCGAGCCCGTGTGTGACGGTGGGCACGCCGCCGACAAGCGGCGGATATTGATCTGTGACGATCATGATGCGCATGTGTCTATCGCTCCTGGCGGGGTCGTTACTCCTCCGCACTATGGATATAAAGTTTAGGGGCTTAGGCGCGCAATTCATTGCGCCCTGGGGTGGGGCAGAAGGGGTTTGATGGCCTCCCATCTCGTCCCCAGCGCGATAAATCGCGCCGCTACGCCTACCTTGTTACTCCTGGGCGCTGCCCTGGGCCGGCGTCGTTTGCGCAGCAGCGGGAGCTGCTTCACTCGCGGCAGCGGCTTCGGCGGCCTCCTCGGCTACTTCGGCGCGCGTGGCGGCAACTTTAACAATACCCTCTTCCGGGTCCGTTATCAGCGTAAAGTTAGCTGGAAGCTTAACGTCGCTGGCGTGCAGGATAGCATCGATCTCGGTCAGTCCTGAGACATCTACCTCCAGGTACTCGGGAATATCCCTGGCCACACACTCGACTTCGATGGCATCCAGCAGGTGCAGCATTACGCCGTTTTCGGTTTTGACAGCAGGCGCCTCGCCAGTAAAGTGCAGCGGCACTTTCACTCTGATGCGCTCGCTCAAGCTGACGCGGAAGAAATCCACGTGGATGATTTTGCTTGTGTGCGGCTCGCGCTGTACATGGCGAATCAACGCCGTCTGGGTGCTCTTCGTGCCGGACATGCGCAGCGTAAGCACGCTCCTGCTGCCATGCGAACGCCGCAATCGCTCAAAGGCGGCAGCGTCGATCTGTATCGCCATCGACGCTTCATTGTGTCCAAAGATATTGGCGGGAATGATGCCCACCTTACGCAGGCGCTTCACAGCCTTGCCCATCACCTCGCGACGGCTAATTTCTAATTCTGTTTGTTGTGCCATACATTATCTTCCCTTCTTTGATCTTCTGTTTTTAAAGTAAGCTTGTATCTCTTCGCTCGTCAGCGTATTGAGTACATCCTCGCGGCGCAGCCAGCCCTTGCGGGCAACCCCTATACCATAGCGCATATCGTCCAATCCGGCAAGTACGTGTGCATCTGGATTAACCGGAATTTTGATACCTTTATCGCGCGCCCGGTGTAATAGACGCCAATCCAGGTCGAGCCGCGATGGGTGAGCATTGATTTCGATGCACACTCCATGTGCCGCTGCGGCATCGATTACCGCCTCTAAATCCAGTGTATACCCTTCCCTACCGAGCAGGATACGCCCCGTAGGATGTCCAATGATGTCGACATAAGGATTGGCGATTGCCCGCAGCATGCGTTCCGTCTGTTCTTGCGGCGACAGGTTGAACTGGCTGTGAATGGAAGCAACCACAAAATCGAGGCCTGCCAGTACCTCATCCGAGTAATCGAGTGATCCATCTTTCAGGATATCACATTCGGTCCCCTTGAGGATATGCAACCGGCCTGCAAATTCCTTATTCAGGGCGTCGATCTCTTCACCCTGGCGACGCAAGCTCTCCTCGCTCAAGCCGCCCGCGTAGGCAGCCACTTTGCTGTGGTCTGTCATGCCCAGGTAGGTAAAGCCGCGCGCGATAGACCCCTCGGCCATTTCGCGGATCGTATTCTGTCCATCGCTCCAGGTAGAGTGTACGTGCAGCACGCCGCGCAGGTCGCTCTCCTGTACCAGTACGGGCAGGGTATGGTGAACGGCGGCTTCGATTTCACCCATATCCTCACGCAACTCCGGCTCGACGTAGTCCATGCCAAGCGCGGCGTAGATGTCGGTTTCGTCTTTGCAGGGAACCAGCTCTAAATGGGGCTCCTTGCCCCGGAAGAGCCCGTAGTCGTTGATGGTCATGTTCATGCTCAGCGCGCGCCGGCGCAGGGGAATATGGTGCTCCTTGGAACCGGTGAAATGGTGAAGCGTGTAGGGGAACTGGCTATCGTTGACCACGCGCAGATCCATATTGATGCCACTGCCGAGTACAACGCTTGATTTTGTCTCACCCTTGCCGGTAATCGCGCGCACTGAAGGCTGGCTGGTGAATACGTCCATAATCTTGCGCCGGACTTCTTCAGCGGCCGTATCGTCAACGCTGACCACCATGTCGATATCGCCCACGGTCTCGCGGCGGCGGCGCAGGCTGCCAGCCGCCTGCAGGCGCACAATTTCCGGTAATTCTCTCAGAACGGCCTCGATACGCGCCGCTTCCTCCTCCGCCACGGGATAGAGAAAACGGTCGGCATACTGTGAAAGGAAGGCGATACCCTGCAAGATTTTGTCCTGTGTTTTCTTGCCAAAGCCAGGTAGTTTGGCAACCTTGTCTTCTTTACACGCCTGCTCCAATTCGGCGATGCTATTTACGTGCAACTGGTTATAGATCGCGTTGATCTTCTTCGGACCCACGCCCTGGATACGCAGCATTTCGAGTTTGATGGGGGGCGTGGTGGCAACCAGTTCGTCATAGAGAGCCATGTGTCCGGTATCAACCAGTTCTTCGACGCGCTTGAGAATGGTTGAGCCCAGTCCCGGCACGCCCTTTAGCTTGCCTTCGCGAACCAGTTGTTCGATATCGCTGTCAAGCGCGCTGACGCTGCGAGCGGCATTCTGGTAGGCTCGCACCTCAAAGGGATTGCTATCCTCTTTTAGTTCCAGCAGCGTACCGACTTCATCCAGTACAGTGGCAACCTGGTTTTTATCCATCTTATCCTCTATCTCAATCTCATATCAGGTCAGGCGCAGATCGAAAAATTCGGGCTGGTGCAGCGTCACCTCGAAGGGATTGCGCCCCTTGAGATCGCGATTGAGGTAGCGTTTACAGTCGAAATGCACCAGCAGCCAGCAGTTCATCTCGTGGGTGATGAAGACGGCGTCCCACGGCTTCTCGGTGCCCATGTCCAGCACCTGGTTACAGACGAAACATCTCCCCATGCCTGCTGCCACGGCTCGCTCGAACCACTGCAGCACAAAGCTGTGGAAATCTTCCAGGTTCATCATCTCCAGGCATGACTCGGGATAACCAAAGAGCACCGGGTCGGGACACTCTCGGAAGTCTTCGCTGGCGCGACTCAGTGCGATGACTGGCGCCTTGACCGTCACTTTGATCTCGTCATGCTCTGGGTCCTCTGCCGAGCTAACCACGTTGTGTAATAGCAGCCCTTCACGCGCAAACCATACCAGTAGTTCGTTTCTCATAACATATAGACTGTATCATCCAGCAGCTAGACCGTCAAATGGGTAGGCCTATGGGGAAACACATTGCAGATACCTTGCAAAATGCAGGCAAAAAATAAAAAGGTGGAGTGCCTACAGTGGCCGGTGAAAGCAAGCGTGCGGTATTCCATAGCAGTATAAGATATCAATTTCTCGATCATACTATTATTATATTTTGTGCGTGAAATGGCTATGGGAAATACTCAAAACCGAAGTGGCTCAACTCACCCCATCGTTA
>WNFG01001669.1_pt1 | contig 18601 bp, 20 predicted proteins | sample 5400431 | NCBI WGS metagenome assembly WNFG01 (sample SAMN13153346, study PRJNA577476) | soil metagenome | isolation source: 120 cm saprolite under Douglas fir tree site 2 hole 3 replicate 2 | place: USA:California | collected 2015-04-18 | reverse complement strand
CGCCGATCTCGATGGCGACGGTGTCGGGCAACGTGCTTGTCGTCAACCCGTCGCTGCAGGCCAGGACCCTCGCCGAGTACGTGAAGGAGGCGAACAGCCTTCCCGGCGGCCTTTCTTATGGCACTTCGGGAATCGGCAGCGCCGGCAACCTCGCTGGCGAGTTGTTCAGGCTGATGGCCAAGGCCAATCTCATCCACGTGCCGTACAAGGGCGGCGGGCCGGCGATGAGCGACCTGCTCGGCGGGCAGATCCCCTCGGTGTTCGCCTCGGCGACCACGGCGGTGCCGCAGGTGAAGGCGGGAAAACTGCGCGCGCTCGGGACGACCGGCACGAAACGCTCGGCGACCATGCCCGACGTGCCGACCATCGCCGAGCAGGGCTACCCCGGGTACGAGGCAACCAATTGGTACGCGTTCGTCGCGCCGGCGAAGACGCCGAAGGACATCGTCGCCCGGCTGAACCGGGATATCGTGAAGACGCTGAACGATCCCGCGACCCACGAAGCGATATTCAAGCAGGGCGAGGAACCGACGCCGTCGACCCCCGAGGAACTCGCGCAGCACATGGCGCGCGAGTACGCCACCTGGGGTCGCGTGATCAAGGAAGCCGGAATCCCCGTCGAGCAGTGACGGTAGTTCAGTTTGCGATGCGCACCGCGATCTTGCCGAGGTGCGCGTTGGATTCCATGTAAGCCTTGGCGGCAGGCAGCTCCGCAAAGGGGAACACCCGGTCGATCAGAGGCTTGATCTTCCCAGCGGCGATCAAAGGAAGAACATCGGCAGCGAAGCCACGCACGGTCACTGCGCGCTGCTCGGGCGTGCGCAGGCGATTGGAGACGCCGAAGAGCGTCAGGCGCTTGGTGTGCAGCGTCTCCAGGTCGATCTCGCTTTTCAGGACGCCGTCCACGTAACCGATGGTCGCGTGCCTGCCCTCGTAGGCGAGCGCGCGAATCGTCTCGGCGAACACCGAGCCGCCGACGTTGTTGACCACGAGATTGGCGCCCTTGCCGCCGGTCGCCTTCATCACGGCGTCGGCGAAATCCCCGGCTCGTGTGCGGATGCCGACGTCCAGTCCCATCGCCTTCAGTTTTGCGAGCTTCTCTTCCGAACCCGAGGTGCCGATCACCTTGGCGCCCAGCGCTTTGGCGGTCTGAAGCGCGGCGACGCCGACCCCGGAGGAGATGCCGGTGACGAGCAGCCACTCGCCCGCCTTGAGCTTTCCCTGGGCGATCAGCATGTCGTGCACCACCATGAAGACGAGCGGAATGCACGCGGCTTCCTCCCAGGAGAGGTTCTTCGGCATCGCCAGAGCTTCGCGCGCATCGATGAGCGAGTACTCGGCGAAGGCGCCGCCGCAGCGCCCCATCACGCGATCGCCCGTCTTGAATGCGGTCACGCCTTCTCCAAGCCTCGAGACTTCGCCCGCGCCTTCTCCGCCGGCCGCTTTCGCGGGGCCGCCCGTCTTGACCGCGTGACCGACGATCAGCTCGCCGCGATTCAGGCTCGCGGCGTGCATGCGCAAGAGGATCTGCCCCGGGCCGGGCTCGGGCGCGGGCACGTCGCGCAGCTCAAGAACGGTTTTTCCTGATTCTGGTCGGATCCAATACGATTTCATTTCATTGCCTCCCGTGCGGCGCCGGTGAGCCGCAGAATGTGCATCCCGGTGTTGGCGCGATCCACCGCGTAGATGTAGCCGCGCTCGTCCACCTCGACGTTGTTGGTCTGGATCGCGATCTTGCAGCGCTCTTCGGTGCCCTGGCCTACGCAGCGTTTCTCGGTTCTTGCCGTGACCGCCGGAATGTAATACGCGACCTCCCTCGGACGGAAGGGATCGCGAATGTCGAGCGCGCGCACCCCGGCGTTGAAGTGCGCAAAGAACAGGATGCGCTTGTAGTAGACCGGGGCGAAGCTCTCGTTCGAGGAGTGCGCGCCGAAGCGCCCGCCGCGGCTGCAGAAGTCGCCGCTTTTCTCGGGCACGGCCCAGCTCGACACCCCGACGGGCCGCGTCTCGTCGGTCACGTCGACGAAGATGACCATCTGGCGCGCTTCCTGGCACCCGTTACGGAACGTTTCCCCGGTCACAACGACGATATCGCGCTTGCGCGCGTCCTTGTCCTGGGCGAATTCCGCGATCTCCATGCCCGACACGGGAAACGTGGTGTGCGCGCCGAATTGCGGCGGGAAATCCAGGCGCGAGACCTGCGGATAGACGAGGTTCTCGGGCGTGGGCTCCTTCGGGCCGTTGAGCAGCTTTTCGCGGTCGACGATCTGGAGGACGCCCCGGCTGTTCGCGCCGTAGGCGAAATAGACGCGATTGGCTTTTACCCCCAAGGAGATCGGCCCATGCAAGGAGCTCGGCACCGGACCGCTCGCGCCGGGCTCGTGCCCCGGAAGCCCGAAGTTGCGCACAAACACGGGCTTCGCCGGATCGCTCAAATCGTAGACCTGCGGGTGACGGCGCACCCGCCAGCCTTCGACGCCCGAGACGAGAAACGCGATGCCCGTGTCGCACTCCCACCAGCTCTTGTGCGTGCCCTTGAGCTGTGCGACCACGGTGGTGAGGAGAGCGGGCTTAGCCGGGTCGGTGACCTCCCAGATCTCGTGCGCCGTGTCGCCGTAGCTGCGCAGCAGGTAGACCTTGCTCTTGTCGCCCTTGGGCAGCTCGGAGCCGTCGCACACACGCACCATCTGCGCGCCGCCCGCCTCGTCTTTCCCCGGCTCGCCCGGAACGTGGGCGAGATAGCGCGGGCTTTTTGGATCGGTCACATCGAGGATGGAAGTGCCGTTTTGCTCCTCCCCGCCGCTGAGAGGATTGCGCGAACGGCCGCCGTGATGCCCGATGTAGGCGATCCAGCGGTCGCCTTGCCTGTGCACGAGCGGCTGATAGGCGCTGCGGCCCTGGAGATCGTCATAGCCGACGAGCTCCATATCGTGCTTTTCGGCCTTCGCCGCAGATTGGGCGAACGCGCCTCCGCACAGTACGAGCATGGCGAGCGTCCAGTATCGATGTCTCATGCAATCCTCTTCAGTCGACCTTCGCGCCGACGTCCTTCACGAGCTTCGCGTACTTCGCGTATTCGCCGCGGATCTCGGCGGCGAACTCCTCGGGCCCGGTGATCCAAGGCTCGACGCCGCCCGCGTTCGAGAGCCTTTCCTTCACGTCGGGCAGTAGGAGCGCCTTGTTCACTTCCGTGCGCAGGCGCGCGAGCACGCCTTCCGGGGTGCCCGCCGGCGCGAACAGGCCATACCACTGGACCATCACGAAATCGGGATAGAACTCTGCAATCGTGGGCACCTCGGGCAACACCCGCGAGCGTTGCGTGCCGGTAAAAGCGAGTGCGCGCAAGCGGCCCGCCTTGATCTGCGGCGCGGTGGACGTGCCCGACATCATCACCGCGACCTCGCCCGCGACGGTCGCCGTGGTCGCCGGCGCACCCCCCTTGTACGGGATGTGGACCATGTCGATCCCGGCGCGCGCCTTGAGCCGCTCCATTGTGAGGTGATGCTGGCTGCCGTTCCCGCCCGAGGCATACTGCAGCGGCGGGTTGGCGCGGCGCGCGTATTCGATGAACTCCGGAAATGTCCGCGCCGGCACCGACGGATTGACCGCCATGAAAAACCCGTTCGACACCAGGCTCGCCACCGGCGCCAGATCCCTCTGCGGATCAAAAGGCATCGTTGCATAGAGGTGCGGGTTGATCACGATCAGACTGTCCATGCCGAGGAGCAGCGTGTAGCCGTCCGGTGGCGATTTTGCGACCAGCTCGCCGGCGAGGTTGCCGTTTCCTCCGACGCGGTTCTCCACCACCACCGGCTGCCCGAGCGCGTCGCCGAGCTTGGGCGCGATGAGGCGCGCGACGATGTCCGGTCCGCCCCCCGGCGGAATCGGCACGAGCAGGCGGATCGGGCGGAACGGATACTCCGCGGCGGCGCCATGACACAGCAGCGCGGTGAGGAGCGCGACGAGGAAACGGGAAAGGAATTTCAGCGAAACCTCGGCCTTGGCGACGGTAGCGGTTGACACCTGTGGGTCCTGAGCGAGCTAACGCTGCGCGTGAGCCGCGCCGCCGCCGGCACAACAGGAAGCAGTGCGCTGCGTCACGTCGTCGGCTCGACGCGCTTGTTAAATGCCACGTATCCGAAGTAGAGAATTACGCCAAACAGATGTGAGCCTAGGCCAAAAATACCCCATAGCCACCTATTGAGCCCATGTTTGCGGCTATTTAAGAAGAGCCAAATTGCGCAGATGAACGCCGCGATGTGGGAAGCTAGAAAATCCAACTGAAAGCCGAAACTGACACTCCCTCTTTCAGAGAAAAGAAGCGACCCACTGATGTAGTAGTTGATGATGATCGCCGGGAGATACCAAATGATGAAGTTCTGAATTTCTCGTTTTTCCAAGTTCATCTCCTATGGCATTTAACTATATGTAGGCAACCGCCGCGCCGCGTGCAAACTCAACGCACACCGAGCCTGTCACCCGCCTCGCCTATCCCGTTCAGGTACAGCTCCCATACTTGGAGGTTCTTCTCGCACGCATCGACTACCGCGTCTTCCATGTGCAGCTGCTTGGCGAAACGCTCGACCGCGCGCCAGCCGGCGTCGGAATGCTCGATGTCGGCCTCTTCGTGCAGCTCGAAGAATTCGAGATCATCGTCGGAAAGCTTGAACAGTTTTCCCCAGCGCTGCCGCTCCAGGCCGAACCAGCCGTGCTTTTTCATGATGCCGGTTCCGTAGCCGGGGACGTTCGCGCGTTCGGCGCAGGTGTTGGCGACGATGCCTTCCAGCCAATGCCGGTTCGCCATCAGGCCTTCCCAGGCGACCCAGGCGAGCTGCGTCGTGGGAAGGGGCTTCGCCGCGCGGATTTCGCCGCGCTTCAGGCCGATGCGCATTCCCAGATCCTCGAGGATTTCCCAGTGAGCCCTTCCGCCGCCGTGCTCGTGGTCGGCGATCACCTCTTCGCTGCATGCTTTGATGATGCCGATGCGCGTATCCCAGTCGGGGCAGTTGGCCGCCACTTTCAGCTTGAGCACGGAATTGCGCTGGCGCGTGTTGAGCCGGTGCTGCATGGCGAACGTGCTTGCCCGGCCCTTCGTCATCTCCTCGTGGAAATAACGCGTGCGCCGCGAGAAATCGTCGACCGTCCGGTCCAGCCTGGCAAGCACGCTCTTCTTGGCCATGGTCTCTTTAGAATTTCGCGATCTGGCGAGCGGCGCCCGTCACCTGCAGGATATGCATGCCAGTATTCGCGCGGTCGACAATATAGATGTAGCCGCGGTCGTCGACCTCGAGGTTGTTGGTCTGGATCGCGACCTTGCAGCGCTCGGCGCCGTCGGGCATCTTCACGCAGCGCTTGTCGGTCTTGCCGGTCTTCGCGGGAATGTAGTAGCCGGCTTCCTTCGGTTGATACGGGTCGCGGATGTCGATCGCGCGCACGCCCGCGTTGAACCAGGCGACGAACACCAAGCGTTTCGCGTACATCGTGGGCTGGTTCTCGTTCGGCGAGTGTGCGCCGAAGCGGCCGCCGCGGGAGCAGAAACTGCCGCTCGCCTCCGGCACGTTGAAATTCGAGACGTTGAACGGCTTCGCCTCGGCCGTCACGTCCGCGATCCACACCCTCTGGCGCGTCTCACGGCACTCGTTCACGATCTGCTCGTCGACGATCATCACGAAATCCCCCACCGCGCCCTGCGCGTCTTTTGCGAACTCGGGCAATGGCATGCCCAACAGGGGCAGCGTGGTATGCGCGCCGTTGGTGGGCTGCAGATCGAGCCTGCCCACCTGCGGGTAGAGCAGGTTCTCGACGGTGGGCTCCTTGGGTCCGTTCAGGAGCTTTTCGCGGTCGACGATCTGCAGCACCCCGTTCTTGTTGGTGCCGTAGCCAAAGTAAATGCGGTTTCCTTTCGGACCGGTTGAGATCGGGCCGTGCAGCTCGGCGGGCTCGGGGCCGGTCGCGCCCGGCTGCTGTCCGGGCAATCCGAAGTTGCGGATGAATACCGGATTGGCCGGATCGCCGAGGTCCCAAACCTGAGTCATGCGGCGGGTACGCCAGTCGGGAAGGCCGACGACGAGATACGCGATGCCGGAATCGCATTCCCACCAGCTCTTGTGCGTTCCTTTCAGTCCGCTCACGATCGTCTTGATCAGGGTCGGCTTCGCCGGGTCGGTCACATCCCACATCTCCTGCGCCTTGTTGCCGAGCGGCCGCAGGAGGTAGGCTTTGTTCTTGTCGGCTCGCGGCAGTTCCGCACCGGTGCACATCCGCACCATCTGCGCCCCGCCGTCTTCCGCTTTTCCGGGCTCGCCGGGAATGTGCGCGAGGTACTTGGGCTGCTTCGGGTCGGTCACATCGAGGATCGATGTGCCGTTGTCCTCCTTCTTGCCGGTGAGCGAGTTCAGCAGGTTGTCGCCGTGATGCCCGACGTAGGCGATCCAGCGGCCGCCCTGCTTGTGGATCACGGGCTGATAGGCGCTGCGGCCCTGGAGGTCGTGGTAGCCGACCAGCTCCATGTTGCGCTTCTCGGCCTTGTTCTGCGTCTGGGCGTAGCCTGTGAGCGCGACGCTCAGAGCTGCGAGTCCAACGACGGACTTCATGCAAATCTCCTTCATGCTCCTCTCCCCCTTTGGTTTCTACTTGTGAACCCACTCATTTCCTTCTCGCCGACCGAACCCCCTTGGGTCTGCGCGCCGCGCCGGCTTTGCGAGCCCGCTTCCTCGGCACGTAGCCGATCGCCTCGACTTCGAGTCCGCAGTCCATCGGGGTGCGCCCAGCCTGGATGCGCGTCCTCGCGGGCAGCGTCTCGCGGCTCGTGAAATAGGTACGGTAGACGCGGTCGAATTCCTCGGCATCGCGCTGATCGCGCAGCCACACGATGACCTTCAGCAGGCAATCCATGTTCGAGCCGGCCGCCTCCACCAGCTTTTTCATGTTGTCCATCACGAGTCGCGCCTGCTCTGCAAAGGGAGGATTCGGAAAAGGCGGAATCGCGCGCCCCTGTTCCCGGGCCTCGCGCACCGCCCGGGAGAACGCCGCGTCGAAAGGCGGCAGACCCGAGACGAAAATAAGGTCGTCATGGCGCACGCACAGGTTGAAGGGCGCATTCGTCGCCGGCAGGCCGGCGTCGTAATTGTGCTTTTCCATCGTCTCCTCCCCTGCGCCGAATGGTATGACGCCCCCGGCGCACGCGCAACGCCGGCCCCGGACCGGCTTGTGCCTCGGACCCGTTCCGGGTGCCGGAACAGGTCCGGGGTGCTCCAATTTGCAAGCCGATCCCCGATTGCCTAGGATTCGGCTCTGATGAAAACGGATTCCGCGCGGCGCGACTTTCTTCGGACCGGTGTCTGCGCGTTGGGAGCTCTGCTCATGCCTGTCGAATCACCCGTGGCGAACGGCCCGCTCGCGCGGCGCATCCCGAAAACCGGCGAAGCTCTCCCCGCAGTCGGCTTGGGCACCTGGCAGGTGTTCGACGTCGCCTCCGATGCAAAGGAGAAAGCACAGGCCCAAGAGACCCTGAAGGTCTTCGTCGAGCTGGGCGGCCGCGTGATCGACAGCTCCCCGATGTACGGCTCCTCCGAATCCGTGACCGGCGAGCTCGCCACGGCGCTCGGCGTCAAGGCCAAGCTTTTCGTCGCGACCAAGGTCTGGACGAGCGGCAAGCAGGCGGGAATCCGTCAGATGGAGGACTCGATGAGGAAGCTTCGCGTGGAGCGCCTCGATCTGATGCAGGTGCACAACCTGGTGGACGCGCCCACGCATCTTGCGACGCTGCGTGAGTGGAAAAATGCCGGCCGTGTCCGCTACCTGGGCGTGACGCACTATCACGCCGGTGCGCACGCCGACCTGGAAAAAATCATCAGGCCGGGGGACATCGATTTCGTCCAGGTGAACTACTCGCTTGCCGAGCCCGAGGCCGATCGGCGCCTGCTCGCCGCCGCCGCTGACAGCCGCACCGCGGTGATCGTCAACCGGCCCTTCGCGGAAGGGTCGATGTTCCGCCGCGTCCGCGGCGAGCCGCTGCCCGCGTGGGCGCAGGAGATCGGCTGCGCGAGCTGGTCGCAGTTCTTCCTCAAATGGATCCTCGGACATCCCTCGGTGACCTGCGCCATTCCCGGCACACGCAACCCCAAGCACGTGGCGGACAATCTGGGCGCCGCCTCGGGGCCGCTTCCGGACGAGGCGATGCGGAAAAGAATGTCGGATTACTTCAGCTCATTGTGATTTCGGCGGCGCGGGCCACTGAATATAAGGCGGGTTCGGCTGCTTGTCGGGAGGTACGTAGGCTTGCGCCGGCCGACCCACCGCACCCAGGCTGCCGATGAATCGATACATCGCCCGCGAGTCCGCTTCGGTCATCGCGTTTACGTTGAACCACGGCATGGGCGGGCGGGTTTTCAAGGTCTTCGCGTATTTCACCCACTCCGCCTCGGTCATCGTGGACGCGGTGAGACGCAGATTGGGTGCGTAGGTCGTCCCCCAGGGCCCGCGGAAGCCGAGCGGACCGCTGCCGAGCAACCAATCCCTTTCCGGAACGTTTCCGCCGTCGGCGGCATCGGCCGTACACGACAGCGCGAGCGTCGCCGCGATCGCGCAGCGCAGGACCCAACTCCCTTTCATGAACACTCTCCCCAGATGACATCCGTCCGATGAGTCCGACCATCTTGGCAGGCAGCACGGGCCGGCGTCGACGTTCGCGTAGAATCCCCTAGCTCAAGAAACTTTCCCGGCAATCCCGCGCCGGGAGGGAAAACCCGGCGTGCGCGCGCTCTATTTCCTCATTTTCATCACCCTGCTCAACCACTGCGTGTTCGCGGGGATGCGCGTGTCGGTATCGCTCTATGCCCTTCACCTGCACGCGACGCCGTTCACGGTCGGCGTGCTGATGGCCCTCTACGCCTTGCTGCCGATGCTCTCGGCAGTCAGCATGGGACGCCTGATCGACCGCATCGGGTCTCGAGTGCCCATGCTCATCGGATCGGTCGCGATCGCGCTCGGAGCGCTGGTCGCCTACCTGTGGCCGACGCTGACGGCGCTCCATCTTACGAGCGTCCTGATCGGCTCTGGCTTCATGATGTACCAGGTCGCCGCGCAGAACATCATCGGCTACATCGGACGGCCCGAGGATCGCCCGATGACCTTCAGCCTCGCGGCACTGGGATTTTCGGTATCGGGTTTCGTGGGCCCGATGCTCGCTGGATTCGGGATCGACGCATTCGGCCACATCGCGACCTTCGGGGCATTCGCCACATTTCCGCTGCTGCCGATCGCCGTGCTGGGACTGAACAAGCTGCGCCTCCCGCAGCCGCACGCCAATGCGCTGCCCGACCCGGGCCGCAGCGTCGTCGATCTCCTCCGCCACCGCGTGCTCCGTCATGTTTTTGTCGCGAGCGGCCTGCTGGCTGCGGCGTGGGACATGTTTACCTTCGCGATTCCAATCTACGGCTCGCGCATCGGATTGTCGGCGTCGAGCATCGGCCTGGTGCTCGGATCGTTTTCCGTGGCGACCTTCGTCATCCGGGGGCTTCTGCCTGCGATATCGCGGCGGCTGACCGCGTGGCCGCTCCTCACGGTATCCCTGGCAACGGCAGCAGCGGCCTTTTTCCTGTTTCCGTTGCTCGAGCGCGCGAGCTTCCTGATGGCCGTGGCCTTCCTGCTCGGTCTAGGGCTCGGAATGTCGCAGCCGATGGTCATGTCCCTCCTTCATAACACGGCACCCGCCGGCCGGGTCGGCGAAGCGATAGGCGTGCGCATGAGTCTCGTCAACATGAGCCAGATCGCGATGCCGCTCCTCTTCGGCGCGCTCGGCACGGCACTGGGCATGCTCCCCGTGTTCTGGGCGACGGCGCTACTGCTCTCCGCGGGCGGCTTGTATGCGCGCCGCCGCAGGTAGGTCGTAGAATTCCCGCCATGGATCTCGCTGCCCTGCGTCAGGAATACATGCGTGCCGGACTGCATGAGAAGGATCTCCACGCGGATCCGCTCGCCCAGTTCGGCAGCTGGTTCGACGAAGGCCTGCAGTCCGGTATTGCCTTGCCCAATGCGATGACGCTCGCGACCGCGACGAAAAAGGGGCGTCCTTCCGCGCGTGCCGTGCTGCTGAAGGGCTTCGACGCGCTCGGCTTCGTCTTCTACACCCACTACCGCAGCCGCAAGGGCCGCGAGCTCGAGGAAAATCCCCAGGCGATGCTGCTTTTCTGCTGGGAGGAACTGGAGCGCCAGGTGGGAATCGAGGGCCGCGTTGCGCGGGTGTCCGCGGCGGAATCCGACGAGTATTTCGCAACTCGGCCCCTGGGGAGCCGCCTATCGGCGATCGTCTCGCCGCAAAGCGAACCGGTGGCGAGCCGGGAAGCGCTCGAGACCGCGCTGGAAGAGGCCTCCAGGCGCTGGCGCGACTCGCCGCCCCGCCCGGCGCATTGGGGCGGCTACCGCCTCGAGCCGGAACGATTCGAATTCTGGCAGGGCCGCAAAGACCGCCTGCACGACCGGCTGTGTTACCGCAAGGCGGGAGGTGCCTGGAAAATCGAACGGCTGGCGCCCTGAGGGACAACCAGCCGGTTCGTGGGAGGGCGGCGGTTTGGAGGCGCCGGCCGGCCCGGAAAAACCTCGCTCAGGCGCGCTCGGTCAGCGCGTGGCTACGATCACCTGCTTTTGGAATTCCGCGGCCGTGTAGCTGGCCGGGAGTGCGCCCAGACCGCTGTCCAGTGATTCGCCGATCACGCGATAGTGCGCCATCTTTGTCCGGAATTCGGCTGCCGTGTAGCTCGGCGGCAGATCGCCCAGGCCGCTGTCCTTCTTTTCCCCGGCAACTTGGTAACCCCGCTGGAATTCCACCGCCGTATAGGAGGGAGACAGATCGCCCAAGCCGCTGTCGAGCGATTCGCCGGCAACCCGGTAGCCCCGTTGGAACTCAGCCCCCGTATAGGAGGGAGACAGATCGCCCAGGCCGCTGTCGAGCGATTCGCCCAGCACCTGGAAGGAATTGTCCGTGAAATCGGATGCCGTATCGGCGCTGAACGCAGCCGGCGAGAACAGCATCGCGACCATCGAAACCAGAGTCAGAACTTTGCGTGTGCTCATTGCAGTCTCCTTTGTTCCTGTCGGTTGTTCCTCAGGGGTGTTGTCGGGGCGACAAGATCGCTCTTGACCGCCAGTCCAACCCAACATCCGCCATCCGTCTTCCGTACACCCAGTTGAGAGCAAGACCGATGCCAGGAAAAGTGTGACTTTTTACCGCCGCCTCCGGGGAGCCGCACCGCCGTTTGATACGATTGGCCGGAATGGTCCAATCGTCGAGCGGCCGCTCGAGCTTCGCGTACGCCGCGCTGAACCGCATCGTCCGGATCGACCGGAGCGAGGTCGCCGCGTCGCTGTGGTCGTTCGCCTGCTTCTTCTTCCTGTTGTGCGGCTACTATGTCCTGCGGCCGCTGCGCGACGAGATGGGCGTGCAGGGCGGCGTTGAGAACCTTCCCTGGCTGTTTTCTGCGACCTTCGCAGCCATGCTGGGAGTGGCGCCTCTTTTCGGTTGGGCGGCGGCGCGTTCGCCGCGCCGGCGCCTCGTTCCCTGGACCTATCTATTCTTCATCGCCAACGTGCTCGTCTTCTACGGCCTGTTCGCAGGAGGCGTCGCGCCGCCTGCGGTGGCGCGCGCTTTCTTCGTCTGGGTGAGCGTTTTCAACCTGTTTGTGGTGTCGCTTTTCTGGAGTCTCATGGCCGACTTGTTCCGTCCGGAACAGGCGGCACGCCTGTTCGGCTTCCTTTCGGCCGGCGGCAGCTGCGGCGCGCTCGCCGGTCCGGCGCTTACCGTCCTGCTCGCCGCGCCGTTCGGGACGGCAAATCTGCTGCTGGTGTCCTGCGGTTTTCTCGGCCTTGCGCTCCTCTGCATCACTGCGCTCATCCGCGGCGCCGGAGCGGGCGCCCCGGCCGGCCCCGTCCGACGCCCGGCCGAGCCGAGCGACTCCATCGGCGGCACCGCCTGGTCGGGCATTGCAGAGATTCCCCGCTCGCGTTACCTCCTCGGTATTGTGGCGTACGTGCTTCTCTATACCGTGCTCTTCGGCTTTGCCTACCTCGAACTCGCCCGGATGGTGTCTGCGACATACAACGACCCAGCGCAACGCACCGCGCTCTTCGCGCAGATGGACCTCGCGGTCAACGTAATCACCCTGCTCGGCCAGCTCCTCGTCGCAGCGAAGTTCGTCGAAAAGCTCGGTGTGGGTGCCGCGCTGGCACTGCTGCCTGCGCTCGGGCTGGCTGGATTCGCCGCCATCGGGTTCGCGCCGGTGCTCGCAGTCCTGATCGCGTTCCAGATCCTGCGCCGCGCCGCCGACTATGCCATCGCACGGCCTGCGCGCGAGATGCTTTTCACCGTGCTCACGCGCGAGGCAAAGTACAAATCCAAGAACTTCATCGACACGGTCGTGTTCCGGAGCGGCGACGCCGCAAGTGGATGGGTCTACGCCGCGCTGAAAAGCCTGGGGCTCGGCCTTGCCGGCCTTGCCGCGGCGGCGATCCCCGGCATGATCCTGTGGCTCGCCCTGGGGTTGTGGCTTGGACGGCAGTACGCTCGGAAAAGCTCGAGCGGCCCGGAGCGTTGAAACCCAGCTCAGCCGGTCACCGCTTCCGCGAGTTCATCCTTGGGCACACGGGATTCGGAGCCTCCCAGACCGTGGCGCACGAGCTCCATGCGACCGTCGAGATGCTCGACGATGGCCGTGCAGTTGTCCACCCAGTCGCCGCAATTGAGATAGAGGACGCGGTCGAGCCGCTTGACCGCGGGGGTGTGAATATGGCCGCAGATGACGCCGTCCACGCTCAGCGCCTCGCCGTATCGTGCGACCGCCCGCTCGAAACCCGAAATGAAGCTCGCCGCTCCCTGGAGTTTGCTCTTGGCGTAGTCGGCCAGGGACCAGTGGCCCCGGAGCCTCAGCTTGCGGCGCGTCCAGGAGAGCGCGCGGTTCAAGTCCACGAGCAGGTTGTAAGAAACGTCCCCCAATGCCGAGAGCCAGCGCGCGCAGGTCGTGACCTGGTCGTATTGGTCGCCGTGCAGGAGAGCGTAGCGTTTCCCGTCGGCGGCAACGTGAACATAGTCTTTCCTCACCCGGATGTTTCCGAAAGAGGAATCGAGGTAGTCGCGCAGCGCCTCGTCGTGGTTGCCGGGAATGTAGAAGATCTTCACCCGGTGCCGGGCGCGGCGCAGCAGTTTCTGCACGACGGTGTTGTGGCTCGCTGGCCAATACACGCTCCGCTTCAGCGCCCAGAAATCGACGATGTCACCGAGCAGGAATATGGTGTCGCACTCGTACTCTTTCAGGAATTCGAGCAGACGCTCCGCCTGGCAGGCGCGCGAGCCCAGGTGGATGTCCGACAGGAATAGCGCACGGACGCGGGTCACTGTAGAACTTGCCTCATCGTCTCCTCAGTCGTTCGGAAATGGCCGCCAGGCTAGGGGACCCAGGTTTCGGAAATGTGACGGATCACAGCCGAGCCCCTAAAAAAATGCCCGTCGGTCATGACGCGCATTGAGGGAGGAGTGATGCAGAGTGCCTCGAAAGGAGGCTCGTTCAGGATAGCCGGCGATTCCTACAATTCCGTTACAGCGCCCCGGGAACGAGGGCTCGCTCCACGCTCTCATCCCGAAACGGTCCCTCATGAGACCCAGCGCAGGAACTCTGGCTCGGTACCGTGGCGGGCCAAGAACGCTATGGCGCCTTCCTCGCCCATATAGCGCGCAAGCACCCGCTGCTCCGAGGCGCGAAGATCGACCATGACGAGCCCGTCGAGCGCATCGCTGAACTGGTCGTCCGCGTTGAAGCCGAGGAGGCGCCCGCCGAGCTTCAGGTACTGCTTGAGTAGGATCGGAACGCCCTTGTTGTTGCCCTCGATGCGCGCGATCGCGCGCGACAGATCCTCGATGTCCTTCAAGTTTGCGAGCTCCACTTCGTCCCAGACGGTCGATCGCTGTGCGCGAAACGGGTGCCGCGGCTTCACCTGACGAGCAAGCTCCGTTTCGCTGTTGTTCGTCCGCAGGTAATCCACCATCAGCTTGCGCGACATCGGCGCGTAGCTGTTGCTGATGCTGACCGGCCCGAACAATACGGCGTATTGCGGCGAGCGCCTTCCGGAAAGAACGCCACGCGGCGCCCTGCGAGCAGCTGCGCGGCGATGCGGTTCTTGACGCGCAGCAGGGAACGGCCGCTTGAGCGCTGGAGAAACAGCGTCCCGGCGCGCGCGGCGAGCCAGCCGATGGCGGGCCAGTCCCGCACTTCCTTCTTGGCGACGAAGATCGAGGGCGTGTGGCTCGCAATCGCGAGGATATCGAGCCAGGAAACGTGATTCGAGACGAGCAGCGCACCCGGCGCCGGTGCGGCGCCCTCGGCGCGAAGCTGCACGCCGAGCGCACGCATCATCCGTCGCGCCCAGTGCCGCGCGAACGCGAGCCGCGCGGGGGGGGAAACGAAGGGAAAGACCAGTGCAGCCGTGACGAGGCCGCAGGCAAGCTGCACGCCGATTCCAAGCACGCGAAAAATGTTCGACCGAGACCTCGGTCCGGTCGCGGCGGGAAGTGTCGCCTCCAGGTATTCGGCGTGCATCGTTGCCGCGCAAGGTACGGGCAAGAGGTTGCGCCGGTGTTGCGGCGGGATGACAATTTTGTGAACTGGCTACGTCATCACGACGTAACTCGAGTGGGCTAGCGTCTTGTCGTTCCCAACTCACCGCGACAAAAAAAGCCGACTTGCGCCGGCCTTTTCTCGGTGGAAACTCTCGATTGACGCGCTTGCCGCTCCGCCGCGACCCTCTCAGAGCAGCGCGTCGTTCGCCGTCCGGGCGCGCGCCGGCACCACGCGGCGCGCGGGAAACCTGGCGGTGAAACGGCTGCCCGTTCCCGGCGTGCTGTCGATTTCGAGGCTCGCCTGGTGCCGCGCCAGGGCATGCTTGACGATGGCGAGTCCCAGGCCGGTGCCGCCCGTTTCACGCGAGCGGCCGCGGTCCACGCGGTAGAAGCGCTCGGTGAGCCGGGAAATGTGCTCGGCTTCGATGCCCACCCCCGTGTCCTCCACCGTGAACTCCGCGCCCTTTTGCGAGCCACGCCAGGTCAGGCGCACCTCGCCCCCCGGCGGCGTGTAGCGCACGGCGTTGCTCGCGAGGTTGCCGAAGGCGCTGGCGATCTCGGATTCGGCCCCGAGTAAGTCGAAGCCCGGCTCGGCGTCGAGCGTGATGTGCTGGCGGCCTCCCGAGAGCGCCTGGGCTTCGCTGTGGATCCGTGAAAGCAGCAATGCCACATCGACGTGCTCGTCGTGCGGCGGCTCGGGCGCCGATTCGAGCGTGGACAGCGTCAGCAGGTCGTCGATGATGCGCTGCATGCGCCGGCTCTGCTCGGACATGAGATTCATGTAGTCGCGCGATCGCTCCGGATCGAGCTTGAGTTCCCGCACGGTCTCCAGGAACCCCACCAGCACGGTGAGCGGGGTGCGCAGCTCATGCGAGACGTTCGCGACGAAGTCCCGGCGCATGGTCTCGAGCCGGGTGCCTTGGGTAATGTCGCGCGAAAGCAGCAGCCGCTGCGAATCGACGTAGGGAACGAACTGCACGGAAAGGACGAGGCCGTCCCGCGCCGTTTTCAGCTGCAGGGGCCTGGAGAATTCTTCCGCCGCGACGTACTCGACGAATTCCGGTTGACGCACGAGGTTGGTGATCGGCTGCCCGACGTCGGCTTCGGCGTCGATGCCGAAATGGGCTTCGCAGGAATCGTTGCACCAGACGATGCGGGATTCGGCGTCCAGGATCGCGACGCCGTAGGGAAGCGCCCGGCCGGCCTGACGGGAGCGGGCGAGCGAGTGAGCGAGCTGGCGGCTCCGCGCGGTCTCGGCGCGCTGCCGACGGTACAGCAGCGTGAACACTTCCTCCCAAGCACCGGTACCCTCCGGAACAGCCTCGGTGAGCGAGCGCGAGGCCCATTGGCGGAGCAGACGGAGATGCCGAACGTGGTGGGCGAGCAGACCGACGAGTCCCAGCGAAAATAACGACCATCCCCAGACCGGATTGACGAGGAAGCCCGTCCCGATCGCGAGACCCGCGAGAAAGAGAACGGCGACTGCGGACCGGACCAGGATGTTGCTCATGCCAAATCGCCCCGGGGCATGACGGCGATTATCGCACGAAGCCCCTGCGACCCCGCCTAGGCGGATCGGACTGCACAATCACGAGACATCAGAAATTGAGGGAAGCCGCAGAGATCAACGCACCGAGAGCCGCGCCGGCGAGCACGTCGCTCGGGTAGTGCAGACCGAGAACCACTCTTGAGACCGCCACCAGAACGGTGAAAGGAACCAGCAACCAACCGAGCATGGGGTAAAAGGCGACGGAGACCACCGAAAACGCCACCGCATGCAGCGTGTGTCCCGAAGGAAAGCTGAACGGGTCAAGCGGGTCGGCGCCGGCGCGCACGGCGTTCTCGACGGCGAAGGGCCGAGGGCGCGAGGTTTTCGACTTCAGCCATTTGTAGACGAGGGTGCAGACGAGGCCGGTTGCGGCCATGCGCGCGACCGGTTCAAATGCCCGAGTCCCATCTATAGCGAGCAGGGCGAGCATAAGCGAATACCAGAACACGCCGTCCCCCAGACGGCTGATGCAGCGAAAGACCCGGCAGACGGGCGCGATCCGAACGGCCCAATTGAAGCGGATGCACAGGGCGTGGTCCCAGAGGCGAAGCCGCTCCAGCCCGGATTCAAGTCTCGACATGGGCGGAATCCCGCTGGGCACTGTCGATTTCCGTTCGAACCGTTCCGGCGATATTGCGCAGCACGCGCTCCAAATCATCGAAGGCGCGCTCCCAGGAGGCGGCCTCCGCAGTATGCCTCGCTTCCAGCCCGAATCGAGACACGAGCTTCCGGTTCCGGGCAAGCTGCCCCGCCATCCGGACAAACTCGGCGGCGTCGCCCTGAGGCGCAAGCAGCCCGCTCAACCCGTGGCGCAAGTACTGCTGTGCTGCGGCGTAGTCGTAGGCGACCACCGCCAGGCCGCTCGCCATCGCTTCGAGCGTCACGTTGCCGAAAGTCTCGGTGGTGCTGGGAAAAAGGAACACGTCCGCGGAGGCGTAGTGTTCCGCCAAGTCCTCCCCGGTCCGCATTCCTGCGAAGATGAAATCCGGATGCCTCTTGCGCAACACCGGGCCCTGCGGACCATCGCCGACCAGCACCACGCGCACCTTCGGGTCGATTGCGCGCATCTCCAGAGCCGCCTCCACGAATAGCCCGAGATTCTTTTCAGGCGCGATGCGCCCCACGTGCAGCACCACGGTATCGACTTCGCAGCAACCCCACGACTCGCGCAATCGTTCGCTGCGGCGGGCGGGGCTGAAGAGCCGGGTATCCACGCCGCGCCCGACTACGGCGACGCGCTCGAACGCCAGGGCTTCGAGATTTGCCCGCATCTGCGCCGTGGGGACCAGCGTGCGGTCGGCCCGGTTGTGCAGAGCTCGCAGGTAGCCCGCAACAGCACCGGCGAGCATGCCGAAGCCGTAGTGCCGGCTGTAGCTGTGAAAATTCGTATGGAAGTCGGAGCAAATAGGAATGGCGAGCCGTCTTGCCGCGCTCACCGCCGCCCAGCCGAGCGGCCCTTCCGTGACCACGTGCACGAGGTCCGGACGCCATTGGCTCCATTCCTTGTGAAGCATGGACGGTGACGCGAGACCAATCTGCAGGTGGCGATAGAAAGGGATCGCGAAGCCGGCGACCAGCCGCTCGCGCGGCACCTGGTCCGAGGACGGAGCACGTTCACCGCCTTGTCTCGGGCGGATAAGCCGGACTTCATGGCCGCGCTGGAGCAGCGCTTCGACCATGAGACCCACGGTACGCGCAACGCCGTTGACTTCCGGCGGATAGGTTTCGGTGACGACCGCAACCTGGAGCGAGCCTCGCGCTCCCGGCAATTTCATGGGCGTGTTCATTCGCGCGCACAGTGCGCGCCCGAGATGAAGCCGGGATGAAGGTTTTCTTAAGCTTTCTTGACGGCTATCCGATGAGGACCAAGAGCCACACCGCTGCGACATTGATAAGGCTCAGGAATACCGCGGCGCTGCCGATGTCCTTCGCCCGCTTCGCGAGGAGGTGATTCTCCAGGGAAATCCTGTCGACTGCGGCTTCCACCGCAGAATTGAGCAGTTCCACGATAAGCACCAGCAAAACGCTCGCAATGAGCAGGGCTCTCTCCGTTCCGCCGACCGGGACGAGTAGCGCAGCCGGAATCAGCACCGCGGCAAGCAGGCATTCCTGGCGGAACGCATCCTCGTGCCGAAACGCGGAGGCCATGCCCTGGAGCGAATAGCCGAGCGCGTTCATTAGGCGCCGTACTCCGGTCTTGCCCTTAAAGTGACTTTCCTGCATAGCTCATTTGTCGGCGGCAAGCAACGCGAGCAGCTGCTCCTGCGCCGAGCGCGGTATCCGGCCGCGGGACTTCCTTCTTTGGTAGTTGCCGTCCGAATCCATCTCCCATGCCTGGCTGTTATCGGACAGATAGGGTTTGAGGCCTTCCTGGATGACGCGCTCCTTGACCCTACGGTCGAGGACAGGGAAGCATAACTCGATGCGCCCGAAGAAATTGCGACCCA
>WNFG01001666.1_pt1 | contig 18604 bp, 12 predicted proteins | sample 5400431 | NCBI WGS metagenome assembly WNFG01 (sample SAMN13153346, study PRJNA577476) | soil metagenome | isolation source: 120 cm saprolite under Douglas fir tree site 2 hole 3 replicate 2 | place: USA:California | collected 2015-04-18 | reverse complement strand
GAAATGCTTTGTATCCGCGGGCAAATCGTAAATTCATTTGATTCAACCGCGCCCCGGAGATTTTCTCCACGGTCTCTTCCGTCCAGGCCGCGCCGCGCGGAGGTGGCGACGAAAGCGTCGCTTCGGTCAAATCCGAATAGGGCCGGTAACCGATTGATTGGAAGACCATCGATGCCCACCGCCGTACATCCGCGGGAGAGTCACTCTGGCCTGTGCTTCGGTCATAGGGCAATCCACGATTTACGCCGATGGAGAAGAGAAACAGAAGGCAGCCTACGGCAAGAGACGCCCGCAGGGTCCGCAGAACCAGGCGAAGGACATTTTTCGATTTTGGCAGCCGCAAATCTCCCGGCCGCAGCACTCGCGACACCACAAACGGTAAGCTTGTCGCCGACGCCACCGAAGCCGTGATCAAAAACACGTGCAGCAGTGTCCCGCGGAAATCCTGCCTGGCCAGGTAGCGCACCCAGAAGAAAAACAAAGTCACGGGCACAATCCAATAGGCCAGAACCGTGGACAGCACTGTTTCAAACGCCGTCATCGGAGACTTTGTATCGCCCTGCCACCGGAAATGCCGCCGCACCAGTCCCATCAAATACCAAGGCCCGTCGCGTTCCAGCGTTTGTCCATCCGGAAAAACTGCCGGCAGTGCGGCCATGCTTCCCCACAACCGCAAGAGCAAAAAGTGAAAACGCAATGAGAGCGCAAGCAACACCAGCGGCCCGCCGAGATAAAGTCCCGTCATCGGGAGGACGTTGCCCAGGCGCACGAAGGGCAGCGCCGAGGAGTTCAGCAACAGCCGTACGTCGGTCGTGAATGCGATCAATAGGCAACTGATCAGGCTTGCGCATACGGTCAGAAAATAGAATACGCGCGCCACTTTCGTGGCATCCCCGATCGCTTTCGAACTGTCCACCGCCGAAATCGATTCCGGAAGCACAGCGTCGAAAAGATTGGTCCCGCCCAGCCGGCCAAACCACAGCCCATCCACGCCGTAGGCGTTTGCGCCCATCAAGTTCGCGCCGCGCAACTCCGTCCCGAGCAAATTTGCGTTGCGCATATCCGCGCGCACCAAGCTAGCCCCGCGGAGATTGGCCATCGAAAGATCCGCGCCTACTAGATTGGTCCTGTGGAGATGTGCGCCCTGCAGATTGACGCCCGTGAGGTCTGCTTTCGCAAGATTCACGCCGCTGAGATCTGCTTTCGCACCGGATTCTCCGCCCGATTCCACCCAGATCTTGTGCTGATCCAGAATCTCGGCCAGATCGATCAGCGAAATTCCGATCGTGCCTTCTCCCGGCGGAATATCCTCCGCCGCGTGATCTCGCCGCGAAACCTCACTCTTCATGTCTTCGATTTCCAGTGCCATTCGAACGTTTTCCCCCGGCCCTTTGGCTTTCAATTGTAAATCCCTGGGCGCGCCATTCGCGCGCAGCACCGCGATTTCAACTCAAGACAGATCTGAATTTCCCCCACCGCGAACTGGGCTGACGCCGGGCAGGTTCCATCCTCTCCTAAATGCATGGTGAAAATCGCCTGCCCGCAAGTACAGGCGGCGCAGAGGTAACGGGGGCCCACGAAAAAAATCGACCGATGAATTTAGGGCCCCAGCAGGAAGTGAAAAGCAGGAGTTAGGGAATTCAGGAAGAAAAAACTGAGCCGGGGCGCTTCGCTGAGGGGCCAAGGCAGCCCCGGCTTATCCTGCCCGCCTCCGCAGTGAGCGAGCAAGAAACTCGTCAGAAACAAACTCTTCAAGATCCCACAAAAAAGCTGCAAAATCGTTTCGACACGCTGCAAGAAGATCGCCGAGAATACTCGTTTCAAAATCCTGCAAAAATTCGGCGGATTTCTTGGCCGCAAAATTTAGCGGCGTGTCGCACCGGGAAGCGGGGAACTTCCCTTCTCTGCAAATTTCATTTCTCCAGCAAAACTACTTTTCTTCGTCGCCGCGCAGGAACTCGTAGCGCTCGATGGCGGCAACTACGCCGACGGCGCCTTCATCCCGCGACTCCGTGCGCTGCACGCGGCCGAGGCAGCGTACGCGGACGGGGCCTGCCAGGGTGATCTCGTTGGGCAGAGTGAGAAGAATTTCAACGGGCGAGCCTTCCTTCACATCTTTCTGGAGGAAGAAGTAGACACCGCGGGAACTGACGTCCCTGGATTCGGTGCTGGTCTCACCAACCGCCGCTCCCGTAGTCCAACGAACGGTGAGGGGCAGCCGCATGGAAAAGCGCTGGGTGGTGCGGCGTTCGGAGCCAGTCAAGGAAGTTCCTCCTAGTCGAAGAGAGAGTGTATCCGGGAGGCGTCCAGGGAACAATAGAACTCTGGGTACAAAATCGGTTCAACCTTTCGAAGTACCGATGTACTAGGCCATGCGCCGTCTGCGATTGGTGGTTTGCGAACCGTGAGAGAAAACCTTGGCCACCGACGTGTGAGGTTCCGAGGCGCAGATCCCACGGCTGGTCAATCATAACGCCACATCCCCCCTGTTTTTCGGAAATGTTGAATCTAAAGAACTTAGCGATTCTGTAAGTTCCTTGCTTGCAACACTTACGCGAGATTCATAAGTGTTGATTCTAAAGAGGGTTAAAGTGTTTGTTTTGATAGACTTTGCAAGTGTTGATTCTAAATAGGCTAGGGGGAACTGGAAAATCGAAAGGTGAAGGTGGGAAAATGGAGAGAACGGAATGGTCGGCGGGGACATTGATTGGCACTTCCCGAAAAGGTCGGGACCGAGGATCGATGCTCCCCTCGAAGCTCTTTTCGAGGCTCCGGCCAACAGGGTAAACAGTGCAAGCGCTTCGGGGCTTAGCGTAAGCAAACACGGGGAAGAATGGCATAGAAGCATAATACATATGAATTACTTTCTGGGTATCATTCGAACGGGGCGGCATGATGTTGAGCAGCTAAGGCGTTAAGGATGCGCCACCCGCCGTACTAGATAAGGGGCCGGAGCTTTTCGTCGAGGGTACCGTGCCTAGTGGGCACATGCCCTTTCTACGTCCATCGTGGACTGTCGGTTGTCAACTTGCTGCGATTTGTGTGTAGAATCGGAACGAAGCTTATGACCGACCAGCCCCCATCGGAACGCTTTAAGTCGGAGATGCCTGCCATCCCGGGAGTAGCGGGACCGGGCGTGCGGCGACCGGGCGGTAATCCCGCGGCGAAACTGGTGATTGGACTACTCGCTGTGCTGCTGGTCGTTTTCCTTGGGGCGCGCTGGGCGCTGCGGCCAAAACGCGCGGATCCGCCGAAGGCCGATCAGCAGCCGCAAATCGAAGTTCCTTCTCCGGCACCCGATCCGAGCACGCTGCTGCCAAACGCTACCCAATCGAATCCCGGCATTGCGGACACCGCGGAAATGGCCAAGCCGTGGTCTTCCAAAGAGTTCTATATTCGCAATGGACTTACCGGAGAGAATATTCCTGCGCTGCTGGTCCGTTTACCTGCGGGCTCTCCATCTCAGGCGAACGGCTATTGGGCGTTTGCCCAGAAGTCGCCGTTCGGGAATTGCCAGCTCGAATACATCACGGATTTGGCCAAGCTGAAAAGCGAATACGGGTTCAGCGCGAAGCATCCCATGGTCGGAAACCCTTGCAGTCGCACGGTTTTTGACCCGCTGAAAATGGCCACCCTTCCGGGAAATTTCCTGGTGCGTGGCGCAATTGCGCAGGGATCCGATCTTCGCCCACCGCTCGCAGTCGAACTCAAAATACGAGGCAAGGACATTCTCGCCATTCGGACGGAATAGTATTCAGCGCTTACTTTATTTTTCTATGTATACCTATATCTAAAACAGCTAAACCCTCCAGAAGTATCGAAATTTAGAAAATACCTACGCCAAAATGGACCGCAAGCTATAGATAAGATTGACCTTTAATCAACTCCTGCAGTGGCAAGGTACCTGCACCCCTATTCATCAGCTCTGGTTCTGACTATCCGGGCACGGACGTGTTTCTTGGAGAGTTTTCAGGAATCAGGGATTTCCAGGGAGCTGCAAAGTTCCTATAGAGGGGGTATACATGATGGGCGGGAAAGAGAAATTCCACCTTTTGTTTCAGCGTTTGCGGTGCAGTTTAGGACGAACCATCCCGTTGCTTTTCGTGGCAACACTGGTGTTGCTAGTGGCGATTCCGGCTTCGGCCCAAAGATTTGACGGGACGCTGCGCGGAACGGTAGTGGACGAATCCGGCGCCGTCGTTCCGGATGCGAAGGTTACGGCCACGAATCCCGCGACTGGGGTCGCTCAAGCAACGATCACGACGAGCTCCGGCACGTACATTTTTCCCAACCTTTTGGCAGGCACGTACACGGTTACGGTTGAGAAAAACGGGTTCCAGAAATACGAACGGCAGGGCGTTCAGCTCAATTCGAATCAATCGATTGAGGCGAACATCCAATTGTCGCTTGGCGCGACGTCAACGACGATCGAAGTATCGGGCGGCGCCGACCTAGTTCAAACGAGCAACGCGACGCTGGCCAGCACCTTCGATACCCATCTGGTGACGGAGTTGCCGAACAACGGCGGCACACCGCTTCAACTGGCTTTGTTGTCTCCGGGCATTACCTCAAACAGCGCCGGAGTGCAAGGTGACGGCGGCTCAGTCGGTGGTGTACGTCCGAGGGCAAATGGCTTTACGATTGACGGTGCGGACGACAACGATGTAACCGTTACCGGGCGTACCTCTCCTGTCATTCCAGACGCCGTTGCAGACTTGACGATTATCACCAACCAGTTCAGCGCGGAATACGGACACTCGGCCGGAGGCCTGTTTAATCTGACAACCAAGTCCGGCACCAACGATGTGCATGGAACCGCGCATTGGTTCACCCAGAATCGCAACCTGAATGCCGCCGATAACCTGATTGGCGACCAGATCGCAGCAGGCATTATTCCAAACAAGCCCCGCTTTGATCACAACGATCTAGGCGCGACGGTTGGGGGTCCGCTGGTAACGGACAAACTGTTTTTCTTCGGCGCCTACAATTACAACAATACGGGCCAGCTTTTCACGGGGCCGACCAATACACCACCGACCTCTGCTGGACTGGGCATGCTGAATGCGATCGCGGCGAAGCAAGGCTATGCAGAAGTCGGGAAAATCCTTGCGCAATTCCCCGTGGCTCCGGCGCAGACGAAAACTGTGCCGGTGGTGGATACGGGGGGTGCCCTCGGAGCAGCCGGGGCGACTGTCCAGATACCCGTTGGCAACATCCAAACGTTTGCGAACAATTTCGCGAACCGGCATGACTTTCAGACCAACGTTGATTGGAACGAGGGTAAGCATCAGGTGCGCGGCCGGTTTCTGTATAGCCGCGGCCGCAATGTGGATCTGAACCTACAGACCCCTCAGAGTCAATTCAACGGGGCAGTCATCGCCGACAGCAAGAAGCTGGTACTCAGCGACATCTGGGCCATAAATTCTCGTTATGTCAACGACTTCCACGTTTCCTACTCCCGGCTAGTCGCAAATTTTGCCACTCCACCGAACTTCATCAACTTCCCGAACGCGGAAATTGACAACCTTAGCCTGAACATCGGTCCTGAGGGAAATGGTCCCCAAGGGCGCACCACCAATGTCTATCAGATTGCGGATAACCAGAGTTACGCTCGCGGCCGGCACACTTTTAAGTGGGGAGCTGAGGCTCTACGGTGGATCGCACCGAGCTTTGCACTTCCTCGTGCCCGCGGTGAGTGGGATTATGCGAACTTGAACCAGTTCGTAAATGACCTCGTTCCAACGGGATCAAACGGCGCGCTGCGAGGCGCGGGCGATGGCGGCTTTGACAACAGCCAGAAGGCATTCTATACGTTTGTTCAGGACGACTGGAAAATCAACAGGCGTCTGACCGTGAATCTGGGCCTTCGTTATGAAGTTTCCACTCTGGCAGCAAGCGGCAACACGCAAGTCCTCAATGCTATCGCCGATTGCCCGGAATGCGTGTTCCCGAACACTCCTAACGGCTTGATCTTCCGTAAACCGGAGACAGATAAGAATAACCTGTCTCCCCGCGTCGGGTTCGCTCTTGATCCGTTCGGCAACGGCAAGTGGGCCATTCGCGGAGGAGCACAAGTGGCCTTCGACGTAACTTTCTCCAATGTCTTGTCCAACAACTTGCCGCCGGAGCTTCAGACGGAACAAAACCCTGATCTCACTTGCGCTCTACCCGGGGCACCGGCGTGGTGCGCCAGCTTCCTGAATCCGGCCGACAGAACTGGCAAGGGATTCCTGCAAGGCGGCGGATTGTTGACCGTCAATGTGCCCCCGACTACCAAGGCCGACGCGCGCGCGAGTACGAGCAGCCTGATTGTGGATCAAACGCAGCCCAAGATCATTACCTGGTCGCTGGGCGTCCAACATCAGCTCTTCAAGAACGACAGCGTTGAAGTCCGTTACGTCGGTACGCACGGCATCAGCCTACCAGTTCAGATTCGCCGCAACGTAGAGACGGCGCAGATGGCGAATCCGAGCCTGGTCAACCTGCCAGTCTTTTTCAAGGCTTCAGACGTTCCATCTACGATCACGGGTGGTTCCACGCGAGGCGATTGGGCTGCGGTTCAAGGCACGCAACCTTTCGCCGCTAACGGCTTCTTTGGGAACGTTACTGCGTTCGACCCCAAGGGCTTTAGCACCTACCATGGCATTTCCGGGGATTACATTCACCGATTCAGTCGTGGTTTAACCATGCGCTACAACTTCACGTGGTCCCATACGATTGACAATTCCACCAACGAGTTCTTCACCAGTTTCGACAATCCTCGCCGTCCCTTTGATCCTTACAATCTCAAGAACGAGCGTGGGAATTCCGTGATTGACATCCCGCGGAAGTCCGCTCTCTCATTCGTTTATGAAATTCCCAAGCTAAACATCGAGAGCGGCTTCGGACAGCACTTCCTAAACGGCTGGCAAGTAAGCGCCACATGGCTGGCGCAGGATGGCCAGCCAATTACGCCTCAGGCCGGATCGGATATCAATGGTGATGGTTCCAGCACGGGCGACCGTGCAATCGTCAACCCCAAGGCAACTTCTCTGCGCACGGGAACTGGAATCCAGTTCGTATGCAGAGGCGCGGGTGGAGCAACCTCAGTTATGCCGACCATCGCAGACTGCGGAGGAAATGGGAGGGTGGTCGGTTATTTGGCCATAGACCCCAACGCACAGTTCGTGGGCGGAAGCCTCCTTGGAGCTCCTGTCTCCGAGACTGCAGGGCGCAACAGCGTGCCCACGCCGGGGTTCAATGTTTGGGACATGGGCGTTGTCAAAAACACCTATATTACGGAGCGCGCGCATGTCCAGTTCCGAGTGGAACTGTACAACGCCTTCAACCACCGCAACTTCAGCTTGAACATCCCAACGGTCCTGACGGTGCTTGACCCGGGCAATGCTCTGGTGACGGGTTACGCCAACGTGACCAGTGGCAGTAGCTTCCTGAATAGCCACCAGTTCAGTGGCGGCAACCGCATCATCCAGCTGGGCGTGAAGCTGATCTGGTAATCTACCTCTTAACCAAGGCAACCAAGACGGAGAGGCTCTTGCGAGCCTCTCCGTCTTGCATTTAGGCGCACCGAGAGTGCGGCGCTCGTCGCCTTGCATGCAGCCCGCCCTCTGGCGAAACTGACTCATATGCTGAATTGCAATTCGAAGCCGTATTGCTCAGAATGCAAAGAGAGGCAGCGCTTCGGCGGTCTGGTGCATCATTAACAGTAGAGTGTGAAGCTGCGGCCGTGCGAGCGGCGGACAAGGTATTTCGGGCTGCCCGGCCCTCCCAAGCCTTGATTCGGTGCCAAATATGGAGGAAGAAATGCGCAAAAATAGGACGCATATTCTTGTTTTGCTGTTGGTCTTGAGCCTCAGCGTTTCCTGCTCGCGAATTGGCGCGCCCAGCGATGACGCGATCGCGACGGACATCAAGGCAAGAATGTTTTCCGAGCCCGCGCTCAAATCCGCGACCGTCGATGTTTCGAGCAAAGGCGGCGAGGTGACGCTCACGGGACAGGTCCCCGATGACGCGGCGCGGCTGGCGGCGTTTAAGATCGCGACCCAAGCCAAGGGCGTTACCAAGGTGAACGATCAGTTGAGCGTGGCCACTGCCCAGGCGGCACCGGAGCCGGTTGCGCCGGTGTATACGCCTGTCCCAGCACCGGCGGCCAAGCCGGCGCGGAAGCCGAAGCCAGCAGCAAAACCCTTGAAGAATGCTGAAGGTGCTTCCGCGGCTGCGGCCGCGCCTGCTTCGCAGCCTGCTGCACCAGCGTTACCAGCACCGCCGCAACCTGTGACCGTGCCGGCGAATTCGATCGTCACGATTCGAACGATTGACCCCATCGATTCGAGCACGAATCATGCAGGAGAAGTCTTCAAGGCTTCGCTGGATGCGCCGATTGTGGTGGATAACAGGGTGATCGTACCGGCTGGAGCGGATGCGTACGTGAAACTTGTGAGCGCGAGTTCAGCAGGCCGCATCGCGGGGCGTAGCGAATTGAGCCTGGAGCTAGCGAGCATAGTGTTTCAGGGCAAGACGTACAACGTCGTTTCCAGTGACGTGAAACAGACCGGTGCGTCGCGCGGGAAGCGCAGCGCGGCGACGATTGGCGGCGGCGCGGCTCTCGGCGCGTTAATCGGAGCGGTTGCCGGAGGCGGCAAAGGCGCGGCTATCGGGGCGGCTGTGGGTGGAGGCGCGGGGACCGGTGTTCAGGTGCTGACGAAAGGGCAGCAGGTGAAGATTCCTTCGGAAACGCGACTGGACTTCACGCTACAGCAGCCTCTGGATATTACGTATTTTCCAGGGAGGAAAACGCGCGTGCGTTCGAACCCAGACCAGCCACCGATGGATCCCAACTCTTCCAATCCGCCGTCGAATTAGTCGTTGCGAAAATTTGGCTTTTCTGCGGGGGCAGACGCAACTCTGCCCTTCTTTTTTTGTTTGGGCTAATCTTTCGTTTATCTTGACAACTTGCGCTCGCCCCGGATAAACCTCTTCCCATGCACAAGTCAAATCTGGATTCTGTTTTTCGAGATTCGCGGCGCCGTTTCTTGAAGAGTACGGCAGCTGTTTCCGCGTTTGCTCTTGCGCCAATCGCGAATGCCGCAGAGGATAGCGGGAATACGCTTCCGGCCGTATTTTCTAGTCTCAAGCCACTGGGCTCGCGCGTCCATCCGATTACGGCGGATGAATTTCACGAGCGCCTGATGCATGCGCAGAAGCTCATGTCAGAGATTGTGCCAAAGTTCGATGCGCTATTTTTTGCGCCGGGAACTTCGCTTTACTACTTCACTGGGATCCGCTGGGGAGTCAGTGAACGGCTACTGGGGCTGACCGTGCCAGGGACGGGCGCTCCGGTCTTGGTCGTGCCTGCCTTTGAAGAGGGGCGGCTGCGCGAAAAGCTGCGATTTCCGATCGAAGTCCGCGTCTGGCAGGAGGATGAAAGCCCGACGAAGATTGCAGCGGGGGCGCTGGCAGAGCGCGGCGTTCGAACGGGGCGGCTGGGCGTGGAGGAAACCGCGGCGTTCACGTTCTTCGATCATCTGCGCGCGGCGGCTCCGGGATTCGAATGCGTTAGCGCTGATGCGTTGACGATTCCGTGCCGCGGACGAAAATCGGAGCACGAACTGGAGTTGATGCGGCTGGCGTGCGAAGCGACCTGCGACGTTTTTCGCGCGGTGTTCGCATCGCTCAAAGAGGGAATGTCACAGGAGGACATCGGCGGATTGGTGGAAGCCGGATTTTCGAAAATGAGGCTGCGCGGCGGCGCGCTCGTGTTGCTGGGCGCCTCGGCGGCGCTGCCGCATGGCACGGTGCATCCGCAGAAGCTCAAGCCGGGCGATGTGGTGTTGATCGACGGCGGATGCGCGGTGGACGGCTATCAATCGGACGTGACGCGCACGAGCGTTTTCGGCAAGCCATCGGAAAAAGTGACGCGCGTTTACGAAATTGTGAGGAAAGCGCAGGACGCGGCCCTCGACGCTGCGCGGAGAGGAAAACTTTCCGGCACGGTGGATGAGGCAGCGCGGAAGATCATTACGGACGCGGGTTACGGGCCGGGATACAAGTTTTTTGCGCACCGACTCGGTCACGGCATTGGACTCGACGGGCACGAGCACCCTTACCTGGTGCCGGGGAGCAAGACGGTGCTCGAACCGGGGATGACGTTTTCGAATGAGCCGGGGATTTACATTCCGGGTGAATTTGGACTGCGGTGCGAAGACGATCTGGTCATTGCTGCGGACGGACCTGGGCGGCTTCTGACGCCGGGATTCGCTGTGTCACTGGAAAAGCCGCTGGGCTAGCGTGTGGATCTCCAGATTGCTTCGCAGAAATCGACGATGCGCTGTTCGGCCCAGAAGCGCTCGTTCCCCGAATGTTTCGAGATGAAGCCGCAATGGCCGCCGTATTCGGGCGCGACAAAACGTATGGCGGGATTGTCGCTGATCCGCGCAGCTAGGAAAGACGCGTAGGTAACGAACGGGTCGTTCTGGGCGGTGATCATCAGTAGCGGCACGCGAACGTTTGCGGCGACGCGCTTCGCGCCGACGTGGTCGTAATAATCCTGGGCGTCGCGATAGCCGAATTGCGGCGCGGTGATGAAGTCGTCGAATTCACGGACGGTTCGCACCGGCCGCGAGCCGTTTTGGGGATAGCGATCGGGAAACAGCTTTTGTTTCCTTCCGTAGCGAGACATCAGGCCGGCAACGAAGTGCCGCTGATACAGATAGTTTTCGGTGCGCTCGAGCGCGTCGGCACAGGCGCCAAGGTCAAGCGCTGGACAGACGGCAGAGACACCGCGCAACGCTTTGGGCACCTCTGAACCAAATTCGCCGGCCATTTTCGTGACAAGATTTCCACCCATGGAATAGCCGGCGAAGAAAATCTGTTCGAATCCGTCGGCGTCTGAAAGCTCTTCGAAAACCGCGCGGTAGTCGCCGCTCATTCCGGAGTTGTAGAGGGTCGGAGTCAGGGTCTCCGTTCCGCCGCAATTCCGTTGGTTCATGCGCACGACGTGGAAGCCGCGGGGGAAGGCTTTCTCGGCGATGCCGCGGACGTAATTTGAATCGCTTGAACCTTCCAGACCGTGGACGATGACGAGCACGGGAGCATTCTTTGGTTTTCCGGGCTGCCAATGGCAGTGCCCCAGCAGGCGGGAATCGCGGTCCACCTGAAACAGACGCGCTTCCGCGGGGGGGATGTTGAACCGCCGCGGAACGAACGCGGTCGCGAGAGTCATGGCGTGAGCACTCTTCAGGAGCGCGTGCGGCTCAAACGGAGGGATACCGGGTTCCACGGTTAGACTGTATTTCACGGAGGTGGCGGAAACAAGACAAAGGCGCCCCCCGGTTGCACTCCTCATTCCCTTCGGTGGCTACTCTCACGATCTCAACGATCCAAGGAGCAGGTGATGAAAGTTTCTCCCCTCGAAAGCATGTTCTAGAGTCCAAGGGATCCCGGTGGCTCTCAGGAATGCTTTAGGGACAAGTGAATATGATTTTTTGCATAGCCGTACCCACGACCTCCGGAATTCTGTGGATTTACATGGATTTTATATCAATATTTTGTTTATTTTCAGTGTTTTACTTCAAGTTTGCATTGGCATAAAAATTGCCAATATCGTGAGTAAGAGAGAGGATCGAGCTCAATTTCAGGGAGTTGAGCCCGGATTTTTTGGCCGTTTAGCTGGCCTGCCGCAAAGGTAGGTCTGTGCGACCGCACGAGTGGTTCCCTTCGAGCAAGCGCTGGAGATTCGGGGGTAGTTTCGTCCAGCGGCTTCTCTTAGTGAGTGGCCTCCCAAAGTTGTCAGGGTAGTGAGAGAGCAAAACGGACAATTGCGGGTTGAACCGGGCCAAGAAACTCCATTAGGAGAAAAGGATACAAATGAAAAGACTCATATGTTTATTGGCAGTTGGAGTGGTCCTTCTTAGCCTGGGAAGCGCCAATGCTTTCGGACAGGCGACCGCCAGCGCCACGATTCAGGGCACCGTCACTGACAAGTCGGGCGCCGTCGTCTCTGGCGCTCAGGTAGTGGCGAAGGGCAAGGCCACTGATCTAACGCGCACGGCGACCACGTCGGATACTGGATACTTCCGGTTTGAATTGCTGCCGGTGGGTACTTACACCGTGGCCGTCACTAAGGCTGGTTTTGGAACAGTGGCACAGACGGTCGAAACTTTGATCGGCCAAGTGGCCACAGTTAACGCGGAACTGAAGCCAGGCCCTACTAGCGAAGTGATTGAAGTAACCAGTGAGGCACCACTCATCAGATCAGACGAAGACAAGCGTCAGCCAAAACATTACTCCGAGCGAAGTGCAGGAATTGCCTTTGTTGGGTCGCGATGTGGCCAATCTGGCCTACCTCGCACCGGGCGTTAAAGCCACGGATTCTTATGACCCGACCAAGAACCGCTACGCCGTTCTATCTGTGAACGGACAGAGCGGCCGCAACGTCAATGTCACCATCAACGGTGTGGACAATAAAGACAACACAGTTGGCGGTCCCGTGATGCAGCTTCCGCTTGAGGCCGTTCAAGAGTTCGTGATCAGTACGCAACGCTTCTCAGCGGCCAATGGGCGCTCCGAAGGCGCGGCGATCAACATGATCACGAAGCCGGGGACTAACAGGTACCATGGCTCGGCGTTTGGATTCTTCCGTGAACAGCAGTTCAATGCAGAGAATGTCTTCGAGAAACAGTCGGGGCAAAAGGGGCCGTACAGCCGCCAGTTTTTTGGCGGATCCGTTGGCGGCCCAATCGTCAAGGACAAGTTGTTCGGTTTCTTCGCCATCGAGAGGCAAAGAGAGGATACGAGTATTTCGGAAGATCCTGGCGCCCTTTCGGAATTGAAAATCGCGGCGGCCGCAGGCCTGGCCGCGCAGCCGTCGGCAATCATCCCGAGACCATTCTTTGAGACTCGCTATAACGGCCGCATGGACTACAGATTCAACGACCGGGAGACCGCGTACATCAGCTACACATCGCAGGCCAACGACAGCCTGAACGATCAATCCGGCCAGACGGGTGACCTGACCGAGGGAAATTTCACCAAGAACCACTTACAGGCCGCTAACTTCACACTGAACTCAGTTCTTTCCAATTCGCTGGTGAACAGTTTTCTAGTGGGGTACCAGTATTGGAACAATATCATCGACAGCACCCTCAAAGTGCCTCTTGTGACGTTTATTGGAGGATCCTCCTTCGGCACAAACGGAAACGTTCCGCAGCAGTCTTATCAGCGCAAGTGGCAGTTCCGGGACGACTTCACCAAGACCTACGGACGACATACGTTCGGTATGGGAATTGACTTCATCTATAACCCAAAGCTGGGCGGATTCTTCGAATCCAACTCGACGCTCGAAGTCGATTTCGGCGCGGACCCGAGCGTGATCGCGGCCAATCCGTCAACTTGTGGCCCTAACAAAAACCAGCCTTGCTATCCCCAAGGTTTTGCGACACCGGGAGCCGTGATTGGCATGTCGGCCAGTTCAGGGGATCCGTACTTCGATATGCCCGGCGGCACCAAGCAGTTGGGACTCTACTTCCAAGACGATTGGAAAGTCACCAAGCGCCTGACAGTGAACCTGGGCGTCCGCTGGGACAAGGACTATAACCTGGTGGGAGCAAGCGCGATTGCCAAGAGCCGGACGTACCTTGAACTGCTGGCGATTGGCAGCCCCTATGCGAAACTGGCGCATGACGATAACAAGGACTTCAGTCCTCGCGTAGGCTTCGCCTACGACCTTACGGGTCAGGGCAAGCATATCCTCCGCGGCGGATACGGTCTGTACTATGGCAACATCTTCCAGAACATGCCGCTGTTCATGATTCAACATGCCAGACCCACAATCTACCAGGGCTTGTTCTCCCTGACCACGCCCAGTGATATAGTTCCCGGAACCGGCATTGCCCTGGGCAACTGGCGGTATGGTGTGGATCCAAATCCAACGATTCCGCCGCCTCTGACGAGTCTTGTCGATGGCGCAACCGGGCGCTTGATGGATCCGAACTATCGCAACCCGGTTTCACAGCAATTCAACGTTGGATATCAGTGGGCGGCGACGAAAAACTCGGTCGTGGAAATCGAATACGTCCACACGCTTGGCCTTCACGAAAACAAGACGGTTAACATCAATCCGACAATCGCTGTTTTGGGAACGGATCCGAATACCGGCGCTCCGATTATCACAAGCAATCCGCGACCCCTTTCGGCTGCTTTTGCGGCGGCGGGGGTCCCCGTGCTTGGCCGCGTCATGGATGAGCAGTCTGTAAACCGTTCGCGCTATGACGGACTTAACATCAGCTACCGTCAACACATGACGAAGCACTTCAGGCTGAATGCCAACTACACGCTTTCCCGCGCCATGGGATGGGGCATTGAATCGGGAGGCCCGGATGGATTCTCATCGTTCCGGAACTACCCGCATGACCCGCTCAACATCTGGGATCCGCGCGACTTTGCGCCAACGGACAACGACGAACGTCACCACATCTCGATCAGTGGAATCGTTCAGTTGCCCCTTGGGTTCCAAGTGGCGCCGATTCTGTCGTACGGTTCGGCACGCCCCTTCGATCTGATATCGGGCTTCGATGTGCTGGCACGTGGGAGCGGTTATTCTCGGCCGATAATCGTACCGAACAACGCTCCGACGAACTATGTTGCCTTCGACGGGTCGGCTGGCAAAGACGCAGCAGCAGCTTTGGCTTGCTTGGCTGCGGGGCAGTGCCATCAGGTCGGCTATGACACTCTTCGAGGCGATCCGTTCTTCAACTTGGATATGCGCGTCGCCAAGAACATTCGTGTTCGCGAGGGTTGGAACCTCCAACTCATCTTCCAAGCATTTAACCTGACCAACAAAACCAACTACGGGAGCAACTTCCACAATACGAATACCGCGGGTAGCTTCTTGACACCGGAGGGGTTCATCAACCCCAGCAGCTCGTTTACCCCGCGCGCATTCGTTGGTGAGTTTGGCGCGCGCTTTACTTTCTAAACGAGCGCACTGCTCGAACTCAAAAACTAGCACCGGGACTGACTCAGTGCGTCAGTCCCGGTTTTTTTGGACGGCGGCAATTCGTCGTCCTGACGCGGCGCCCGAATCTTAACTCCGCGGCCAGGCGGCTATCTCCCTCCGCCTCTTCGGGCTTACACACATCAACTTCTTTAGGGGATCGATGTGAGCAGGGCTCTTTCCAGACACGAAGCAAATTTGACCAGAATTCTGCTGACCCCTATAATGGGTGATTCACCGTGACGCATTTTTCCGATTTGATGGATTCTACTTCCAGCCCGGCGGGAACCCGCTGGGCTACGCTGTTTTATGGCGCGAAAATTCAGGCGCCAAATTTTCTGAGGTGAAGCTGGAATGATGGATGGTTCGATTCCCGAAGGTCTTACTTTTGACGACGTGCTGCTGCTTCCGGGCAAGTCGTCCGTGCTGCCGACCGAGGTAGACACGCGCACACACTTCACGCGCAAACTGCTCCTGAACATTCCCCTGGCCTCTTCGGCCATGGACACAGTTACCGAATCACGGCTGGCCATCGCCATCGCGCGGCAGGGCGGCATCGGCATCATACACAGGAACATGACCATTGACCGGCAGGGCGAAGAGGTCGACCGCGTGAAACGCTCGGAAAGCGGGATGATCGTGGACCCGGTCACGATATCCCCGGACATTACCCTGCGACAGGCGCTGGAAATCATGACCAAGTACCGCATATCCGGGCTGCCGGTAACCCGCGGCTCGCGGCTGACCGGCATCCTGACCAACCGCGATCTGCGGTTCGAAAAAAATCACGCGCAACTGGTCAGCTCAGTGATGACGAAAGAAAATCTTGTGACCGTACCGGTGGGCACGACGCTGGAAGAAGCCGAGCGCATCCTGCAAAAGCACCGCATCGAAAAGCTTCTCGTTGTGGATCAAGACTTCAACCTCAAGGGCCTCATCACCGTCAAGGACATCCAGAAAAAACTCGAGTATCCGCACTCGACAAAAGACGAGCAGGGACGCTTGCGCGTTGGCGCCGCCGTGGGCGCGACGGGCGATTTCCTAGAGCGCGCGGTGGAGATGGCCAAGTCCAAAGCAGACGTGCTAGCGATTGATACGGCGCACGGCCACTCCGCGCGTGTGCTGGAGGCGATCAAAGCGATTCGTCACCGTTTGCCGGAAATGCAGATTGTCGCCGGGAACGTGGCCACATTCGAAGGCGCGAAGGATTTGATCGCGCTCGGAATTGACGGACTGAAAGTCGGGATTGGCCCGGGGTCCATTTGCACCACGCGCGTGGTGACCGGCGCGGGCGTTCCGCAACTGACGGCGGTGATGGAGGCGGCGCGCGCGGCGAAGGGAACCGGCGTACCCCTCATTGCCGATGGCGGCATCAAGTATTCCGGCGACATCACGAAAGCCATCGCGGCCGGGGCATCCTGCGTGATGATCGGCAGCTTGTTCGCCGGGACGGAGGAGTCTCCGGGCGAAACAATTCTTTACCAAGGCCGGACCTTCAAGTCGTATCGCGGGATGGGGTCGACGGGCGCGATGGATGCGGGTTCGGACCGCTATGCCACGGTTCAGGATACGGGCGACCGCGGGAAATCCGTACCCGAAGGCGTGGAAGGGCGCGTCCCTTATAAGGGGCCGCTGTCCGCGCTGACCGACCAACTCGTGGGAGGATTGAAAAGCGGCATGGGCTACGTGGGAGCGCCAACGCTGCAGCAATTGAGCGAGAAGAGCAGCTTTGTGCGCATCACGGCCGCGGGGCTGCGAGAAAGCCACGTCCACGACGTGGTGATCACCAAGGAAGCGCCGAACTATCGGATGGAATAGGCCGTACGGAAGAGATCCAGTAAAAATGGCAGAGGGAGTACGTTCTTAGTGCCTGACCCGCAGCCTTGGCGCAATCCGCGCCCCGCTCCGCAGCTCTCCGAGATTCAATCGCGCCTGCGCCCGCCGCGGGCGTGGAGCTGGTTTCGAGTCTGGTGGCCGGCCATCGGCTGGGCCTGCGTGATTTTCTCGATGTCTACGGATACCTTCTCGGCGGAACATACGGCCTCGGTGCTCGAACCTCTTGTGCGATGGCTGATGCCTTCGCTGACAGAACATCAGTTCAGCTCGATCCATTACTTCATTCGAAAATGCGCGCACTTCAGCGAATACTTCGTGTTTTGCCTCCTGCTGTACCGCGGCGTTCGCGGCGAACGAAGAGGCTGGCGGTGGTCGTGGGGCCTGGCGGCATTGTTCTGCGCGGCAGGCTATTCGGCGATGGACGAGATCCACCAGGCGTTTGTAGCAAGCCGCACGGCGTCCGCATATGACTCTGTGGTCGATTCCGCTGGAGCGTTTGCCGCTTTTGCCGTGCTATGGCTGTGGTTTCGCTTGCGACGATCCGTGGGCGACGAGGAACTTGCCGCGGGCTAAGCGCCTGCTGCTTGACGTACCTTTGCGAAGAGTTGAACCATAAAAAATCTGCAGAAAGAAAAGGCCCGTCCCCAGACTAAGCGAGGGGACAGGCTGTTGAATACTTTAGATTGAATGCAACCGTCGAGGCTAGCTCTTGGCTTCGACGGGTTCTTCCTTCTTGGTTTTCTCTTTCTTTTCCTTGGCTTTGTATTCGTAGCCAACGAGCTCGAGGATGGCTACTTTGGCGTTGTCGCCGACGCGGTTGCCGGCGTGAATGATGCGGGTGTAGCCGCCGGCGCGGTCGGAGAATTTCGGCGCGATCTCGCTGAATAGTTTATGCGTCGCAGCGGGCGTCATGATATAGGACGCCGCCTGGCGCCGGGACTGCAGCGTGTCACGCTTGCCAAGGGTGATCATCTTTTCCGCCACGGGACGCGCGGCTTTCGCGCGCGTTAAAGTGGTGGTGATGCGCCCGTGTTCGATCAGATTAGTAACGAGGCTGCGAAGCACGGCGCGGCGGTGAGCCGGCTGCTTCCCGAGTTTTGATCCAGAGTTGAGATGTCGCATCGTCTATTTGTCCCTTGCCGGCTTACAGTCCGACGGTATCTTCCGAAGTCGGCGCAGCTGTCTGGCTCGGGAGCGGCGGCCAGATGATGCGGCCGTGCTCGTCAAACTTCATGCCCAACGCGAGACCCATCTTCACCAGTATATCTTTGATCTCATTGAGCGATTTGCGGCCGAAGTTCTTGGTCTTCAGCATTTCATTTTCGCTCTTCTGGACGAGCTCGCGAATGGTCTGGATGTTGGCATTCTTCAGGCAGTTGTAGGAGCGCACGGAAAGCTCTAGCTCTTCGACCGAGCGATCGAGATGCTCAAGGCGCGGATCGTGGCCGGTTTCTTGCGGTGTTTCGACCGTCTCCACCGGTTCTTCAAAATTGATGAAGATGCTCATGTGGTCTTTCACCAGCTTGGCGGCGAGGCCGATTGAGTCCTGAGGTGTAATGGCGCCGTTGGTCCACACCTCAATCATGAGTTTTTCGTAGTCGGTCATCTGGCCCAGACGAGCGGCCTCGACGGAGTAGTTCACTTTGCGCACGGGCGAGTGAACACTGTCCACCGGGATGTAGCCGATCGGCAGGTCTTCATCGTAGTTGCGGTCGGCGGCAACGTAACCGCGGCCGTTCTTCACGCGCATCTCGATCTGGAGCTTCCCGCCCTCGC
>WNFG01002798.1_pt1 | contig 18611 bp, 13 predicted proteins | sample 5400431 | NCBI WGS metagenome assembly WNFG01 (sample SAMN13153346, study PRJNA577476) | soil metagenome | isolation source: 120 cm saprolite under Douglas fir tree site 2 hole 3 replicate 2 | place: USA:California | collected 2015-04-18 | reverse complement strand
CAGGGCGAGTTGAACCTCGTGAGCGGCTTACAGGCGTGCAAGACGAACGACGTTTTAGCGTACGGCAAAACCGTGTGGTCCTGACACCCGTTGCTGGTGCCAAGTCGGCGGTGGCTAACTCAAACCCGACCGGGTTGAGGAGTCGCAAAATCCGCCGACGACGGTGACAAGACGAATTCGTCGCCGGGGAGAGCACGGCATAAGCCGTAAAGCCATCACGCAGGGGATGCCGGGTGCCTCCGCTGAGCCTGTATGCTCGTGCGCGCTACCTACTTCTCCATTGCGCACGAGACCGCGGGTGCAGCGTGCACCCGGCATTCCCTGCGCCCTCCCATTTTCGAGGGTGAACCCTATCAAGACTCGGGCGCATCGCGCCGCGAGACTGCGGAGGTATGTGCTTAATGAGGCACAACGCGTGTAGGGAACGGACCGCCGGTCATTTGGCTGGGGAACTAGGATTCGAACCTAGACAAACAGAGTCAGAGTCTGTTGTGCTACCGTTACACCATTCCCCACCGAAGTGGCTCATTTTACAGCACTTTTTTCGGAAGTTTTCCAAGATCGCCAAGGAGTTTTCCAAATCAGGCGTCTGGCAGCGGTGATATAGCCGTCCAAACGTTCGCGGTCTAGTCCTCGTTCGAGACCAGCCGAAGCCGCTTTTGCCCTTGGGCCGCGACCTGCATCTGATCCTTGAAGCGCATGTAGTGCTCGATGTTCTGCCTGGACATGCCGATGTCGTTGGCGATCTGGTCGACCTCGTAGCCTTGCTCGGCGCGCGCCAGGATGCCGGTGCCGCGCAGGCCGTGGATGGTCGGATGGTCAGCGTCGTCGGGCTCGATGTCCCAATCGTACTTCTTGACCTGGGCGGCAATCCATTCTTCCCAGCGGCGACATATCTCCCGGCCTTCCGGGGTGTCGGCAAGCCAGCGACCCCAACGCGCGCGCAGGCCGTCAGCGGTGTATTGCGCGCCCTTCGGCGAATAAAGGTAGAGGTCTTCGCGGAAGCGATCGATCGGCTTCAGCCAGCGTGAATTCGTGAAGGTCACCGGCGTCTCGGCCCACCGGTCGATCTCGAGCGCGTCGGCGGCCGCGAGGGGAATGTGAAAGGACCTGCGGCGCTTTCTGGTCTTGAGCGGGCGACACCAGAGGCCATTGCGGTCGCGGTGCTCGGGCCCCATCCTGATGAGATCGCTGCCGCGCTGGCAGGTCATCACGCCGAGCCGCATCATGCGGACCAGATCCGGCCAAGCGTGCGTTCGGACATAGTCGATCACCCATGACGGCCACGGCACATGCCCGCGGTCTGGGATGTCGAAGTCTCTCACCTTGTCGAACGGATTGAATTTGGCGCGGTCCAGCGGAATCGCCCAATCCCAGATAGTGCGGCCGACCGACAGCATCTGGTTTGCCATCACCGCGGTTTCTTTCATCGCGTCGCGTGCGGTCTGGACTGTGATCGGCGCCAGGTCGCGAACCGCCACCATGCCCCAAGTATCGTGCGCCTCGAAGCGGCGCATGTGCACTTCGTAATTAGATTGTGTGCCTTCGGAGAGCCGTTTGAATTCGTCGCTTGCGCGGTATCGGGTGATGAGATCGCCGATCGAGCCGGCCGGATAACTAGTAGGAGTCGAATTCCGGCGCCGCTCGACTTCGGCGAAAAACCGTGCCGGGTGCTTGATCGCATCGGGCAATTTGATCCGCTCGCCCTCGCGGTCGGTGTTTCGTCCGGGATTCCAATAATAGTAGGTGTAGGCCTTTCCGCTTTTTTTGCGGATGGTTTTGGTCTCTACCCCTTCAGGCAACGCCACGCCGGTTTCCCTTTTTCTGGCCAAATCTCAACGCTCCACGCATGGCCGCATCGGTGGTGTCCGATGCCGTCCGGCCGGAGAGTTTACGGTCTACGTCTTCCCAGCGCCAGCGGGGAGTGCCCGAAGGGAACGTGTCGCACGATGGAGGAAATTAGCAATTCGGCCGCTCCGGTTTCCCGGTCGACATAGGCCGGCGTCCGATCGCCCCGAAGCAAGTTGTCCGTCTTGCGCAGTGTCATTCGGGCTTACCGGAGGGCGTTATCTTGTCACGGACGTGCGACCCGACGAGACACACGCAGTTGAGTTTTCGCCAATCGACAAAATGTCGGACGTGTTGATCATCCGGAGCATCATACCCAGGCGAGGCCGAAGTGGAACGGCGGCTATAGACTCATCGTACGATTGGGTGCCACGGCGAACAAAAAGGAAAGAAGCTGCCCGCGGTTTTTGTCGAGTTTTTCGGCGTTAGGGGCGATGCACGCAGCCCGCTCTGACGATGAAGGCACTTCGCCGATACTTGGGGCGAGAGTCCACCGCGACCGCAAACAGGGCTCTGAACAGCTATTGATTTCGTTATTGGGCCGGACAGCACTCGAACCTGCAACCAGACCGCTATAAGCGCACTGATCAGCGGAGAAATTCAATAAAATCGGTTGATTCTGAAATTTTTCGATGCCGTCTTCACACGTCCAGAAGCGGGTTTCTTGTGGGATAGCTGTGGGGGTTAGCGACCAAGGAGCAGCTGACTCGTTCAGGGTGTTTGTGTTTCCGGTGCGAGATTGGTGCGGCTGCGGAATTGTCCTCCGACGTCATCATCGCCCTTAGCTTTCGAGCAATACCCTTCGATCAGCGCAGACCCCACATCGCCACCAGACTACGAATCTAGGGGTCAGGAGTTCGAATCTCTTCGGGCGCGCCATTAAAATCAAGCACTTACAGAAAGTCACCGTTTGAGCCGACGAAATTAAAACGGTTTTTCAAACGGTTTTGGCTCCGCGAGAAATTGCGGATAGGCAGGCGAGCCGCGTCGGATGATCGTGTAGACCTGCAGGAAATCTTCTCCAGCGTTTGCTGCGGCGGCTGGAATCCAACCGAAGCGGCGATCGCTTGTCACCCTGACGCTGAAAACAGCAGTGCGATTCCGTTCGGGAAATTGCGGGCTCTCGTTGGATAATCCGCGAACCCGAAGGTCAGAGGTTCAAATCTGACTCCGCAAGGCTATCCGACGGTTTAGGGAGCCGTCTTTGCAGCGAAACGAAAGGTAACACTCAATTTTGAGCCGAAGAGGTCGACCTTAAGAGGTCGTACCTTGTGTTCGAATCCCTCTCGCTCCGCCAGCTCACCCGCGGCCGTGTATTCTCTGGGCGATACTCATTGGCAATCTAGCCCAGTAGCCGTAGCCCTGATCGGACATCGGCGTCGCCAAAGTGGTGCTCGGGCCGAACGTGACGCTTCTACCATCGATTGGAAGCTGCAGGTCTGGGGCTGATCGAAAACCGTCGCCGATATCACCCATTTTTTGTGGGCTGCTCTTAGCCCTGGTCTTGCCGGCGCCTCATCTCGGCCGCAATCATGGATTCGTCCTGACGCAAAGAAAACTGCCGGGCAGTAGCGAGTGCTTGCTTCCAAGTGGAAAGTGCCTGATCTTTGCGTCCGTCCAGCCAATGCGCCACGCCGAGCCACAGCCCATATTGCGCCGCGCCGACGGGAAATACACGGCGGTAGCGATTTAATTCGTGGAGCGCTTGCCGCTCCCACTGGTGCCACCGATCGTACTCGCGCGATAGGCCCGCTTCCCGGCCGCGCAGCAGGACCTCGGAAACACCGGAAAGGCCAACCAGCGTGCTATGGGAAGACGGCCGACGCATCTCGCGCAGCAGATGTAAGGTCTCGATCGCGGCTTGGACGCTTTCGGCGTGCGAGCCAACCCGGGCGAGAGCGACCGCGAGTGCGCCTTTTGCCGAGATCTGCGCGGCGAGATCAACCGAACCGAGCATCGCGGACGTGATCAGCCGCAGGACGTCGACCGCTTCGCGAGGTCTGTCCGTATGAAGCACGCACAGCGCCTTGCATCGGAGGGCCCAAATCTCTTGCTGGATATTTCCAGCGTTCTGTGCGCGTGAGAGCAGCCCAAGAGCAGTGGGCTCCAATGCACTCTGATCGCCACGGTAGTACAACGACCAGAAACGTATACCTTGTGCGTTACACCAACTGAGCTGATCCCCCGCCTTGAGACACAGCTCTTGGGATTGATCGAGACGACGATCGACCATCAACCATTCACAACGCCCGAGATGCCAGAGCGCGTCGAGGAGACACACGTGAGAATGGACTGCCGGATCAGCGAGCGAGATCGCGACCTGTTCTGCCCTTGCCATGAAGTAGTTGCATGCGCGCCGCCAACCCATAATACCGAGCCCGCATGCCAGTTGCGCGGATGCGACCGCCATTTCTATAGATAACCCGGCCCGTTCCGCATGACTAACAGCGCCAACGAGGTTACACATCCCACGCGAAAAGCGAAGCTCGAAATAATCCACCATCGCCGCTTGGTTCAAGCAGCGAGCCAGCTCTCGCTCCCATGAGCGCAGGCCTGGCTGCGTCCACTTCGACGACGGAGGGAAGGTCTGTTGCATTGCGAGCCGCAACCCACGCCCAACCAGGCGGATTAAGGTTGTCGTCGGGAAACGGGGAACCGGTTGGCCCGCTACGTTGAGCGCACGCCTCACAGCAACGCCCTGAGCATGAATGTCGCCGCGGCCATAATGCGCCTCGGCGAGCTGTCTGCGCCAACGCACCGCTTGAAGCCTTTGCTCGGCGCTCCAAGGGTGCTGGCGCGACTCATGACTAAAGCAGATTCCCAGGAACGCCTCGACCTCTCGAAATGCACCAACCTGTAGGGCCCTTGTGGCGGCTAAATCAGCATATTTGACCACCTTGTCAGTGTTCCCAGCAGCCTCAAAGTGCTGAACGAGGGCCGCGATTTCCACTACCGCGGTTGCCGATTGATTCGACTCGATCCAGTCAGCCAAGAGTCCATGAAGGCGCTGCCGTGCGTCAACCGAGATCAAGCTATACACGACGTCCCGAATTTGATCGTGACGAAACTCGTACTCGCCTGGAGCAAATCCATGTCGCACAAGGTGTACTGCTAACAGTGACTCCATAGCGGCCTCAATAGCATTGCTATGCAGCTCGTCCCTGAGCAGTATCTGAAGGGCGGCGACACTAAACGAACGCCCAATCACCGCAGCGGCCTTGAGAAGGTTGAATGGTGCGGTCTCCAAGAGATCAACGCGCTCCCGGATGACCCGCTCGACACCTTCGAAGTAACGAAGGTCGTCGAGCGGGCGGATGGGGCGCCAGAAACCATCACGCACCGCGACAAGCCCCTCGCTCTTCAGGGCTATCGAGATCTCCTCAGCAAAGAAGGGATTGCCTCCGGCTAACGCTGAGATGCGGCTCGCCAGTTCTTGATGCGGCGGCACGCCTCCCAGAGTGCGAGCGACGAGTTCGCGGATCGACACTTCGCCGAGTTCCTCGAGATCCAGGATCTGGCAGAATCGGGCTGGATCGTCGGCTTCCGCTCGAGTGGCATTCATTCGCGCCGCCTCGGCCCGCCGTCGTAAACTTTTCAATTCCTCTGGGATCTCCTCGAGACGCACGCACACGATCAATAGCAATGATGATAGGGATCCGAGTATCCACTCGATGAGGCGCCACGATGCTGAATCGAGCCACTGACTGTCCTCCAATACCAACACAAGCGGGCGCGGCGCCAACATACCTACTAGGTCGCCCAGAAGACGCATGGTCGCATCACCACGGTGTGGGCCCTGCAGATGCCGCGTCCTGTCGTTTTCCGGGATCACAATGCCCAACACACCGTCAAGCAAGGGCAGTCGCCCAACGATGGCCGGATCCTCTTGAACATTGGCTGTAACCCTTTCGAGCACAATGAATCCATTGCAGTCGGAAGGTAGACCGAGGAGCGACGCAAGCACCCGCCGCCAAGGTAAAAGCGATGTTCGGCGATCCTCGCGCTCTGCACGCGCTACCGAGACTGGCGTCCCGCTCAACCGCAGCTCGTCCATGAAAGCCGTGACCAATGCGGTCTTGCCAATGCCGGGCTCGCCCAAAACCACGAGCAAGCGCGTACCTCCACTGCGTGTTTCATCAAATGTGTGCCTTAAAACCCCCAGTTCACTTTGCCGGCCAATCAGCGTTGGAGGGACAGCTACCGCGACGCGCGGCTCCAATGGGCGAAATACGGCGGCCATGTCCCCGAGTCCGTCCAGCTGTAACGTGCCTTGTTGTTCGAAGCAAAACGCTGTTCGATTGGCTCGTTCCGTCGGCGCATCGCAGACAACGTCTGCCGACACCGCAGTCATCAACCGCGCTGCGCGATTCATGGGTGCGCCATGCACCATTAGTTGACGTCGGCGTACGCTTCCGACAACGCAAAAAAGCGCGTAGCCGGTGGCTACGCCAACAGATGTGGAGAGTCCCAAACCTTGAATTGTCCGATTGATCGCGCGTGCGGCGTCGACGGCGCGGTGAGGGTCATCGCGATGGAAGCTGCCGCGCGCGCCGAATGCGGCGCTGAAAATCAGACCTTTCTCGTCAAAGTACAATTCCCCAGGCGGTCCACCTCGTGCTCGCAGGTTCTCCTGCAGCGAGACGCAGAGGGTCTGCAACTGGGAAAGCGCGAGCGGGTTGCGGGGATCTAGACCGATGATTCGCGCGAAGACTGCGGAAATGGGTCTTATCTCGTGCGTCGCACCGAGCAGGGCGTCAATTCCTTGACCTTCGAGGTCGATCGCGAATTCGCGAGGCCCAGCCATGGAAAGCTGACCGGGTGCAAGTACCATCTCCTGCAGCTGCGGGGGCAGGAAACCCGTCAGCCAATCTACGTGGGGGAGCGGCGAAGGGAGTTCAAAGTGCGGCTTTGCGTTGCAGTAACCGGTCGCTCCGCCGCGCGCTAATGCTTGCACCGCGGCGTCGGATAGGACGTACTCCCGAGGGCGAGCAAGCGCTTGCGACGTTGCAGCTTGCATAAGGGCATCGCCGCCCGCAACGAGATTCCAAACGGGCGGGCCGCCAAGGGCCGCGGCCCAGAGATTTCCGGCGCCCACGCCGACGTGCAGGGCCGGGTCGGTTTCACTGGTCGATGCGTCTCCATTGCGATCATGGCAGATCGCCTCGGCACAGGCGGCTGCGGCCCGAACTGCGATTCCAAGATCGTCGGCGTCCGCGGCCCAATAGGCCAGCAAAGAGTCTCCCTCAAAGTACAGCACTTCGCCGCCACGATCGCAGATTTGCTCCGCGCAGCGGCCGTAGGAGAGGCTCAGCAGTTTCGGGATTTTTTCAAGTCCTCCTTGCCCGCGTCGGGCTAGCTGTTCAACCAAGGCCGTATACCGGGACACGTCAACAAACAGGACGGCTGCTGGAAACTCAACGGCCGCGGGCCGGTCACCGCGAGCGCCGTGAATTCTACCGAGCAGCTTCAACGGCAAGAAACTCTCGAGTAGTCGAGCGGTCTCTTTCATGGCTTCTCCCCTCATCGCAGAAGCAGAAAGCGCCAAGGAGTGGCAACTGCACCGGTTACTCGCGCCCTCTCGATTGGAAATGAGGGCGGGTGACCCCGTTCAAGAGTAGCCGCCAACCGTCCTACGATATCACCAACTCGCGCTTGAAATTCGCTAAATGATTAGATCCGCGCTGCCCACCTTACGCGTAAGGTAGAGCTTTCGCGGGTCACTACCGCGGGGCCGCCAGATATCTCGCTCGATTCCGCTGAACATAGAATGGCTTACGCACGCTTTTGACAACTCCGCGAGCTCCCGGAAGCCCTGTGTGGTGGGCTCACTTGAAATTTTAGAAGACTAAGTCGGCGTGAACTACTGCAACAAGTCGACAAAACCCGCTAGGGTGACGATCTTCAACTGGACCGTGCAACGCATCCTGAGGGAAGCGTTATGCCGAGAGGCGAGGACGAGCGCCGTGCCCTGATTTATGAAGATGCCGACGCGTGTCCGATCGACCTCGTCTACTTCTCGCTTCCCCGATCTGGTATCCGAGCAGGAGGAAGATAATGTTGGGAGGCTTAGACACGGACTCGAGGACGGCTTGGATCTCGCAGGGCTTCGAACGCCTTATTGATCGCGTGCGCAAAGCGCCCGCGGCCACGCACTTCGACGTATTGATCATCGGCAGCGGTTACGGCGGCGCGATCGCCGCGGCGACGTTCGCTGGCCGCCAGTACGGCGGGGAGGCGATCACCGTGGGTGTGCTCGAGCGCGGCAAGGAGTATCTGCCGGGCTCGTTCCCGACTGGCTTGGGCGAGTTGCCGGGTCACATACGCCAGGACCACAACAAGGAAGGTCTCTTCGACGTCAGACTCGGAGGTGAGGTCACCACGGTAGTCGCAAACGGGGTTGGCGGCGGCTCACTGATCAACGCAGGCGTAATGGAAGTGCCCGCGCCGGGCGTGTTCCAGACCGGCTGGCCGAGTGCGCTGAAAGGCTTGTCGACATGGAGGTCATATTTCGATCGCGCGCGCGACTTGCTCGGCGGTAGTATCAATGGCGTTCCCAACACGATCGCCGATCATGTCGACGGCGTACCGCAGAAGTTTCAATCAATCAGAGCCATCGCGCCCTCCGGAAGCTTTCACCCAGCCGCGATCACGGTCGCAATGAAGGACTCGACCAGTTCGGGCAACGTCAATCTCAACAAGTGCGTGCGTTGCGGCGATTGCTCCACCGGCTGCAATTTCGGAGCGAAGAACTCGCTCGATGTCAATTTGCTCGTTCACGCGCAACAACATGGCGCGGAAATCTTCAGCGGCGCGACCGTGCTTAATATCGAAAAGGACGGCAGCACTGGTTGGTTCGTCAACAGCGTCCATACCGATGCCGCTCTGCGCAAACGCGACGGCGAAGTGCTCAGAATACGCGCGCGAAAGGTCGTGCTGGCTGCCGGCACGTTGGGCTCAAGCGAGATCTTGCTGCGCTCGCGTGACCTCGGACTCCAAGTATCTGACGCTCAGCTCGGTAAGCGTTGCTCGACAAACGGCGACATGCTGATCGCCGACTACGCGACCGCCGCTCCGGTGCATACAGTCGCAGACGAAACTGTGCGGCCTTCGACTCGCGCGATCGGTCCGACTATCACTGGTGTCATCGACCTGCGCGCCACTGCCGGCGTTGTCATCGAGGAAATGTCTGTGCCGGCAGGGCTACGCGTCGCATTCACCGAGGTCTTCGCCACCATCAACATGTTGCATGGTATGGCTGAGGCTGATTCCACGCCACACGAGCGGGGCATCCCCACCGATGACATTTATGTCGCACCCGCCACGCGTATCGATCATTCAGCCCTCTATGCCGTCATGGGTGATGATGGTGCGACTGGTCGCATCGAGATCAGTGGCGACTCGGCAACCGCGGATCGGGACGGCATCGCTCGGCTTCGTTGGAATAAACTGCAACACTTACCACTGTTCGACGCACAGGTTGAGACGCTTGCGAACCTCACTAAAAATACAGGCGGACGCGTCATTCCCAATCCCGTATGGAAACTACTTCCGGCGGAACTGACCTGGTTGCTCAAGGATCAGCGTGGGCCGCTCACAACTGTGCATCCGCTCGGCGGTTGCACAATGGGTGACACGGGCGCGGCCGGCGTTGTCGACCAGCACGGCCGCGTATTCTCTACAAGCATGTCCAACGCCGTTCACGATGGTCTCGTTGCACTCGACGGCTCGATTATTCCAACCGCTCTCGGTACGAATCCTGCGCTTACAATATCGGCAGTCGCGCTGCGTGCGGCGGAGGCGCTTGCGGCACAGTGGGGCTACGCTGTCGGACCACCCCCAACGCCCCATGTACCGCTTACGCGGCCCGTCTTTCGGTTGACCGATGTAGCCGCGCAATCGCCGACAACCGAAGTCGAAATCATCGAGCGCCTCGTCGGGCCTGTGTCTTTCAAGCCGAGTGCCGGGCAGACGGAGACGCGAATAGTCGAATTGACGCTACGGTTCAACCCGAAGGCCCTCGCACAGCTCACGCCGAGCAATGGCGGAAATCCAACGTTACAAGTTGCGACGGAAGCGTCCGACATCGTTCACCGGAGCAGGATCCGGATCTTCTCGCGGATGGAGTGGGAATCGCTCGAGAAGAGCTGGGCTCCAGCGCGTCTGAAAGAACAGGAGCTCGACGCAAAAGCGGAATTCAGTGCGCCACTCACAGGAACCTTACGAGTATTTGAGCGGCAGGAGAGTAGCTGGATTGGACGAATTTGGCGTGCCGGCATGGCGTGGCTGTTGAACCGGGGTCTGCGTGATACCTACCAGGCGTTCGTCGACGGCGACGGCGGGCATTCGCGTATCAAGTCGGGGCTCGCGATCGCAAGCCGCTCTGGCGAGATCCGAGCGTTCGTTTACGACCTCACCATCGGCACCCCGGACAACAGCGCAAAGATCGCGCTCAGTGGCGACAAGATCGTCGGCACCAAGACCTTCACGTACGAGCGCCGTTGCAACCCTTGGCGCCAACTCATGGAAGTGACGCTCGCAACGTTCCCCGGCTTAAGGGGCGGCGCCGACAAGGGGGTGTTGAAGCTGGATGTGCGCTATCTGGCGCGAATCGGCCTGCCGCTGTTTCGAATAACGTGCCAGCGAGATGGCGTAAGCGCGCTTGGCGAACTTGTGACCTTCCTCGGTTACGTCGTGCGGCTGCTGCTGGGCCTGCACGTCTGGAGCTTCCGCGCGCCCGACAGGGATACGGACCCGGCGAACGACGTCTTGAATCTACTTCCGCCACTCACTCTCGGCCTTCCTGGCGGCGGCTCCGTCGCTGCGGAGATCCACCACATCCCAATTCCTGCGGAAGCGCCCGACGGTGGCGGGGTAGCCGTTCCGGGCGAGGTGCGGCTCACGCGTTACCCGAATCCTGGTACCACCAAGCGGCCCGTCGTGATGTTCCATGGCTACAGCGCGGGCGGCACAACGTTCGCGCATCACGCGGTGAATCCGAATTTCGCGAGTCACTTCTGGATGACAGGGCGCGACGTGTGGATCGCCGATCTGCGAACCAGCTCTGGTCATCCGACTACGGCGACGAAGGCCTGGAGCTTCGACCAGATCGGAAATAAAGATGTCCCAGCGGTACTGAAAACTGTGGCGGCGGAGTCGATCGACGGAAAAGTCGACGTGATTGCGCATTGTATGGGCACTGTGGTCTTCAGCATTGCGGTACTTGGAAAAAACCTCGTCGAGACTCTCGTAGATCGGGCGGCGTTCACGCAGATTGGGCCGCTCGTAGTGTTCTCGCCCGCGAATATCTTTCGAGCCTATGCGTTGCGTTACCTTATCAATTTCTTGCCAGACGGCTACAGCTTCAATCCAACGAATCCGACACTGGCGGATGATCTTTGGGACCGGCTGCTGTCGACGCTGCCCTATCCTGTCGAGGAGTTCGACATCGAGAACCCGGTTTGGCCTACGAAGCGGACTCCCTGGACACGAACGCGGCATCGAATGGATGCGCTGTACGGCCGGGATTTCAACGTGCTTAACATGGAACCGGGGGTGCTGCGTTTTATTGACGAGCACTTTGGCGCTCTAAGCCTAAAGACGGTGTCATCGACCGTGCATTTCGTGCGCCAAGCCATGATGACGAATTTTCAAGGGCACAACGAGCTCGTATCTCGGAAGAATCTCGCGCAGCACTGGAAATTTCCGACGTTCAGCGTGCACGGCAGCGACACCGGGCTCTCGCACGTTTCAACCGTCGACCGAATGCGGCAGGTCCTGGAAGACGCCGGGCGCGTCTATCTCCAGCCATTCATCAACCCGGGCGCCGGCCACCAGGATGCCTTGGTCGGAACGACGAGGCACGCCACCCTCCGAAAGATCGAACAGTTCTTGGACGCCTCCGTGACCAAGCAAACCAAGCCCAACACCGCGAAGACCGCTTATCCGCCTTGGATCGGCCCCATCATCACCGAGGAGCGGCCCAAAAGGACGGCGCTCGTGGTTCGAGTGGGATCGATGCCTTCGCACCGCGCGGCCGAGGCTGTGCTGATGCTACGCATCACGTTGGATGGGAGTCATATTTTCAGACCCGACGATCCAACCCAGAATTGGGATCCTCCCTACATCACCAACCATATGGTGGTCTACACATCCGAGGAACTCGCTAAAGGTTGGGACGCGTTCGAAGCTCCGCTGCCGCCCCTGATGCCGGGCTACGAGCCCGACCATCCCGGTAACGCGCTGCTGCTGCTGCTGGTCTATGACGAGGCCCCGTCATTGCCTCCGGTCTTGCCCGCGCATCATTATTTCTTTGCCGTTGACGATGGAAGCCAGCGGACGGTGTTTCGGTTGAACCCGGAAGGTCCCGCTGACGACCCGCCGATCGAGGCGCCTGAGTTCGAGTTCGATCGATTCGAACGTATGTCCGACGCGGCGCGGCGAGCGCTCGCGCCTCTGAACGCGAGGTCGCGAGACGCCGCAAAGTCCCCACTCCGCCCCCTTGTGTATCGTGGGCTGGAGCAGGTCAGGCGCGCTACCCTCAACGTGGCCTCGGAGATCACGGACGAGACGACGACGTCAATGTCGTTCGGCTACGGGCCGGCAGGCGAGGCCGTCCTCGAACGAATGATCGAGCAGGATCGCAATCTTTTGGACGGTGTTATACCGTACGATCCGCCACAGATCCCGCCTACAGAACCAATTCCGAGTGGCACGAGTTTCGCGCTCGCGTCGTGTCAGTATCCGGCCGGTTTCTTCGATGAGCCTGTCGCGTATCGTTCCTACGGACAGGTACTTGAGCGTCTTGGGGCGAGCACGGGCATCAAGCCGCGGTTTGCGCTTTTCGTGGGCGACCAAGTGTATGTCGATCCCACCGCCGGACTGTACGATCCGTCCGGAGGCGACGATCGCTATCGCTTGCCCTATGAGGCGTGGCTGCGCCAGCAGAACGTGCGAAGTCTGCTTCGCCAAATTCCATCCTTCATGCTGCTTGACGACCATGAGATCGATGACAACTGGGAACCGGTCTCGGAGCCCATAGACGACACAGCGAACGCAAATAACAAGAAGGCAGGTTTCGAAGCGTTCAATAAATACCAGCGCGGAATGAACGGCGGCCTTGAGACGTTCGACTTTGACGGTTTTCATTTCTTCATGCTTGATACACGAACGGAACGCATGCATCGCAAAGTGGGCCCCGGTTTGGCCACTGCAGAGCTCGTTTCGCCCGGAGCAATGGCGAGATTTAAGAAATGGCTCCGTGAGTCACCCCCGCCCAAATTCGTTATGACACCGTCCATCTTGCTTCCTCGTCATCGCCGTGCGGTGCAGCGTGACCCGTGTCTGAAGAGCTCGAACCTGAGCGCGCTTTCGTCCGACAGCTGGGATGGCTATCCAAATACCTTGCGTGACGTGCTCGCGTACATCGCTGAAAATAATATCAAACAGGTCGTATTTTTGTCTGGTGATGAGCATCGTTCGTGCGTTGCGCGAGCAGAGCTATGTGATATGGTGGGCAATCCAATAACAACCGTGCATTCGGTGCACACGGGGGCAATGTACGCTCCTTACCCGTTCGCAAACGCGATCGGCGAAGATTTTGTTTTGTGCGAGACAATTGACATAGGAGGACGCTTCAGATGCGTGGTCAATGCAATGCTCCCGACTGCTGGAGATGGAGCGACGTATCTGTCGGTACGTCAACAAGGCTCGAGCTGGTTGCTTAATTGCGAATTTGCTGGTGGGTGGGTCCGGACCCTAACGCTCTAATGGCAAGGCCTTAGGCATGAAGCTTGAGATGAGGTCGGAAGTCTCTACCCCGCCGATAGAGCAAAATTCGCAAAGGATAGTTTGTTGGCCAATTGATCACTGCCATACAGTGAGCTGGTGCTGCTAAAGCCGGTTCGCGCGGTTGCTTGGATCAAGCGATGCGGCGGGATGGTTGTTTCTCGCCACTGGCGCGGCCGCTGATCTCGTTGCCCTCGTTGTCCCTCCTGTGCGCCAGGCTTTGGCAAGCCCGACACCGGGTTTCCTCGCTGACTCTCGGTGAAAATTCAACCGTCAAGCGCTTTTCCGGTCTACCCCCTGACAGCCGACATGTGGACGAATGCTGGATTTCGTCGGTGTAGGCCATGAGCGGAAGTCGCCCTCTCACCCCCCGTGCGGGCGGCGTGGCTGCTGCTCATTCTGGCAGCCCGGCTTTCCTTCCTCATAGGCACACTACACTAGCCCAAACCCGGCGACTGAGATGGCTGTCGGCCAACGCCTCCACTCGGCTGTTACTCGCTTGGCGTCCACACGATCCGTGTCACCTTTGGTCCGCCGCTGGTGATCCTTGCCGTCAGCCACAGGATGTCGTTCGACAGATGGATGAACCGGCCGAACGCCGAATAGCTGTTCTCGTCCGGACCGGGTACCACGGAGTAGACGTAAGGCCGCTGCTGCCCGATCAATTCCTGCATGGCGCGCAGTCCCGGACCTCGCGGACGGGCGATCTCGACCCCGCGCTGTGCCGCGGCAACTGCGTTAGCACAGCTTCTGGTCGCGCGTTGCAGCTGGGCGGCACCGGCAACGGCCTCACAGAGTGATTGCGGCTGATGCGCGCCGCGGCCATCCAAGAACGGAAGGCCGGTCATGAATTGCGCCACGGCGTCGTAGAGCTGCGGACAAGCGCCCTCAACATGCAGCGCTTCCGCATGCGCGCGAGACCGCTTCGACGTCGATCAGCTCCGACACGTTCTCCTGCCGCGTCAACCTTGCAAAGAAATCCTCGAACAGGCGGGACACGGGTTCCGGCACGTTCGGGAACTCGACCGTCCTGACCACCACCTCGTTCCAACGCGCGCGGACGGACGCGCGCCATTGCTCGAACGGGATCTGGACGGTGTTCAGATCGCATGACGTATTGGGCTCGCAGTCCGGCAGGCTGATGTCCTTCAGGAAGTCCCGCTCGCGCGGGTCCTCGAAGAATTTCTCCTTCCCGAACCAGGCATCCTTGGCCTGTTTGCTGGCGGTAACGGCAAAGTCGTGAACCATCGGTTCGAGCGTCTTCCAATCCTTAAGCGCAAACGCCTTGACGAGGATCTCGTAGGTCGCCCGCGCCATCTCCGGAACATCGCGTGCCTGCCAGACGTAGGTGAGGTCGGCGGTGTGACAGAGCCAGCCACCCCGAGTCACCGGGTGCCCGAATGCCCACTCCTTCTTGCACCAGAGTGGAGGGTCCGGTTCCCCCTGATGCGACCAGGTATCCTGGAAGGAATGCAGGAAACGACCCAGCGCCAGGAAGCCTGCGTCCGAACCGTCGAGGTCGGGCGGCTGCCTTGGTAGTCCGTCGCGCCAGATCGAGCCCGGCTTGACGACACGGTTGGGCGGGACATTCGGCGTGTCCTCGCGCGACGCAAAGTGGTTGTCATGGATGAGGATTGAACCGACTGGATCGCTGTAGAACGGAATGCAGGCGCTCACCGCCGTGACCTTGAGCGGATCGGTGAACAGGCTGTCGTCCACGCCTTGATCGCCGTACGCGATCCGCTCTGCCAGGTCTTTCGAAAAGCCCACCTGCAGCGCGAGCCATTTCGTCAGCCCGAAATGGACATCGGCCTCCCACGCGAAGGCGGAGCAATTCAGGACGAGCAGCGCCGCCAGCGACGCGCATGCGCATGCGCATGCATTCGTTCGATGTGTCACGGGATACCTCCCCTGCCGGATGGGCCGCACCATCATAGCAACCATCGGTTGACACCGGAAGCGCGACCCGGCGGGAAAGCAGCGCCCAATGTTTCAACGAGCGGCCCCGCCGTCGCACACCTCGTTACTAAGATGAGCGAGTTTTAGGGTTGGAGATGACGGTCGCGCATGCCGGCGCGATCCAAGCGATCGCATAGCCGCATAAGCCGCTGCGCAGGGCATCACGGTCAGCAGTTTGCGCCCGAAAGCCGACTTGTAGACAAGCGCAGTATTTGGTCGGTACGGGACATGAGCCCGCCTGTTCGGCAAACCACCTCGGGATGCAGGCCGTTGGCCGACGATATTTCAGCGCAAGTTCGGCTCGGCGCTTGGTGGAAAGGCTGGGCCGCAGGATCGAGGCATCGAGTCCTGCTTGGCTCGTTTCCACGCAGGCGGCATGGAGCTGCCAGCGCGCTCTCGCCGGCGATGATGCTGGGCTTGAGATGTAGCGCCGGGCTCATTTTGTTGATCGCCCGACCATGAGCAGTATGCCGCCGATCTGCGGCAGCAGCGCCAGCAAGACAAGCCGGAGCATTGCGAAGTCATTGCCGGTGGGTTGTAGCGCCCCATGGGTTGCCCACGCCACGAGCCGGATCGCCGCGTCCGTTTGCGGGTCCGCCGTCTGTCCGACCGCTTGCATGGCAGTGTCGAGTGCCTGCCGTCTTTCATTAACCCCCAGTTCGCGTTCGCGGCAGAACTTGCCGACACCGCCTTTGCACTCGCGATCCCGAGCCGACATCGCGTCACTCAACGCGCCTGCGCCGCTGCGACGGCTGGCGTCACGCGCGACGCACGCGCAAGCGTGACATCCGCGATGTTGGTGCTTGCGAAGCCAACGCCTGCCGTTACGGCAAAGACGAACGTCATCGCCCATACGGCCCATCCCGCAAGCGAAGTGGCGCGGTGTCGGGCTTGCCAAAGCCTGGCCGCACAGGAAGGGGACAACGAGGGCAATGAGATCCGCGGCCACGCCAATGGCGAGAAACAACCATCCCGCCGCATCGCTTGATCCAAGCGACCGCGCGAACCATCCGTTCATGGCGATGCCAACGCCCGCCAAAGCGAGGGCAGCGGCCCGCAACAGAATCGGGGAAATGCTCCGTGACGGAGCATCTTCGTCACGCGCGACGGCACGTAACGTAACAGTCGGGTACCGCGTGAAGGGCGGTTCGGCAAATGCCGAATCCGCCGATGAAAAGCCCTCCGGTATCAGTGATTCGGAAGACGGAGATTCTTTATTTGGCGAGGCAGCGGCCTTCGCCTTTTGCCGTTTGCGCTGCCTGTAGGCGCGGGCGCGCTGGGCGCCGGTCTTGGCCTTTTTGGGTTGATGCAGGGGGATGATAGACGCAATAGTCTCGTCAGCCATTGGAACCGCTTCAATTCGGTGTTGCGCGTGGGGACATGTTGGGGACATTCACCCCGAAACTAGCTGACCGATGGCACATGGCGGTTTACGGATACGCACGGGTGAGCACTGAGGGTCAATCTCTATCCGCCCAATTAGCCGAACTCAAAGCCGCGAAATGCCACAAGATATTTCAGGAGAAGATCAGTGGTGCTCGGTCCGACCGCAAGCAGCTAAAGAGCCGGTTCCGGTTGTCTGAACAATAATTCCGCGTCGATAAGTGGAGCGTCTGCCGGGGTTAGGCCGCCGCGCGGAGCGGAGGAAAATCGAAGTAGGCTTGATCCGGGGTGCGGTCGTCAAGGCTCGAATGCGGTCGTCGCCCGTTGTAAAAGTCGAGATATCGACCAATCGAGCTTCGCGCCTCACCGACGGTTTCGTAGGCTCGCAGATAGACCTCCTCGTATTTGACGCTTTTCCAAAGCCTCTCGACGAACACGTTGTCTCGCCAAGCTCCTTTGCCATCCATGCTGATGGCGATGCCGTTGTCGGCGAGGACACCGGTAAAGGCCGCACCGGTGAACTGCGAGCCTTGGTCGGTGTTGAAGATGTCCGGCCTGCCGTGACACGCGAGAGCATCTTCCAACGTCTCGACGCAGAAGGCCGCCTCCATCGTGATCGACAACCGCCACGACAGAACACGACGTGTCGCCCAGTCGAGCACCACGGCGAGATAGACGAAGCCGTGCGCCATCGGAATGTAGGTGATGTCCATGGCCCAGACCTGGTTTGGACGCGTAATCTCCAGGCCACGCAGCAGATACGGATGGATCTTGTGGCCGGGCTCGGGCTTGGTGGTGCGCGGGCGGCGATAGAGCGCCTCTATCCCCATCCGCCGCATCAGCGTCTTCACATGCCGGCGGCCGACCTTGCACCCCTGCAAAGCCAGCAGGCCTCGCAACATACGCGAACCGGCGAAAGGATACTCCAGGTGCAGCCGATCGAGCTGCCGCATGATCTCAAGGTCGGCTGAAGAAACCGGCCGCGGCAGATAGTAGACGCTGCCGCGGCTGATCTTCAAAATCCCTGCCTGCTTGGTGATCGACAGATCGTGCTCACGGTCGATCATCGCTTTGCGCTCAGCAATCCCGCCTTGGTGAGCGCTCCTTCTAAAAAATCGTTCTCCAGTGTCAGCTCTCCGATCTTGGCATGGAGCGACTTCACATCGATCGCGGGGATGGCCGGTGTCCCGCCCCCTGATCCGAAAATATCGGAAGCGCTGCCCTCAAGCTGCGATTTCCAAGCCGTGATCTGATTGGGGTGAACGTCGAAATGCTCCGCCAGCTGGGCGATGGTGCGGTCGCCCTTGACGGCGGCCAGAGCCACCTTCGCCTTGAAGGCCGGTGAGTGGTTCCGGCGGGGTCGTCTGCTCATGGTTTCTCCTGTTCACGGCGATTATCGCCGTTGTCAGGCAGAAATTCCACTTATCGTCTTGTTCAGATTTCCGGGACCGGCTCTCTTTCCGTCCTCATCCTTCATTGATCTACCCAACGATGAGAAGTCTCGAGAGTGCTACAAGGTCTCGCCGGACGTGACGTACGTAAGGCGCTCGACATGTTCGTCGCTATATTAAACAGTGGGCACCTTCGCGAAGAGGCCATCACGTCTGCTACGAGAGGAGCGGGCGGCATTGAAATAC
>WNFG01003119.1_pt1 | contig 18625 bp, 10 predicted proteins | sample 5400431 | NCBI WGS metagenome assembly WNFG01 (sample SAMN13153346, study PRJNA577476) | soil metagenome | isolation source: 120 cm saprolite under Douglas fir tree site 2 hole 3 replicate 2 | place: USA:California | collected 2015-04-18 | reverse complement strand
AACTGCCTCCCGCGACGTGCGTCAGATATCCCTCCGCGCGCGAGAGTCTTTCCGGGTTGACCGGATAGCCAACTTGATGGGCACGGGCGAGCGCGAGCGTCGCGTAGGCGGAAGCCCAGGAATCAGCGCACCACGAGTTGGACCAGTACTTGAACGACCCATCGGGCTCTTGAAGCTTCTCGATCGAGGCGACCGTCGTTGAAATGACCTCGTCCGGATCCCGCGCGGACGAGGGATCGACGGCATCCTGAACGTACCTTTGCAAAAGCGAATGGATCGCGCTCTGCCCCGTTCCGGCCGGGTGGGCTGGACCCGGCAATGCGATCCCGAACTTGCCGGCCATTTCGCGCAGTGCCACGAACGGGACCAGGCGCGATGACTGCTGCTCGAGACATCCGTAAGGGTAGTCGATGAGCTGCTGAATCCCCTGGTCGAAGTTGCCCAGCACCGTGGAGCTCAATCGGACTTCGAGGCCTCCCAACCCCGGCCAGGCGTCCGCCGGACGGGCAGCGCCCTCCACCCGCTCGCCGGCGGTATCGCCGTAGGTCGCGACCGTTTCCACGGAGACGGGCAGCTCGATCGGAATCGTCACCTCGACGCCGTCCTGCTCCGCATCCTTGCGCACGTGAAATCGGAACGCCGCCTCGCCGGGCTTGTCGGCGGTGAACTCGAAGCGGACCTCCTGCGGCGTGGAAGGATCCACGCGCACTTTCTTCGACGCCGGACCCGACAGCCGCGCGTTGCGGGCGCTCGCTTCGACGACGGCGTCGCCTTCGCCCGCGCTGTAGCTGTGGATCACCACCCCTGCCTCGAAGCGGTCGCCCACCCGGGCGAACCTTGGCACCGCGGGAAGGGCGAGCAGCGGCTTGTTGATCTTGATCGTCATTTGACCGGACCCGAACCGATCGCCTGCCGTCACCGCCACCGCCATCACCCGGAAAGCGGTGAGGTTGTCGGGAAGCCGGAATCGGGTCTGCGCCCGGCCGGCGGAATTGGTCTCCAGGCTGGGATTGAAAAGAATCGTGGTTTTGAAATTGCTTCGATACCCCGAGCTCTCGGCGCTGATTCCCCCGCCTCCTCCCTGCGCCTCTCCCTTCTCGGCAAGGCCGCGGTGGCGAACGAGGTGGATCAGCGGCTCGCCCAGACGGACCGAGAGCGGACGCAAGGGAAAGATCGCGGCGAGCGGGTCCGGAGCCCGATACCCGGTCAACCTGAGCACCGATTCATCCACGACATAGAGGGTCAGCTCGCAGGGCGTTCCCCGACCTGCGTGATCGCGGACATCGACGGCAACTTCGACCTCTTCGCCCGGCCGATACTCGCCCTGGTCGGTGGTGACCGATACCGCCAGGCGCTTCGTCTTCGGTTCGACCGCAAGCTTCACCCAACCCACCCGGGCATTCGGGCGACCCGGGTCGTCACCGGTCTCGAGACCCCCTTGCGACACCCGGGGGCGCATCAGCACCACCCCGGCGTAGACGTTGGGCACCATCTCCTCGCGGATCTCGATGTCGACCGTGGCGACCGAACCCCGCAGGGCGATCGCGCGGCGCTCGAGCACGCCCTCGCGCTCGACGGTGAGCAGCGCATTCGCCTCCGGATAGGGCGATTTGATGAGCAGATGCGCGGTCTCCCCGACGTCGTAGCTTTGCTTGTCCAGGACGAGGTCGACGCGATCGGTGTCGTTGCGCTGCCACGCCACGAAACCCGGGCCGGTGACGTAGATGCCGATGCTCGCGGTGTGGCGGCGATGCCGCTCATCCTCCACCGTGGCCCGGACGATGTAGAACCCGGCATCGGCCGGCTTGAATTTGCACGCGACCGGCATCTCACCGCTGGCGACGACGCAGGCGTGCACTTGTTCTTCGAGAGGCTCGGAAAGGGTGAGAAATCCGCTGGCGTCCTTCTTGCGAACGGACTTCCACGTCCGCCGGGAGATGGTGAAGTGGAGGTCGCGCCCCCGGACGCGCTCACCGGCGACATCCGCGGCGATCGCCTCGAGGGTCAGCTCCTGACCGCTCTGGGCAAATCCGGTGGGGGCGCGAAGCCCGACGTAGTAGCTCGCCGGATGGACCATCAAATCCGCCCGTCCCGCCACGCTCTGCCGGTTGACGTCCTCGGCTTCGATCTCCACGGTGTAGATCCACGGCCGTTCGCCGGGCGCTTCGAGAATGCCGGCCTCGAGCTCGAGCGATCCTTTGGGATCGAACAAGCCGGCGCCGGACGCGAAAAAGCCGGAGCTCGGCTCGGGCCTCAAATCGTCCCACCACCAGGTTTCCTGGCTGAAATTGAAGCCTTTGGCCTGCTCCGGCGCGAAGAAGGTGGATTGGCGGTGAACCGACCACCGGGCTTTGGCGTTGCTCATCGCTCCGCCAAACAGGTACCGCGCGAAGCCGTGGGCGGAGAGCTTCTCCCCGGCGAGGGCGTCGTGGCTGTCCGTCTCGACCTCCACCTTGAATTGCGGCGCCCGGTACTCCTCGACCCTGAAACCGCCGCCGAACGACAGGTTTCCGTCCGGGATTTGCGCGCTCGCGGAGATCCAGAATTGTCCGGTGGGAGAACCCTTGGGAAGATCGAGCTCCGCGCTGAACGTCCCGAAGCGGGTCGTCTTCAAGCGCTGCTCGCTGACCTTTTGTTGGCGGGAATCGTGCACCGCGAGGACCAGGGCCGTTCCTTCGGCAGGCGTCTTCAGCTTGCCCACTTGCCTGAATCGCGCCACGCCTTTGATGTAGACCTTGTCGCCCGGCCGGTAGATGCCGCGCTCGGCGAAGACCAGGCCCTGGGGTTCCGGCAGGGTCCCTTCCCAGCCCTGCGTCAAGCCAAGCTCGTACGGCTCGATCCCCCGGTCCCAGTTGTCCGCGGTGATGCCGACGTCGCCGTCCTTTTCCGCGGCGACGAGAAGAAACGGAGAATCCCAGGAGTACTGTCCGTTCTTCAAACCGAGCGCCACGGTGCCCGGAACATCCGCGCAACCATCGCGGTCGCTCTTTCCCGTCCAGAGGACCTTCCCCGACGAGTCGTAGGCCGAGACGGTGGCTCCCGCGACCGATTCGCCGCTCGACAGCCGGGTCACCCAGGCCAGGGATTGCGCGGGAGCGATTTTGACGTGAACCACCAGATCGGTGATCTGCGCCAGGGTCCTCCGGGTGCGACCGTAGAGAGGATCGAGCTCCGGTGAGCTGACGGCGAGGAGCGCAAGCCCGGTGCGGTTTCCGCCGAAGGCCTTGCCGAGATCGATCGGATGCACGCGCTTCTCGTTGAGGGCGTAGGTGAGCGAGGTTCTTTCCCGAACGTCAGCGGCCCGCGAAATCGGCCTCTCCGGTCGGTAGAGTGGACCGTCGATCAGCCGCGCCGCCTCGGGCAGGGTCAATCGCCAGATTTCCACATCGAGGGACTTGAGGTTCACGAGCTCGATCGGAAGCCGCGGGCCCGAGCGGTCTTCGATCAGCGCGTGCACGCCACCCAGATATAGGGCCGGACGGAGATCATCGGTCCGAACGGCTTCCTGAAAGGATCGCTGCGTCCTCTGCTTGAGCTCATCGACGACGCCGGCGGCGATGGTGACGGTGTACTCGGTTCCCGGCCGATACGCCCCCGGGAGGGTCACGTGGGGCAACTCGGCGGACCGATGGTACTCCTGCGCGGACCACGCCTGCGCGCGTTCCCAATCCACTTCGACCGGCGGCGAGATCTTCAGCTTCTCCCGCAAGCTTTCGACATCGATCCGGTTGCTCGAAACGACGACCAGGGGACCGTAGGGACACTGCGTTCCAGAAAGGCACATTCGCGCGCCGCTGATCTCCAGCGGTCCATAGACCTTCCAGTCGAGCGACTCCTCCCGGTCCATCGTCAGCGGTCCGTGCTCGCCGTGGAGCGTCCGGGCGATCGTCAGCCTCACCGAACCGTTCAGCGGAAACGGCTTGTCCGCGGCGAGCTCGTACCGGGTCTGCTGATTCGCGCGGTGCGCTTCCGACTCCCCCCGCTCCAGTCGCCGTCCTTCGCGATGTTCCTGCGCTTCGGATTCCCGGCGCTCTTCCGCGATCGAGGTGCGCGACACCACGCGCGCCCGCCAGGGACTCTTCTCGCCCTCCACTTGAAATGAAGAGGCCGCGGCGAGATCCGACTCTTTGATCGGCTGGTTGAACAACAGCTTGAAAGTCTGCTGCGGCTTGACCCACCGATACCCTCGCACCGGCGACACGTCCTGGAGCTCGAGGCGCGGGGTGTTGAACTCGAAGGTGTAGTCCTGCTTCAGCTCGTTTCCGTCCAGCGATCTCAAGCCCTTCAGAACCCTGACCCGGAACCGCGTCGAGTAGGGCACCGGACCCTTGGGCACCAGCTCGATCGAAGCCGAGCCGAGCCATTTCCACTCGCCTTCGATCCGCGGCTCGATCTCCACCAGCGGTTTGGCGTCCTTCGTGGAACGCTCCAGCGACTCGAGGCTCTTCACCGGACGGGAGAAGGTGATCGTCGGACGAACCTCGCCCCGGACATCTCCGCGCGGCCGCGCCGTCACCACCGAGAGGGCGTCCGCCCCCGGGAGGGACTGCCGCGCGATTCGCAGGTCGGGAGGCTCGGGCAGCGGCTTTAGATCGCGGGGAAGATTCTCGTTCGGCATCGAAGCCTGCGAATGCCGGGACGACTTGCGACCACACGTCCCACTGCAGCCGATCGCGGCGAGGAGAATCAGTGCCGCACAGCGAAACCTCGGGGGCGAATCACCCACCGCAGCCCTCTTGCTCATCGTGCAAGCCAGCTCTTCACTCTTGCTCATCGTGCAAGCCAGCTCTTCAAAGCGCATGCCGATGGACCTTTCTTAAAGCCCGATGGCATGGCGAACTTTGGAGCAAAGCGGGCGCGGCTCGCAAGCGACGCTCAAAGGGCCGAGCCTACCCGCAGCGCGGCCATTCACCCTCGGTTTGTCCGCCTACATTCTCTTGAGCGGAGGGAGGCGCTCGATTTCCTGCTTGATCTGATCCGCGAACTTCACCAGCTCCGACGTGTTGGTGATGAATCGGAACATCGCCAGCTCTCGACCCGGGTCGCCCTGCATTCCGGTCGTTTCCAGCAGATAGGAGGCAAGGTCGATCCCAACCTCGACGATGAATCCACCGTCCTCCTGCCGGCCAACTTGCACCGCCACGTCCTGGGTGGTTCCGGTCCGGAAGGCGAATCCCGGAATTTTAAGGCTGCACAGGTCGCGGATCGAGCCGACCAGCTCCGCCGCGTCGGTACCCCCGTAATAAACCACCGGAAGGCGGAGGAACGGCCAGAAGCTTGCGTCCCTCCGATCGTAGAATTCCATCCCCACGCTGCCGAGCACCCGAATCGCCTCGGCCGGAAAGGCCGGCTGACCGGGGATGACCGGGGGCACCTCCCGGTCGACGAACTCGAGCGAGAACCGCAGGCTCCTAGCGTTGTTGTGAAGGACCGCCATCGAAGGGAAGCGGCAGCGCCGTAGATCGGTTATAGCTGACTTTCCTTTCAGTGGTGGGGTATTTCCTCGTTCATGTCCGAGCCTGATGTCATTTCCGTGCGAGGCGCCAAGGAGCACAACCTCAAGAACGTCTCGCTCGACATTCCAAAAAAGAAGCTGGTCATCTTTTCGGGAGTTTCCGGCTCGGGCAAGACGTCGCTCGCTTTCGACACGCTCTACGCGGAAGGGCAGCGGCGCTACGTCGAGTCGCTTTCAGCGTATGCGCGCCAGTTTCTCGGCCAGATGGAGAAGCCGAAGTACGACACGCTCCGGGGCCTCTCACCCACCATCTCGATCGAGCAGAAGGCCGCCTCGAACAACCCGCGATCCACGGTGGGAACGGTCACCGAGGTCCACGACTACCTGCGCGTGCTCTACGCGTCGATTGGTGTGCAGCACTGCTGGAACTGCGGCCGCAAGGTGGGCAAGCAGAGCGCGCAGCAGATCATCGATGAGATCCTGAAGCTTCCCAGCGGCACCAAGCTGATGCTCCTCGCCCCCCTGGTGCAAAACCGGAAGGGCGAGCACAAAGACGTGCTCGCCGACGCGCAGAAGCGCGGATTTTCGCGGGCGCGGATCGACGGGAAGATCAAAACGCTCGAAGAGCGAATCGAGCTCGACAAGAAGTCGAAGCACGACATCGAGCTCGTGGTCGACCGGTTGGTGCTCAAGCCCGAGGTTCGCAGCCGCCTCACCGATTCGGTGGAGACCGCGCTCAAAGAGGGCAAGGGGGTCCTCATCGTCACCGACGAGGCCGGCTCGAAGGGCAGCGATCGGGTGATGAGCGAGCTGAACGCCTGCCATTTCTGCGGCCTCTCGTTTCCCGAGCTCACCCCGGCGTCCTTCTCGTTCAACAACCCCTTGGGGATGTGCGACGACTGCAACGGCCTGGGGACCCGGCCCGAAATGGATCCCGACCTGATCGTTCCCGATCGAACCCGCAGCATCCGGGAGGGCGCGATCGAGCCGTGGGCCAGCGGAATGGCCCGGGGCGAGGGCTGGACGGCGGAATTCGTCGATCAGCTCGCTCGCGCGTTCAAGATCGATCTCGACGTGCCGTACGAGAAGCTCTCCAAGCGGGAGCAGGATCTGGTCATGCTCGGATCCGGCGGTCGAGAGTTCACCCTGCGCTGGGGCACGGGCGGAACCTGGAAGATGGAATGGGAGGGTCTGGTCAACAAGCTGATGCGCAGCTTCAAGACGACGCAGTCGGAGAGCATGCGCCGGTACTACATGAAGTTTTTCTCGAGCAAGCCGTGCCCGACCTGTCAGGGAGAGCGGCTGAAACGCGACTCGCGATCGGTCAAGGTCCACGGCAAGACGCTGGTGGAGCTGTCGCGGCTGACGATCGGCGAGACCCTGCGCTTCCTGGAGCAGCTTCCTCTCACCGCCACCGAAGCGAAGATCGCCACCGAGCTGCTCAAGGAAATTCGAAGCCGCCTGGGCTTTCTGGTGGACGTGGGTCTTTCCTACCTCACCCTGGACCGCAACGCCTCGACGCTCTCGGGGGGCGAGAGCCAGCGAATCCGACTCGCATCGCAAATGGGCTCGGAGCTGACCGGGGTGATCTACATCCTGGATGAGCCGTCGATCGGGCTCCATCAGCGCGACAATGCCAAGCTGCTGTCCACTCTGAAGAAGCTGCGCGACCTGGGCAATTCGGTCCTCGTGGTGGAGCACGACCAGGAGACGATGGAACAATCGGATTGGATCGTTGATTTTGGCCCCGGGGCCGGAGAGCTGGGAGGCGAGATCGTCGCCCAGGGCACGCCCGCCCAGATCCTGAAGGATCCGAAGAGCCTCACCGGCGCCTATCTGTCGGGTCGCGAGCGGATCGAAATCCCGGAGCGGCGCCGGCCGCCCGGCAAGCAGAAGCTGGTGATCGCGGGCGCCAAGGCGAACAACCTCAAGGATCTCACGGTGGAGATCCCCTTGGGCCTGTTCGTAGCGGTGACCGGGGTCTCCGGCGCGGGGAAGTCCACCCTGGTGAACGAGATTCTTTTCCCGGCCCTGGCGCGAGAGCTCTACGGGAGCCGGGAGGTGCCCGGCGCCCACCACAGCATCAAGGGGATCGACCTCCTCGACAAAGTCGTGGACATCGACCAGCGCCCGATCGGGAGAACTCCGCGGTCCAATCCCGCGACCTACACCAAGGTCTTCGACTGCATCCGCGAGGTCTTCGCGATGACTCCGGAAGCTCGCGCCTTCGGTTACACGCCCGGCCGATTCTCATTCAACGTGAAAGGGGGACGCTGCGAGGCGTGCGAGGGCGACGGCGTGAAGCTGGTCGAGATGCACTTTCTCGCCGACGTCTACGTGCCCTGCGAAGTGTGCCAGGGAAAGCGATTCAACGAAGGGACCCTGCGCGTCCGCTACAAGGGCAAGAACATCGCCGAAGTCCTGGAGATGAGCGTCCGCGAAGCGAAGGAGCACTTCGGCGTTCACAGAGACATCCTCCGCATCCTCCAGACCCTGGAGGACGTGGGACTCGGCTACATCCGCCTCGGCCAGAGCTCTCCGACCCTTTCCGGAGGCGAGGCGCAGCGGATCAAGCTCTCGAGGGAGCTCTGCAAGGTCGCCACCGGACGCACCCTCTACATCCTCGACGAGCCGACGACTGGATTGCACTTCGAGGACATTCGCAAGTTGCTCTCGGTGCTCAACCGCCTCGTCGATGCGGGGAACACGGTTCTCGTAATCGAGCACAACCTCGACGTGATCAAGAGCGCCGACTGGGTCCTGGACCTTGGGCCGGAAGGCGGAGCCGCCGGCGGTGAATTGATTGCCTCCGGGACGCCGGAACAGGTGGCAGAGGTCGAACGCAGCTACACCGGAAACTATCTGCGGCGGGTGCTGCGTGCCCACCCCCGGCGTGAGTGGCTTCCCCGGCCGCGCGGCGCCGCCGCCTCCGCTTGATCCCCCTGCGCCCAAACCGACCACCTGGGTCAGAGCGCCCACGGCCCCCTCAGGCGCCGGTGGGTGGGGCCTCAGCGGCGGCGACGAAAGCCACCGGCTTGTAGAGCGCCGCGGCGATGGCGAAGACCACCGCGGCGGCGAACATCAGCGAGGCCCAGAACAGGAAGTAGCCGCTGCGCGCGGCGAAGGTGACGTTTCGCGTGACCAGGCTGGTGACGAACGAGCCGGCGCCGAGCGTGAGGAACCACAGGCTCATGATCGTCCCTTTCATCGCCCGCGGCGCCTGCGAGTAAGCGAATTCCAGGGCCGTCACGCTGACCAGGGTCTCGGCGATGGCAATCAACACGTATTGAATGACCTGCCAGGCGATGTGCGGGTGGGCGCCTCGCTCGATCCATCGTTGGATCATCGCCGCCGAGAGGAAGGCGGGCACCGCGAGGAACATCCCCGCCGCCATTCGGTGCAACAAGGTGATCTTCAAGCCCGCCCGTTCGAGCGCGGGGTAAACGCCGTACGCGAAGGACGGGACGAGGATGAGAATGAGGATGGCATTGAGCGCCTCCATCTGCGCCGACTCCATGTGCCAGCCGAAGACGTCGCGGTTCATCTGCTCCGCCTGATTGAACCAGGAGGAACCGTACTGGAAGTAGAGCGCCCAGAAGGCGACGATCGGCAGGAAGATCAGCGCGATGCGAAAAACCGAGCGCATTCCTTCGACCGCGGCCTCGCCGTGCCGCCGCCGCGCCTCTTCCTTCCCGGAGCGCACGCTCGTCGCCAGGACGGCGCCGAACGAGTTCGGATCGCGTCCCGCGGGCGGCACCTTCACATAGAGGCGACGGCCGGCGAGATAGATCACCAGCGCCAGCGCCATCAGAAGGCCGGGAACGCCGAAGCCCCAGGCGACCGCGCTCTTCTCGCACAGCTTCAACGCGCCCAGCGCGCAGCCGGCGAGGAGCCAGGGGGTGATCATCTGCGAGGCCGCCGACCCCACATTGATCGCGAAATAGAAAAGCGAATAGACGCGATCCAGCAGTCGCTCCTGGCCTTTGCGGAACTGGTCGCCCACGAAGGCTGAGAGATTCGGCTTGATCCCCGCCTGGCCGAATGCGACCAGGGCCAGCCCGAGGAAGAGCAGGCCCACGCGCAGATCGGGCAGGACATCCATCGACGCCAGGATCGCGTGCCCCAGCACATATCCATACGAGAGCCAGAGGATGGTTTTGTAGCGGCCGAAGAAGCGATCCGAGAGCCACCCGCCGAGCACCGCCGCCGCGTACGCCGCGCCGATGAAATCATGGTAGACGCCCTCGGCTCGACCGCGCTCCCATCCGAGGAATTGCTGCATGTAGGGCACGAGGATGGTGCTCATCCCGTAGAAGCTGAATCGCTCGCAGGCCTCGTTTCCGACGATGTACTTGACCGCCGCCGGAAGGCGGCCTTTCGCCTCATCCGCCACGCTTGCGCTCGATTGCTTTGACCGCGGGGCCTCGCCGGGTGGGCGTCGATTCACGTTGCGCAGTCGGCGTGGTCATCTGGCGTTCGTGCCTGAATCTCTTAGCAGAACGCGCGCCCGGGCGAGCGCGGATTTCCACGCTCGGAAGGCGCGCTCGACGAAAAGGATGCCGAGCGTGGCTGAAGACCGCCTGGATGAGGTGTGTGACATTTTGGGTCCTCGCGGTACCAGAATGTCACTCACTTCGCTGGAAGCTTCACGGTGATGGCCCGGCGGGCATCAGCTCCCTGGGCGGCCGCCCGAAAGCCCGCCGGTAGTCCTCGGGCGTATTGAGGTTCAGAGCCACGCCCGGATCGTCGACCGGCACGGTGTCCAAACCGATCGAAGCCAGCGCCGCCTCGAGGGACGTCGCGCTTCCCACGCTTAAGACTTCTTCGGCGCAGGCGCGCGGCAACAGGAGCGGGTGCCCCGGCTTTCCCAGATATGCGGGGGCCGTGGCCCGGTGCGCGGTGCAATGGGAAAGCAGGATTCGCACGGTGGCCGCGCGTATCGCCGGCGCGTCGACGGGATGAACGAGGACGACGGACGCCTTTGCCGCTAGAGCCCGGGCGATTCCCACCCGGGCCGAGGAGAGTTGGCCCTCGTTCCAGCCCGCATTTTCGACGCAGGCCTGCTCAGGGTGCGCCGCGGCGACGCGGGCAGCCTGGTGGCCGGTCACCGCCACTACCTCGCACCCCGAAGAGGTAAAGACCCCCGCGAGGTGGCCAAGGAACGTCTCGCCCTCGGGAAACTCGAGGAGGGCCTTGGTGAAACCCATCCGGCGGCCCTCTCCCGCGGCGAGGATCACCGCGATGGGCTTGCCTGAGGGCGCGCTGGGTGTCACCAAGGCTCCGCGGAGCCGCCAACTCCCGCCCTTGACCCTCCCCACGGAGGGTTGCCGGACGGGGAATCGCCCCGCGCTGGCGTCTCGAACGCCTGCAAGTTAGACCAATACCCGAGGTCGCCGCTATGAGCAGCCAGTACATCGATTACGAGCAGGAGATTCTCAAGCTCAAGAAGTCGCTGAACGCCGTGATCCTGGCGCACTACTACCAGGACAGCGAGATTCAGGACGTCGCCGATTTCGTCGGCGACAGTCTTGCCTTGGCCCAGAAAGCCGCCACCACGAAGGCCGATACGATCGTCTTCTGCGGCGTGCACTTCATGGCCGAAACGGCGAAGATCCTCAACCCGGAAAAGCTGGTCCTCCTGCCAGACCTGGCCGCCGGATGCTCCCTCGCGGATCGTTGCCCTCCCGATGCCTTCCGCGAATTTACCCGCCAGCACGCCGGCGCATTCGTCGTCAGCTACGTCAACTGTTCTGCAGCGGTGAAGGCGATGAGCGACGTCATCTGCACCTCGTCCAACGCAGAGCGCATCGTGAATCGGATTCCCAAGGATCGGCAAATCATCTTCGCCCCGGATCAGCACCTGGGACGCTTCGTGATGAAGCAGACGGGCCGCGACATGGTCCTCTGGCCTGGCAGTTGCATCGTCCACGAAATCTTTAGCGAGAAGAAGCTGGTTCAACTGATGGTTCAGCACCCGGACGCGGAGGTCGTCGCCCATCCAGAATGCGAGCAGAGCGTCCTGCGCCATGCGCACTACGTAGGCTCCACCAAGGGGATACTCGACCGGGTGGTGAACAGCCCGAAGCAGAAGTTCATCGTGGTGACCGAAGCGGGGATTCTGCACCAGATGAAGAAGCTGGCGCCGGGGAAGACGTACATTCCCGCTCCTCCAGACAATGGGTGCGCATGCAATGAATGCCCCTATATGAAGCTGAATACGATGGAAAAGCTGTACTTGTGCATGCGCGACCGGCAGCCTGAGCTGGTGCTCTCCAAAGAAGTTCAGCAAGCTGCGATATTGCCATTGAAACGTATGCTGGAGTGGAGCTGACGAGCTATCATCCCTGTTTGTGATCCGCTTCTTTGCCGCTCCTTTCTACCGACTCGAAGAGACTCGTCGCCCGATCCCGGCCGACGAGTTGATCGAGGCAGCCCTGGCGGATGGGTTGGACACGTTGAACCGCGCATTGGCGGGGGCGGAGTTCCGCGATGGCCGGGTGCGGGACCGCTTCCAGGAATTGATTTCTTCCAGCCACAACCCATCTCCGTTCGAACCGATTGCGGAAGGCTGCGGCAGACCCGTGCTTTTCGCCCGGCCGCCGCACGATCTGCCCGCGCTGCTGCGCCTTGCCGATCAGCTCGAGGCGCTGGCGGGGGAGCATCAGGGGGAGCCGGCCCTGGTGTGGAAGTGCCAGTGCGGGACGCGTTACGCCGTCCCGGTCGCCCTTTTCCGCCCGGTAACCATCCGCTGCGACCGGTGCGGCCGGCCGGTGGAGCTGGCCGCGGACCGCAGCGTCGGGCAGGATTCGCTGCTCGATCCAGGCGAGGATTCGGCAAACCGCTTCCGCAGGGAGCTGGCGCGTTTCTTTCGCGACGCGATGGCCCGCGGCTGGCCCGTCGTGGTGTGCTCGACCGACTGAGGTCGTCCCTAGCGCATCCGTCCGAGAAGTTCGTCGCGCGGGAGTCATTTGAGGAACTGGGGCGCCCCTCCGAACAACACCGAGGGCAACGGTTTCCTTTCTCCGCCGGCACGCATAGTGTCCCTCGCTCTTCTCTCGGAGGGAAACATGAAGACCTCGACCATTCGAGCGGCGTGGATTTCTCGCCTCGCAATGTCCACCGTGCTCATGGCGCGTCTGGCCCAGGGCGATGGTTTATCGTTCATCGCGAGTCGAGATTTTGCGACTGGACATCAGTCGAAATCCGTCGTCGTGGGCGATTTCGACGGCGACGGCATAGCGGATCTCGCCGTCTCGAACGGCCTAACGAACGACGTGTCAATCTTCCTTGGCACCGGCGATGGAAACTTCCGACTCGGTCGAAGCTTGGATGTCGGCACAAATCCATCATCGGTCGCGGTGGGCGACTTCAACCGGGATGGGATGCAGGACCTGGCCGTGGCGAACAATTGGTCCAACGACGTCTGGATACTCCTCGGCCGCGGCGATGGAAGCTTCCAGCTCCCGCTCACGTTCGCGGTCGGTACTCAACCCGTTTTCGTCGCCGTAGGCGACTTCAACGCCGATGGGGTTCAGGATCTCGCGGTAGCCAACGACGGATCAAATAGTGTTTCTATCCTCCTGGGCGACGGCGAGGGCAGTTTTCAGGCGGGCCCGAGGCTTGTCACCGGTGCACATCCTTCGTCGATTGCGGTGGGCGACTTCAATCGAGATGGTGCGCAGGACATCGCCGTAACGAATATGGGGGTGTTTCCTGGAAACATCGGGAGCATCGATGTCTTCATCGCCAATGGTGACGGCTCCTTTCAAACCCGTTCAAATTATCCCGTCGGACGCGGGCCGCGAGCGGTCGCCGTTCTGGATTCCAATGGCGACGGCGTCCAAGATCTGGTCGTCGCCAATTATGGGTACTACCGCTTTATGGGCGAGGGCTACGTCCACATTCCCGACCAGACGCTCTCTCTCCTGGTCGGTCGAGGAGATGGAACTTTTGAATTAGCTGAACCCATCCAGGTGGAACCGGGTCCTTTTTCCCTGGTGATTGGCGACTTCAATGGTGACGGCCTCCAGGACCTCGCGATGACGCACTCCACCTGGAACGTGTCGGTACTGCTGAGCAACGGAGATAGAACATTTCAGACTACGCCGAGCTTCTTCGGCGTTCGAGACCCTACCTGTGCCGCGCTGGGCGACTTCAATGGCGATGGCGTGCTGGATTTGGCTGTGACCAGCGGTTTTTTTGACTCATGGAGCTCAAGCAAGGTCAGCGTTTTTCTAGGAAAGGGTGACGGGAGTTTCCTCGCGGCTCCACGCTACCACGTGCAGGATTACTCATCGTCCGTGGCTGTCGCGGATTTCAATGGTGATGGAGCGCTGGACCTGGCCGTCGGGACGTTCGATATTTCGGAATACACAGTGTCCTTGATCCTGGGTAACGGCGACGGCACTTTTCAAACGCCTCGGCTGGTGCGAGCCGGCCCTAATATCGCACTCTTCATCGCAGCCGCTGACTTCAACGGAGACGGTGTCCCGGACCTCGCCGTACTCAATCAGGGCCGCATCGATGTTGCCGTGGTGTTGGGCAATGGCGACGGGAGTTTTCAAGTGCCACGCACCTTCCCTATCGGGTACGAACCAAGATCCATTCGGGTGGCTGACCTTAACGGGGACGGCGCACTGGACCTCGTAGTCGGCAGGGCAAGCACCAACTTCGTCTCGGTGCTGCTGGGGAATGGCGATGGCACCTTTCAAACCGCTCGCGAAGTTTTCGCCGGTGCAGCTCCTGCCTCTGTCGCGATTGGGGACTTGAATGGTGACGGTGTGCTGGACCTGGTTGCGGCCGCGTACGACTTGAGGGTCGTTTCGGTGCTGCTGGGCAATGGTGACGGCACGTTCCAGCCGGCGCAGTTCGTGGAGGCCGGCCCCCATCCTGGATCGGTCGCGCTAGGTGACCTCGACGGCGACGGAAGGTTGGACCTGGTAGCCACCGGTGCTTTGACGCAAGAGTTCTATGTGCTGCTTGGGAATGGTGATGGCACCTTTCAGGACGCTCGGACCTATACCGCTCTAACTACGCTGGAGGTCGGCGTCGCAGATGTGGATGCGGACGGCGCGCTGGACCTGGTCGTCTCCGACTACGGTATGGGGAGTGTCGGAGTGCTTTTGGGCAACGGCGACGGAACCTTCCAGGCGATACGAAACTTCGGCGCTCGCATCGCTCGTTCTTTTGCCATCGCCGACTTCAACGACGACGGCCTGAAGGACCTCGTCGTCGTCAACGGCGGGGGCGCTGGATTCGTCTCCATTCTCATCAACGACACTATTCGGGATGCCCAATCGACGAACCCGGCGAGCGGCTCGACGCGGCGATGATCGAAATCGACTAACCCCAGCGGTGAGCCTGGATATACGAGGTTGGCCGCTCGGACCGATGCCGAATCGCCGAGGCGTCCAGGGAATATCGCGGCGCTGCGCGCCATCGTAGATTCGTTCGGGCGTGAACCGACAGGACCGGCCGCTCTACCTGATTGCGCTCATCTTCGGCGCCCTGCCGCTGTGGGTGAGCAGGCATTTGCCGCTGGTCGATCTCCCTCAGCACCTGCACCTGATCTCGGTGCTTCATCGGATCGATGACCCGACGACCATCTACCCCAGGCTGTTCGCCATCCGCAGCGAGCTGACGCCGTATCTCGGCTACTACTACGCCGTCAGTTTTCTCAACTGGTTCTTGCCGCTGGACATCGCGAACAAGGTGTTCCTGTCCGCCTACGTCGTCGGCATGCCGCTGAGCCTGGCGTTCCTCCTGCGGAGCCTCGGCCGCCCGATCTGGCCGTCGCTGCTTTCGCTGCCGTTTGCCTATGGCGACAGCTTCGCCTGGGGGTTCATCAATTACTGCTCGGCAATGCCGCTCGCCTTCTGGGGCTGCGGATTGCTCGTGCGTTCGATTTCCGGCCCGCCGCGGCGGCGAGCGGACGCCATCGGGCTCGCTGTTTCGCTGGTGCTGACCCTCCTGTTCCACGTTCAGATTTTCGCGTTTCTCGGATTGGCATTTCCCTGGCTGTTGCTCACCACGCGCAGCCCAGACGATGCGCCGGACAGCGATTCCACCGGGAAACGCGTCGCGGCCTTCCTTTCGGCGCGCGGACCGGCTTTGGCTGCCGCTGTTCCATCGCTGGCGCTTTTCCTTATCTGGGTGGTGGGCCGGGTCGGGCAGCCCGCGCAAATCGAGTACGGCGTTCCCTGGAAGGCCTGGGGCCCCCTGCTCTCTCCGGCCAATCTCTCGTTCAAGACCGCGGCACAGAACCGGGCCGAGCTCTTCAGCGTGCTCGCCAACATGTTTCGCGACGGTTCAGACCGATACCCGCTGTACGCCGCGGCGATCGTCGCTGCGGCGGCGGTCGTCCTCGGCTGGCTGCCGCGGGCGCGCGAACCGGATTCCCCGGAGGGCCCCATCGAACGCTGGCGGATCGTCGGCCTCGGGCTGATTGCTCTGTGCCTCTACTTCGCCCTCCCCTTCGACATCCGCGGGACCATGTATTACCTCAATACCCGCTACGCTCATCTGGCGGCGGCGTTGCTCGTTTGCGCCGTTCCTCCGCTGCGCCCCTCCGCCGCAAAGTACCTGGCCATCGCTTCGTCCGCCTGCGCGATGCTTCTCGGACTCGTTCTGGCGCGCGGTTTTATCGCCTTCGGTCGAGAGGCGGGGGCGCTCGATCGCCTCGCTCCGCTGTGTCCGCCCGCGCCGATGATCATGGGACTCATCTTCGACCCTTTCTCGAATGTCGTGAATCACCCGGTCTATCTGCACAGCGCGGCCACCTTGGCGCTCGAGCGCGGCGGCGCCACGAACTTCAGCTTCGCGAGCACCCCGCACTCCCCCATCCGCTACCGCGGGTCGCCACCGCCAACGTTTCCATCGGAATGGCGACCAGATCAATTCGATTATTCCCGGCACGGCCGCGCTTACGACGCCTTTCTCATCCGCGGGGCACCGGCGCAGATCTTCGGCCCGCTGCTCGGAATGGAATTGGAGCTGGCGGGTGGCGCCAACGGCTTCTACCTGGTCAGACGACGCTGACCTCGGCCCCTCTTTGGGTTAGATGTTCCTCCATGAAAAGGTCCGAAAGTCTGGAAACCAAATCGCTGGTCGACTCCCTGCTCGCCGACGGCCCGGCTCCGACCAGCGTGGCGCGCGAAGAATTCGAGCGGGCGCGGGCGTTGGCCCGGTCGATCCCGAGCGCGAATCCTCCCGATGTCGAGTCGCTCCCGGAGCCTCTCGCGGTGGCGGTGCTCGACGCTTCGGTCCGCGCCCGGGACCCGAGGCTCGCCGAGGCGCTCTCCTCGTCGGCTCGAAAGCCGGTGGCCAAGGCGGCGAAGAAGTCCCTTTATCAGCTCCGCTCGCTGGGCCTTCCCGTTCCCGAGCGATCCGAGCCGCCAGCCGCGCCGCCGATCGCCGCGCCCGTTGAGGAGCTGCCATCCCTGCTCTCGTCGGTAAGCGGCGAAGGAGAACAGGCCCTGCTCATCCCCCGGGTGCTGCGCGGCGGCGGAGTGGAGCTTCTTCAGATCATCATCTCGGACGAAAAGGGAGTCACCCAGGTCATCGCCAGCGACGTCGGCCGGAGCGCCTATCGAAAGCAGCTTCGCGAAATCAAGGCTGGGCGCGCCGCCCCCGCGGTGGAAATCCCGCGCGAGCAGGCCAAGCGGATTTTTTCCGCCGCGGCCGCTCTCAACGTTGCTTCGGGCAACCCCTACCCCGCCGGGACCGAAGAGGCCCTGCGCCATCTGAGCGTTGCGCCGCAGCCCGAAGAAGCGGCGATTCCGCCGCCCGAGGCGGAAGATGAGCGGCTGGCCATCCAGGGATCGCAGCTGCACACCGAGCCGGAAATACAGCCCTGGCTTCCGCCGGAGCCGCAGATCCGGCTGCTGGCCGCGAAGATGGATCAAGTGACCCACAGCCCGCTCGAGCTCAGCGAAGCCCAGCGCTCGCAACAGATCCTCAATCTCTTCCACACCGCGGCGCGCGAGTTCTTCACCCCGGCGATGCTCAAGCTGTACGCGGGGCGGCTGTGGCGGATGGCTTCCTTCTTCGAGGGCACCAAGAGAGACCGCCAGGCCCAGATCGCCCGGGCGGAGGCGCGCCGGATGTTCCACGGTGTGGTCGAGCCGTTCTCGCGTTTCGGCGAGTTCCTTTTCGAGAAGGTCCTCTGGTTGTCTCAGCGCGGTCGGACGGGCGAAGCACCCCAAGGCGCCGCGGAGCCTCCGCCGGAACCGGCGGCTCCGACCGAGCACCGCAGCCCGGGAGGGTTGATTCTCCCCTAGTATTTATAGAATCCCTCGCCGCTCTTTCGGCCGAGCTTGCCTGCGCTCACCATGTCCTTGAGCAGCTGGGGCGGCCGGAAGACCTCGCTGCGAAGCTCCCGGTGCAGGTATTCGGCAATCGCCAGCCGCACGTCGAGACCGACGAGGTCTCCAAGCTTGAGCGGCCCCATCGGGTAGCCGTAGCCGAGCTCCATCGCGCGGTCGATGTCCTCGGGGCTTGCCACTCCCTGCTCGACCATGCGGATCGCTTCAAGACCCAGCGCCAGGCCCAGTCTCGAGGAAGCGAACCCGGGCCGGTCGCGCACGACGATGGTCTCCTTTCCCAGTCGGCCGGCGACGCCCCGGACGGTTTCAATCGTGGCATCCGAAGTCGGCTCGGCGCGAACGATCTCGAGCAGCCGCATGATGTGAACCGGATTGAAGAAGTGCATCCCGACCACCCGCTCGGGGTGGGAAGCGGCCGCCGCAATCTCGCTGACCGAGAGCGAGCTCGTATTCGAAGCGAGGATGGTGCGCGGAGAACAGACCTCTGAAAGCTGGGTGAAGATCGACCGCTTCAGCGCCAGATCCTCGGGAATCGCCTCGATGATCAGCCCGCACTCCGCCAGCTCGAGGAGATTTGCGACCGCCTTCAGGCGGTTCAAGACCAGCTCTTTGTCCTGCTGCTTGACCTTCCCCTTCTCGATCCCGCGATGCAGATTTTCGGAAATTCGCTGCAAGCCCCGCTGCACCAGCTCGGCGGTCACGTCGTAGAGCAGCGTCTGGTAACCCGCCTGGGCGGCCACCTGCGCAATTCCATGTCCCATCGTCCCCGCGCCAAGCACTCCGACCGATTTGATCTCCGACATTCCAAGCCTCCTCCGGCAGACACTGCGACCAACTCTATTTCTTG